>Ga0209063_1000279_pt1 | contig 41624 bp, 36 predicted proteins | sample KloWWTmeKNB19Kit_FD_187177 | JGI IMG/M metagenome (GOLD analysis project Ga0209063, IMG submission 187177) | Active sludge microbial communities from Klosterneuburg, Austria, studying microevolution and ecology of nitrifiers - Klosterneuburg... | ecosystem: Engineered > WWTP > Aerobic digester >... | reverse complement strand
ACTTCTGCACCCCCCGGCTCGGAAGTCCGGGCAACGCACGGCAGGATCGTAGCGATCGCCACGGTCTCGTCGGTCTCATCTATCAAGATAGAAGCCAACCCACAAGGCCAGCGCTTTTTGCAAGAATATCCTATGTCCTATGCGGCCAATCACGGGTCTGGCATTTGCATAGGACATAAGACATTCTTGCATCGTACAGCTCATTTGCTCTGATCGAGTTTCCGGACCATGGTCAGGATGGTGCCAATAGCGACCGTCTCTCCCGTTTCGTCAACAACATCAACCAGGAACTTCACAATACCCGTTGCGATGTGCGCCCTTCGGACTGTCCTCGGTCTTGGGCTTCTTCTCCTGATCCACCTTCTCCTTCACGGTGACCCTTCGACATCGCTCAGGGTGACACCTTAAGGAGGCGCCGGGGTAAACGGGGCCCGTTAGTGCGGGATTTCGCTGGCGCTCAACTTGCTTCCGCGCTTCCTCGATACCGCAGTTCAGTAGCACGGGGCCTTTGGGCGGATGGTGCTCGATCGGACTCAAAGCAGTTCCCCCTTATCGATACCTGCCTGCTTCAGGATCGAGAGCATGGTTCCCTTGGGAAGATCTCGCTTGTGCATGGGCACCACGGTCATCTTGCCGGTGGCCTTGTTCTTGAAGATCTGGTGTGAGCCTTTGGCACGCGCAAACTCGAAGCCGTGCTTCACTAGCAAACGAATGATCTCGTTGGGTGAGAGCGACGGCGCCTTCGTCATCGCCGATCAGGAAGCGAGTACAAGCGAATACTCGAAGGTCTGGCTGTCGTCCGGGATCCGTTCACCGTCCGCTTGCAGCGTTTCCACGTAGAGTTCAATGGCTTCCTTGGCCATCTCCATAGCGTGCTCGATGGTCTCGCCGTAGGTGATACAGCCCGGAAGTGCGGGTACGTTCACCGTGAAACCACCTTCCGGCTCGCGTGTCATCAGGATGCGGTAGGTGAGTTGTGCCATGGTCCCGTTCGTTTGTTCAAATCTACGCAGCGACTAGTTCTGATCCAACTTCCGCACCATCGTCAAGATCGTCGCAATAGCCACCGTCTCCCTCTCATCGAACACTTCGGACAAGAACACACGAGTGGGCATGTCATTCTGTTCCGCTGATCTTCATGATCCGATGCGTTCGCCGTTCCCGTGAAGTTCCCAAGAACGGAAATATAGGCCATCCGGCAAATGCGACAGGGCCATTTGAAGCGAACCAGTTCCAGACAGGATCCGGACATCGAGCATTCTGCCTTGTGCATCGGTCAGGTTCAGGGCGTCGCCCGGCTTCATGACCGATCCGATCGCAACCAAGCCTGAGGGCACTCCCAAATGCCGTGGTTGAAGTACAGTTGGCTATTTGTTTCTGCCTTGTTGAATCCATCTCGAATTCTGCTGGCTAGTCAAGCAATTTCCAGCAGCGGCGATAGATCACTCGTGACCGGCGACCCTGGACAATGGACCGCCCGATGAGGAAAGCAATTGGGAAGGCGGCAACAACCAAGAGAAGGACTTGTTGAATGGAATCAGAAAGAAAGCCCGCGATCCCGAAATTTCCTGGCTTCATCAGCGCGGCTAGGATGACAAATGCGACAGCTCCATAAAGGAATAGCACTCGGCGCCATGGAATTCGCACTATGGGATCGATGTTGTCGAACAGTGCATGCGAATCACCCGTATTGTGATTGTACAATGCGATGATCTCAGGCCTCCCGTGCTTGTCGGGGGTGAATTCAACGGCCGAAATACCATGACCATTGTCAACTTTGAACAGCCCATGACTGACAGTCACGCTTCTTTCGAGGCCTTGAGATGTGTGTAAAAAGAATTCGTCCTCTCGAGAAGAGTATGTCGAGTTGCCCCGTTGGCTGTAGTATGTCGTATTGGTGACAAGTGTCTTGGCACCGCGCACGGTTCCATTCAACCTGGAAACGGCGTAGACATACCCCCGTGCGCGGAATCTGCTATTGTCGGCAGTAAAGCCGAAGGGTCTAAACTCCCTAAGGAAGATGAGGGCCAGGAAGAACAGAGCGATCGCTCCGCCGATCAACATTACGACTTCTTCGCTGGGCATCCCATTAAGGATGTTCTTGTCAGCCTTGCCTTGGCCTAGTACAGTTGCTGAGTGAAGAAGGGAAATAAGGACCAGTGCTGCATGAGCAAAGACTGATCGGGTACAAACGCGGATCTTCATGGTGGGGGTGGGCTACTGCAACTCCTCGAATATCGAATATAATGCCAGAACAGATGGTCTACGACTGATCCAACTTCCGCACCATCGTCATGATGGTCGCGATCGCCACCGTCTCCCCAGTTTCGTCAACAACATCCACCAGGAACTTCACGATCCCCGTCGCGATATCCGCACCCTTGGGACTGTCCTCGGTCTTCGGCTTCTTCTCCTGATCCACCTTCTCCTTCACGGTGAACTTCACTTGGATGACGGCGCCGGGGTATACGGGCTTGGTGAAGCGCGCTTCCTCGATGCCGTAGTTCAGTAGTACTGGGCCTTTGGGCGGATCAACAAAAAGGCCGGCGGCGCGGCTGAGGATGAAGTAGCCGTGCGCCACACGGCCGGTGAAGATGGTGCCGTCCAAGGCGTTCTCGTCCATGTGGGCGTAGAACTTGTCGCCGCTGAGGTCCGCGAAGTTGTTGATGTCGTCCAGCGTCACGGTGTGCTTCTCGGTGATCACGGTATCGCCCACATTCAGCTCCTCGAAGTGCATGCGGAAGGTGTGCTTCGGCGTGATGTGTTGCTTGGCACCTTGCTGGTACTGCTGCGTAAGCGCGGTGATGGTGGTGGGGCTGCCTTGGATGGCGGTGCGCTGCAGGTAGTGCAGCACGCCGCGCTTGCCGCCCATTTCCTCGCCACCACCAGCGCGACCGGGACCGCCGTGTACCAGCGTGGCCAGCGGTGAACCGTGGCCGGTGTTCTCCTTCGCCATGTCGCGGTTGATCACCAGCATGCGGCCGTGGTGGCTGGCAGCACCCCACACGAATTGCTGTGCCACCTTATCATCGTAGGTCGCGATGCTGGCGCAGAGGCTGCCTTTGCCGAGCTTGGTAAGGGCCACGGCATCGTCGATGGTGGAGTAGGGCATCAATGTGCTCACCGGACCGAAGGCCTCGATGTTGTGGCACTGCTGGTTCTTCCAGGGGTCCTTGTTCAGCAGCAGGATGGGGCTCATGAACGCGCCCTTCTCGGCATCGGCACCGGTAACGCTCACACTGTTCGGATCGCCGTATACGAGCTCGCTGCCTTTCATCAGGTCGGCGAGGTTGTCGCGCACTTCGGTGCGTTGCGTCTGTCCGGCGAGGGCACCCATTCTAACTCCTTCCGCACGCGGGTCGCCGATCACGGTACCGCCGAGGCGTTTGCCCAATGCGATCTGGACATCCTCCACGAGGTTCTCGGGCACCATGATGCGTCGTGCGCCGGTGCAGCGCTGGCCGCACTTCAGCGTCATCTCCTTGCCGACCTCCTTGATGAATAGCGTGAACTCGTCGGTGTCCGGCGTGGCATCGGGACCGAGTACGATGCTGTTGAGGCTATCGGCCTCCATGTTGAAGGGCACGCTCTCCGCGATGATGCGCGGGTGGGCCTTTAGCATACGCCCGGTCGTCGCGCTACCGGTGAAGGTGACGACGTCCTGGCTCTCGACATGGTCCAATAGATCCCCAGCGGAACCGACGATCAATTGGAGTGCGCCTTCGGGCAGTATCCTGCTTTCGATGATGGCCTTCGCCATGGCCTCGGTGAGGTAGCTGGTCACGGTGGCGGGCTTCACCACGGCGGGCATCCCGGCCATCCAGTTCACGGCGCACTTCTCCAGCATGCCCCAGATGGGGAAGTTGAAGGCGTTGATGTGTACGGCCACACCTTCCTTCGGAACCATGATGTGGTGGCCCATGAAGCTGCCGCCCTTGCTGGTAAGCACGGGTGGCCCGTCCACATAGAAAGGCATGTTGCCGAGCTGCTTGCGCAAGCTGGCGTTGGCGAACACGTTACCGATGCCGCCCTCGATATCCACCCAGCTATCGGCCTTGGTGGCGCCGGTCTTGTAGCTGATCTTGTAGAATTCCTCCTTGCGGTCCATCAGGTAGAGCGCGAGTGCCTTCAGCATCCGTCCGCGCTCCGGGAAGGTCATTTTCCGCAGGGGAGGGCCGCCCACTTCACGTGCGTAGGTGAGCATGGCGCCGAAATCGAGACCGCCGGAGGAAGTGGTGGCGATGAGTTCGCCGGTGCTGGCGTCGAGGAGTTCCGCTTGTTTGCCTGTGCCCTTCACCCAAGAGCCAGCGATGTAATTCTCTAATTGCATGGTGCGAAGGTCGCGTGTTCGTTGCTCAGAAGCCTTGAACCTTGATCATTGAGCCTTGTGTCTTGGTTCTTCGTTCTTGTGTCTTGAGTCTTGGTTCTTGAGTCTTCCGCTCCGCGGCTCCCATTGGCCGGCGATTGTTCTGGAGTTGCATTGGGGCTAAGGTCGGGAGGAAATAGTGGGCGGGTAATACCTGTTCCCTTGTAAAGTCCTTCCGGTTACTTTCCTTCGGCGGGATGTTCAACACGATACTAGAGACCGAACGCTTGATCCTTCGCCCGTTCACGATGGATGACGTGGCGGCTTCCTATGCCATGAACTTGGATGTGGAAGTAACACGCTATACCCATGATGGTGGAATGAAGACCATGGCGGAGATGGAGCGAACGATCCGGGAGAATGTCCTGGGCGACTATGAGCGGAACGGCTTCGGTCGCTTTGCGATGGTGAGCAAGGCGAGTAGCGAGTTCATCGGTTTCGCTGGCCTGAAGTACCTGCCTGAACATGACCTGGTGGACGTTGGATATCGGCTATGCCGCGACCTGTGGGGGCAAGGGCTGGCCACCGAAGCCGGCCGTGCCGCGTTGGAATTCGGCTTCGGCCCGCTCAGGCTGGAGCGCATCCATGGCTTCGTGCTGCCTGAGAACAAAGCATCGGTGCGGGTGCTGGAAAAGCTCGGCCTCCACTTTGAAACGGAGTTCATGGAAGAGGGCTTGCTTGCGCATCGGTACGTGGTGGAGCGGCAAGGAAAGTGAGAGAAGGGAATATCGAACACCCTTAACCGCGCTGTCAGGGATCAGTGCACTAGCACCTTCCCCCTCAACCTTGTTCCGCGCTCATCGGTCAGTGTCCAGAAAAGCAGTCCGGTTGGGCAGGGGACCTGCGCCTCGGAGCTGTTGATCCGCTCATTGCTGAGCATCCGTCCCTGTGCATCGAACAAGTTGAGCGTGGCCACTCCTTGTACGCCATGCACCTCCACGATCCCGGGAGGTCCCGCGCGTACTTGGTAGCGCGATCCCGCATCCTGCTCCACGACACCGACCGTGACGACGATCGTGAAGGTGAGGTTCGCGGTAGCGGTGTTGCCACAGGGATCGGTGTAGGTATGCACAACGGTGTAGACGCCCGATGTATCGAATGTGAAGGTGACCGTCGCGGTGGTGAATGATTGCCCGTTGCTACAGGTCCACAGGTGCGTGCCCTGCCCGTTGTGGATCAAGGTGATATAATCCGGCCCGCTGCTGAAGCCATCGAGAAATGCGTCGGTGCCGTTGGGCACGTCGAGGTTCCAGGTCTCGGGCTCGTCCAATACCGTGGCACTGGCGATGCTTCGAAGGATCGCTGCGGTATCCGGAGGAAGGGAGGAGTTGAATGCAGCATCCACACAGCTCTCTTGGAAGATCGTGCAATAGAACACGCAGGCGGCGAGGTAGGTGCCTTCCACGGATGGATGGGATCCGTCCGCTGCATAGAGGTTGATGAGCGGGTGGGTATCGCGCACTTGCTTCCAGGCAACGCCGACAGGTGCGGTGTATGCATCGTTCCAGTTTGCGAGTGCCACATAATTGTTCCGCAATCCCTGTTGCATACCGTCGTAGGTACACATGAAAGGAAAGGCGGGGCAATTGTCGGGATCACCGTTCTGCCGGCCCCAGGTCATATAGAAGACCGGATAGGTGCATTCGTAGTTCTCTTCGAGCTCGGCGAGCAATTGGGTGGCGCCGAGCTCCGTATTGGTGACATCCACGGGAAGCGCGCCCAACTGACTCTGTTCCTGCATCACCACGAAGTCCCAGGGCTGCGCGTCGATCAACGATAGCGATGGCGCGTAGGTGGCGTGTTGTTCGAGGGTGTAGCCTCCTGGAGTGGATGCACTCACCGTGACTTCTTCGCCAAGTGAAAGTGCCAACTGCCGAAAGGTATTCGGTAGGTCGTTCGCGGCGGTGTAACTGTTGCCTAGGAACAGCACGGTGGTTTGTGCAGAGAGCAGTGAGGCCCAAAGGGAAATGGACACCAAGGAAAGTAGGACGCGTTCGATCATATGGACATGACGATATTCTAGTGCCGTCGGTTGGCCGAAGCGCTCAACGCCGGATCGCGTAGATCAGTTCATCCTCTACGCGGCCGTTCTTGAGGAAGGTGCCATGCATGCGAGCTTCCAGGATGAAGCCGGCCTTTTCCAGAACGCGTTGTGAAGCGGTGTTGCTTCCGTACGGTCGGGCGAACACACGATGAATGTCCGGTAGGATGTCGAATGCCCGGGTCGTTGCTTGCTTCACGGCTTCTGTCATGATCCCCTTACCACGGAACGCTTTCGCGATCCAATAGCCCAGTTCGGCGTTCCGGCGGTACACATCGCTTTGCGGATGAATGCCAACTGCACCGACCGCTGCGCCATCCACATCGATCGCGAGCACGAGCTGCGGGTCTTGGCCCATGAAGCGTGCAAGGAATGCTTTGCCATGCTCCACGGTGTACGGGTGTGGAAATGCATCCGTAAGGTTGTCCGCCACAGTAGGGTCGTTAGCGTGTTCCACCAAGGCGGGCAGATCGGCCATGGTCCATTCGCGAAGTGTGAAGTGGGTCATTCGATGATCAGCTTTTCATCGGTACGCGCTCCGTCGTGTTCCACACGCAACACATAAATGCCGGATGCAAGGTCGAGCAATTCGATGGTGTTCATGCCGGTGCTTTGCATGGTGCGTAGTAGGCGGCCTTGCGCGTCGATCAGTACGATCTTGGCGCCCGCTAGTGCGTTGATGTTGACCCGATCATGTGCCGGGTTCGGCCAGATCATCCACGGGTGATCGACAAGAACGAGCGCATCCGTGGTGCAGGTCTCGAAGGCACCGGCATCAAGCAGGGCATGTTGGCAACGCACCGTGCGGCCGGTGGGATGCACGTACTCGTCCCATGCTACCAAGGGGTAACCGCTGCTGGAGAGGCCGGCCGGTATACCGATGTTGTGCGCTGGTGAATCATCCGTAATGCGGTAGTTGTAATTATTCGGATCCGCGAAGCCGATGAGTGCGAATACCGGTTGCTTCAGGTTGCCCGCAGTGTCGGTTTGCAACGGGAAGAAGTTCGCCACGAACTGTCCTTGTCCGGCGAGGATGTTGTTGTAGGCCTTGAAGACCGTTCCGCTGTTCATACTGAAGAAACTGCCTACGGTGCGCTCGTTCACCAAGGTGTTGTTGATGGCGTACAGTTCATGCGGCCCCGGATTGCTCATGCTCTCCAGGCCATAGCCGATCATATTGCTGTTCTGCCCTTGCAGGCCTTGCTGCAACACATTGCCGATCACATAGGCCTGTCCTCCGTCCGGCAGGTCGATCTCGCGACTGGCGCTTCCGTTCTGTTCGTTACTGAAGCGGTTGTATTCGATGAAGTTGACGTTCGCGCGACTCTTCAGTTCGTGGCCCACATTCGTTTGGTGGCTGTAGTTGTAGCGAAACCACAGCGTATCCGTGTAGTTGATGTACAGGTTGTGGGAGAATCCATCGCCGAAACCGTTGTGCGCGAACTCACAATGCTCTATGGTGATGTTGCTTGGCATGGCGTTGGGCGTGCCGGCCAGGATCCCGTTCTCGTTGTTGTGGAAGTAACAATGGAGCACGGTCAGGTGATGTCCTTCTTGCCGAATACCGGCACCATTTTGATCCGGTATGCTGCACTCACTGAATTCGATCCATTCAACGGTCGTGCGATCACCTTGGATCACCCAAATGCCTTTTTCACCCCAAGCATTTCCGTTGCTTTCCAAATGTGCCATGCCGCCAATGCCACGGAGCAAAAGGTCATTCGCTTGCCAACGCGCAACATCAGAAGGGTAGGTGCCAGCGGCAATGTTCACCGTATCACCGTTTCCGACCAGGCCTGAAACTTGACTGGGTGCGGTATACGGTTGGCCGGGTCCGACATGCCATTGCATGGAGTGTACGGGAAGGTGTCCGCAAATGAGGATGAAGGCGATACTTGCAGTTCGGAACATGGAAGGGAAGATAGGTGGACCCTAAGGTAGTTGCGGATCATTGGTGGACCGATGTGATAGCTCCTTCACACCATTCAAAGTGCAGGAGGTGGTGGCATGTGGCAGGATCCGTCGCATCTTGTGCCCGCTTCAACACGTGCGAACATGCCCATTCCCATACTACGTATCCTTTCGTTCTTTCGGCTTGGTGATAATGCGGAGGATCCGAACGTGGCCATCGAGTCCATCGAACGGAACGTGGTATTCCGGGGTACCAACTTGCTCATTCTTGTCTTCGCGATCATCATCGCTTCGGTCGGTCTCAACGTGAATTCCGCTGCGGTGATCATCGGTGCCATGTTGATCTCGCCGCTCATGGGGCCGATCGTTGGGGTTGGAGCGGGCTTGGGCGTGAGGGACCTGGATCTGGTGCGCAAGGCACTGAAGAACCTCACCTTTGCGGTCGCCGCGAGCGTTGGGACCTCTACGATCTATTTCTTGATCAGTCCATTGGGTGACGCACATTCCGAGATCCTTGCGCGCACCAGTCCGACCATTTGGGACGTGCTGATCGCCACTGCTGGTGGCTTTGCAGGGATCATCGCAACGGCGAGCAAGGATCGTGGCAACGTTGTGCCAGGCGTTGCTATCGCTACCGCGCTGATGCCACCGCTATGCACGGCGGGCTATGGCTTGGCCCACGGGAACTGGGTGTTCTTCGCGGGTGCATTCTACCTCTTCCTGATCAATTCGGTGTTCATCTCCTTATCGGCGTTGGCAACGGTGCGCTGGCTCCGGTATCCCGTAAGGCATCACTCCGATGAGCGAACGTCCAAACGGATCCGGAGCATCACCACGATGGTGGTCCTGCTCACGGTGATACCGAGCGTCATCTTGGCATTCCGATTGGTGAAGCAGAATTCCTTCAACAACAAGGCCATGCGCTTCGTTGATCGGGAAACGATCGTTGCCAATAATTTTCTCGTGGAGAAGGTGGTGGATGCCCCGAGTCGCTCCATCAAGTTGGTCTACATGGGCTCGGGTATCGATTCGGTGGTGGAAAAGACCATGCGCAGGCAGTTGGAAGTGTACGACCTGCAAGAGGCCGAGTTGACCATCACGACGGGGCTTTCGTTGAATGAGTTGGGGCAGGAGGCGCGAACCGAAAGCGAGCGATTGCGTCAACAACTACAGGAACAACAGGTCGTTGTCGCCCGGCTTGCCTCGTTGAACGACAGTCTTTCCAGCAATAAGTGGCAGCGAGAGCGTATCATGCAGGAGGCACAGGCACAACATGCAGATCTGCGTTGGTTGGTGGTGGCTGATGCCCCAACCACATTCGCGAAGTCGGATTCGACCGAGATCATCGTTTCGGCACATTTCACCATCCTTCCGGATACGGCCGATCAAGGAAGGTTGGAGCGATGGCTCAACGTGAAGCTGTACGGTCGCAGGTTCGCCATGTCTATTTCCGCAGACTCAGTTCCGGATCCTCCCAAGCGTTCCCGCCGGTAGTGCTACAGGCAATACCGGGGCAGAGCGTGCCTTGTTGGGAATTTGCCTGAGGTTGGGGGGCAAATGCAAGAACCCCGACCGTTGGGGTCGGGGTTCTTGCGCTTTCGATCCAAGATCGGGTCACTTCGTGGCGTTGAACTTGGGCACTACACCAACGGTCTTGAAGAAGAACGCCCACTTGTCCGCCTGCTGATCGATGATCATGCTCGTAGGCATACCCGCGCCATGCCCGGCTTGCGTCTGCACCCGGATCAACACGGGGGAATCGCCTTGCTGTGCCGGTTGCAGGGTGCTGATGAATTTGAAACTATGGGCCGGTACCACGCGGTCGTCGTGGTCAGCGGTCATTACCAGTGTCGCGGGATACTTCGCAGGCTTTGCATTGTGCAAGGGTGAATAGGCCATGAGGTAGTCCAACTCCTCCTTGCTGTTGTCCGCATTCCCATACTCAGGCACCCAGCCGAAACCAGCGGTGAACTTCTGGTACCGCAGCATATCCAGCACCCCCACTTCCGGGAAGCACACACCGAAGAGGTCGGGCCGTTGGGTCATCACCGCACCGACCAGTAAACCACCATTGCTACCACCGTTCACGCCCAAGTGTGGTGTGTCCGTCCATTTCATGGCGATCAGGTATTCCGCTGCTGCGATGAAATCATCGAACACATTCTGTTTCTTCTCCTTCATGCCGGCACGGTGCCAGTCCTCCCCGAATTCACCACCGCCACGCAAGCTGGGTTGGGCGTACACCCCGCCTTGCTCCAGAAGCAACATGCGACTGGTGCTGAACGAAGGGGAGAGGCTGATATTGAAACCGCCATATGCATAGAGCATGGTCGGGTTCTTCCCATTCATCACCACCTCCTTCTTGTGGACGATGAACATGGGGACCTTGGTGCCATCCTTGCTCGGATAGAACACCTGTTCGGTCACGTACTCGGACGGGTCGAACTTCAGTTCCGGTCGGTAGAACAACTCACTCTTGCCGGTCTCGTAGTCGTACTTATAGATGGTGCCCGGATCCGTGAACGAAGTGAAACTATAGAAGCTGAAGGTGTCATTCCGCTCGCCGCCGAATCCACCAGCGCTTCCAAGATCGGGCAATTCGATCTCTTGCTCATCGGACCCGTCGCTCTTGTAACGGAAGATCCGCGTGGTTGCATTCTTCAGGTAATCGGCGAAGAGCAGACCACCTCCGGTGCTTACGCCTTGAAGCAGTTCGTCCTTTTGTGGGATCACTTCCTTCCAAGCGGAATTTTCTGGATGTGAAGGGTCCACGGCCACGAGGCGGTATTTCGGAGCATCCACGTCCGTCATCACCAGCAATTTCGCGGAAACGGGTTCATACGCGACGATGCTGGTCTTGTGATCGAAGCCTTGCTGAAGCGGCACCCATTTGGTAGCAGGTGTTGGTAGACCGCCGGTGCGCAGGTCATAGTAGTACTGTTCGAAGCCATCGGTCCCGGTGCTGATGTAGAGGGTCGCGAACTCTTCTCCTTCGGTGACCCCGACACCCACGTAAAGGTCGCCGTTCGCCTTGTCCTCCCAAACCAAGGCATCCTTCTCCTGCGGATCGCCGAGTTTGTGGTAGTACACTTTCTGGAACTTGCTGGCCGCGCTCAATTCGGTACCCTTGGTCGGCGCGGGATAGCGGCTGTAGAAGAAGCCGTTCTTGTACCATGCGGTCCCACTGAATTTCGCCCACTTCAACACATCGGACATCGGCTTCATGGTGGTGAGGTCATACACCGTGATATCCTGCCAATCACTACCTGCTTTTTGCACGCCTACTGCCATGTACTTATGGTCCGTGCTGGTGCCAATGGGGTTGAAGGTGGTGGTGCCGGAAGGGTCGATGGCATTCGGGTCGATGAAGACCTCATCCTCGCCATCCAGTCCAAGGCGTGAGTAGATCACGAACTGGTTCTGAAGGCCGCTGTTCTTCCAAATGAAGTAGCGATCGCCCACACGTGAAGGGCCGCCAAGCTTTGGAAAATCATACAATTCCCCATAGCGTTTCGCGAGTTCATCTCGGAAAGGGATGGCACTCAAATAGGCTTGGGTCACTTTATTCTGCGCTTCCACCCAAGCTGCGGTTTCAGCGCTCGTGTCGTTCTCCAGCCAACGGTAGGGGTCGGCAACGTACGTGCCGTGCAGGGTGTCTCCCACCAAGCTGTCCCGGTGGGTTTCGGGGTAGTTCATGCGAGAGGGGGAAGTGTGGTCCGGTGATCCGCAAGCGATCAAAAGACAGGGAAGTGAGAATAGGAGTATACGCTGCATGGTCTGGCTGCTCGCTTGAAGCGAACGGCTGCAAAGGTACTGGGCGTATAGAAAGCCCATCTTGCACGGCTGTGCCGAACGGGTGTCCGATCACTGAACGGTTAGGCGCGCTTTCGGCGTTCCTCCTGCAAACTCACCAATTCGTAGACCGTTCCGGGTCCGGCCACCAGTTCCACGCGGGTATCCAGTTGGCCTGCCAAGGTGTGTATCAGGTCCATACCTAAGGTCTCCGGTCGATCCCACTTTGTGCGGTCCGGTAGCCCAACGCCATCATCCCCGATACGCAGATGCAGACCGTGTTCTTGGTCGCCGCTCAGGTGGACGAGGATCGTTCCTTTCTTTCGCCCCTTGAAGGCGTATTTCAGTGAATTCGAAATGATCTCGTTGATCACTAGGCCGAGGGGGATCAAGGTGTCCACGCTCAACGTGGGTACTTCGATGCGGATGTCCAATTGCAGTTCAATGTCGATGGAGTAGGCGTAGCACAGATCACGGGTCAAGTGGCTGAGGTAGGCGTTCACATCGATGTTCGCGAGGTCCTTGCTCAGGTAGGTCTGCTCATGCACCAAGGCCATGGCGCTAACGCGGTTCACGCACTCGTTGAACAGCTCGGTCGTCGTAGGGTCCTTCACCTGTTCCATTTGGAATCGGATCAGGCTCTTCACGATCTGTAGATTGTTCTTCACCCGGTGATGGATCTCCTTCAACATCACCTCCTTTTCCTCCTTGCTCAACATGGTCTCTCGCAGATCGCGATTCACACGTTCAAGGTTCTGCCTGGCCACATCCAGTTGCTCGCTTCGCAAGTGGGCTTGCACGAGTAGTTTGTTCCGCACACCTACCAACCAGGCCATCGCGGCGGCCACTAGACAAGCGATGAGCAACAGGAGTTGCGCCTCGTCCCACCGGGCGGAGAGTGTACGTGTGTGTGCCCCCAAACCTTGTTCATGCACATGGCGTGTGGTGCGATCCACCGCTTGTTTCGCACGTTGCATCATGAATTGGAACACCACCTCATTCGGACGCTGATCGCTCCAGGATCCGTTCGCGGCCATGGCCTGGCTGTGCAGCGAATCCGCTTGGTGGAGAAGGAGGTCCAGCGCGTCCGATAGTTCGTCCATGCCTGGTGAAGTGTGGAATCGTTCCTGTAGGCCTTCGATGGTGCCGTGGACGCGTTCTAGCTCAACTGGCCATTGATATTGTCTGGTCCCAACGTCCATGCGGTGGGTCAGGCCGAGTTGATGCAAGGTTCCGGTCAAACGGCTCAATTCATCCAACAGCGTCACCTCCTTGGAGATCTTTACTTGGAGTTGGCCTGACCGTGAGATCAGCGTAACGCCATAGACGATGAACGCGGTCATCAGCGTGATGGCCAGAATAGGCCAAGAGCGTAGTGTATGTCGTTTGAAGTAGGGCATGGAACCCACCCTTCAACGCATGCGGAGGGGAGGGGTTACAGTGCAGCTCAACGGTCAAGGCTCCATATTCGCCCGGATGTACGCCTCCATGGATTGGAGCAGCGAGTTGATCCTTGTGGTGGCGAGTTCGCGCAACTCGGCATGTACCCGGACCACATTGCTTCGCCCTAGGCCGGCGGTCGTTTGGGCATGAACATCATCACGCATCAGTTTCCCAACGCTTATGCCACCACGTGCCGTGTTGCGGTTCCCCGTATGCGCTAAAGCCGATACGACCACCCGCAATTCGCCTGCATTCACTTGAACATGGATGGAATAGGCGATGGTGCCCATGGTTTCCTCGCGACCCGTCAACATCTCCGAACGGAAATTCATCCGAGCGACCGCTTCGATGGTCCCGCTCTCCCGGTCCGTTAAAAGCACCTTGGCACCCGGTTCTCGCCCGAAGGTGGCGGCCAAAGCTTCCAAGGCGCGGTCATGGAGTTGGACCTTGTTCAGTGGGATGCTCGTGGTGCGCGAAAAACTCAAGGCCGTGGCCGGTGGATCACCTGTGCCTTGGGCAATAAGCGATCCGCAGAACAGACCAAAGCAGAGCAGAAGGAGGGCGCGCATCGCGGATCGCAAGTTAGTAGCCCATCGACCGAACGAGAGGCTACATTTGAAGCCTTATCCATTATCCATGCCAAGTACATCATCCAATCGGGCCTTGAAGGTGGGTGTCTTTTACGACGGGAGCTATTACAGCCACGTGAGCAACTATTACAACTATGTGCATCATCATCATCGTCGGCTCCACATCGGTGGCCTGCACGATTTCATGAAACAGATGGTGGCCGAGCGTGAAGGCACCGAACCGAACCTGTGCCACATCATCGATGCTCATTTCTTCCGTGGCCGATTCACGGCACGGGAGGCGAACGAGAAACCGAATCAATTGTACTACGATCGGGTGTTCGATGACGTACTGATGTACAACAACGTTCAGACGCACTATCTGCCGTTGAAGGACATGCAAGGCCGGAAGAAGGAGAAGGGCATCGATGTCCTCATGGCTTTGGAGACCTATGAGTTGTGTATGCTGAAGCGGTATGATGTGGTCGTCCTCGTTGCATCGGATGGTGACCATGTTCCCTTGGTGAGGAAACTGCATGCATTGGGTTGCAAGACCATGCTACTGGGTTGGGACTTCGAATTCACCGATGCCGAAACCGGGGAGTTCCAATATACGCGCACCAGCACGGACCTGTGGAACGAGGTTACGTATCCGCTGCAAATGCACGATGTCATCGAGGAGGGACTGAAGGAGGACAATGAGGTGATCCGGGATTGCTTCGTAGTACGCGAGAATATCGTGCGCGAGGGGGAGGAGTCGACCGTGGTGATAGAAGGTGATCCGGACAAGCGGCACGAGAGTGTAGTGATGAGTTTGATGAACGGCTACGGATTCATCCGTTTCCCCGACAACAACCTGTTCTTCCTGCACGATGACATGGAGGATGCCGAGTTCACGGAACTACAGATCGGGGATCCAGTCGAGTTCCAGGTGGCAATGAACAGCAGAGGGCAGCGTGTGGCAAAGCACATCAAGCGTGTGCACGTGGTGGATGGAAATCCGGCTTAAGGACCCGTTCAGGATCTAAGCGCAAGTCGGCAGGCGCAACGTGAAGCAGCACCCCTTGCCGGGACCGTTGCTTACCGCATGGAGATCGCCCTGATGGGCCATGGCCCATTGTTTGGCGCGTGCCAAGGTGCCTCGTCCTTGGGACTCACCACCGGTCGGGCGATTGGACAGCCAAGCGAACCGCACGAAGACCTGTTCGAGATCGGCGCTGGATAGACCTGTACCGGTATCGATCACGTCGAGTAGTACTTCTTGGTCCTTCACCGTGGTCCGGACGGTGATGACCGAACCGGGATCCGAGAACTTGGACGCGTTGGAAAGGAGTGCATCCACCAGATCGCCCAGAATGCGTTCGTCACCCATTACGTGGATGCTATCGTCGAGTTCAAGCACCACGGTCTGTTGTTTGCGATCGAACCGATAGCGCATGTGGTCCACGTGCGTGCTGATCAATGCAGGAAGAAGCAGTCGGGTCGGTACCGGTGTCACGGTGCCACGGACCACGCCGAGATCGTCCATCACCATTTCCACCTCGCGCAAGGCCTTGAAGAATTGCTGCTCGCCGAAAATGACGAATTCCGCACGCTCTTCGGCAGATGTTTCCTCTTGCAACCGCTCGATCACCTGCTGCATGCCGATCAAGCGGTTGCGCAGGTCATGTGCGAATTTGTGCAACCGCTCCGCTTGGTCCGGATCAATGTGCATGGCACGGTTCAAACGCGAACATAGCGTTGGAGCATGTCCTCCAAGCTGTCGGCGTTGATCGGTTTGCTCAAGTATTGGCAATCCTTCAATTCATGGATCGCCTCTACGATCTCCGGCTTTGTGCTCGCTGTGAGGAAGAGGATCGGGATCGGCTCACGAGCTTGGATCTCACGGGCCAATTCCAAGCCGTTCTTCTCGCCCTTCAGGTAGATGTCCATGATGATCAGGTCCGGCATTTCGATCTTCAACTGTTCCTCAGCTTCGTCGGAACTCCGGGCCGTTCCCGTCACTTCGAACCCCATCCGTTCCAGTTGTAAACGGTAGCCGAAGGAGATGATCGTTTCGTCTTCGATGATGAGTATCTTTTTCATGGGAGAGTTCAAAGTTGGTCCGGGCGCATGCGTTCGTGTTCCATGCACACCCGTTCGAAATTCTCGATGCTGAGAGCCTTTTCGATATAGCCGATCACAGAGCGAAAGGACAACGCTTGTTCCAGGTCGGCGGGGCGGTTGCTGGAGGAGAACATCACCACGGAGGTGCATCCGTTGGGGAGCAGGCCTTCCGCTTCACAAGTGGCCAGGAATTCGAAACCATTCACGGCCGGCATGTTGATGTCCACGAACATCAGATCAGGCTTTTCACCACCGTTGCGCATGTGGTGTAATGCTTCATCCGCACTGGTAAAGCAGGTCACTATCCCTTTGAACCCCGCCTTCTTCAGGACCAACCTGGTCACGAAGTTGCAATCGTCCTCATCGTCAACGATCAGAATGTGTTGTACAGTGGTGAGGGTGGAGGTCATGTGTAGTAGAGAGGAATTGTGTGCTTGGTCGGGTTCGCTGGAACGGAGAACAGGCGATGAAGGTTTCATCCGATCGAACCTTTTCCAGCAGTGTGTGTACGGCTCTTCGATCACTAACCATGCAAGCTCTCATTGGCACATCCACACGACTCCGATCCTTCATCCAGGACCCTCGCCATTTCCAGATCGTGTTCCTCGGCGGATTCCTCACGTACGGCGTTTTGGCGCTCGGTTGGGATTCGCAATGGATGCGCTATGCCACACTCTTCGGAACGTGCGTAGGCATTCAAACCATCTTCATCCGTTGGAAAGGTATTCCGTGGTCCTCCTTGAAGAGTGCAGTGATCACGGCGCTCGGGATGTGCTTGCTACTGCAGGCTGGATCGATCTGGACATTGGTGTTCGGTGCAACGGTGGCCATAGCGGGGAAATTCCTGTTGCGTTGGAAAGGCAGGCACATCTTCAATCCGGGCAACCTCGGCATCGCGGCCGCAGTAGCACTTACCGGAGATGCATGGGTAAGTCCAGGGCAATGGGGAAGCGGTGCAATGCTCGTGTTCTTGGTTGTAGCGTCGGGCTCGATCATGGTCTTGCGCGTCGGGCGGATCGATACCAGCGTGGCGTTCTTGGGCACGTTCGCTGCCCTCGTATACATCCGCACGGTCTGGTATTTGGGCTGGGGCGCGGATGTGTGGTGGCACCAACTTACCAATGGTAGTCTGTTGCTCTTCACCTTCTTCATGATCACCGACCCAATGACCACACCCCGGTCTGGAAAAGCACGATGGCTTTGGGGCATGGGGATCGCGGTGTTGGCTTTTGCATTCTCCTGGCATTTCTGGATCCATGCGGCACCCATCTGGGCCTTGCTTCTGGGCTGTGCTCTGAACCCGCTGATCGATCACCTCATGCACGGTGAACCCTTCCATTGGGTACGCCCTGCTCCACATGCTCAACGAACCTTTTAACCCTTCAACAATGAATTTGCGCAACCTTCTTCTAGCAACATTGACCCTATCGGCTTTGCAGTCCATGTCCTTCTGCGGTTTCTATGTGGCCAAGGCCGATGCCACCCTCTTCAACGACCGCAGCGAGGTGATCCTCGTTCGTGATGGCCAACGAACGATCATCACCATGAGCAATGACTTCAAAGGAAACGTGAAGGACTTTGCGATGGTGGTTCCTGTTCCGACCGTTCTACAGCAGAGCGATATCCGCATTGTGGAGCGCAACGTGTTCACGGCGCTCGATGCGTACAGTTCCCCGCGTTTGGTGGAATACTGGGACGATAACCCCTGTCAACGCTGGGAATACGCGGAGTCCGAAGTCCAAATGGACATGGTGACCTCGACCGGTAACGCGAAGGTGCCTGCGATGCGGGACGCGAACGAGAAGGACTACGGCGTAACGATCGAGGCGCGGTATGCAGTCGGTGAGTACGACATCCTGATCCTCGGTGCGAAAGAGAGCAACGGATTGAAGAACTGGTTGTTGGAGAACGGCTACAAGATCCCGAACACAGCACATGAGGTGTTGGATCCGTACATCAAGAGCGGCATGAAGTTCTTTGTTGTGAAGGTGGATCTACAGCGCTTGCAGGCCAGCGGTTACGACTTTCTACGTCCGATCCAAGTGCGGTTCGAGAGTGAGAAGTTCATGTTGCCGATCCGCTTGGGCATGGCCAACAGCAGCGGTGTACAGGACATGATCGTTTATGCGTTCACCCGCACTGGTCGGGTGGAATGTGTGAACTACCGAACCGTGAAGGTTCCGTCCGACAAGAACATTCCGTTGTTCGCGAAGGCGCGGTTCGGCGAATTCTACAAGGACCTCTTCGCCAAGAATTGGGAACGTGAAGGGCGCAATGCAGTTGCATTGGAGTACGCATGGAACGTGACACCTACGTGGGGCGGCATGAAGTGCGACCCCTGTGTAGGTCCGCCTCCCATGCCGAATGAATTCGCACAGGCCGGTGTGGATTGGGCGAACGATGGGGGTGGCCAGGTCTTTTTCACCCGTATGCATGTTCGTTATGGGCGCGAGAAATTTCCGCAGGACCTCGCGTTCCAGGTGACACCGAATACGGAACACTTCCAAGCGCGTTACATCCTCACGCACCCCGCCACTGGCGATCTCACGTGCACGGCTGGGCAGGATTATCTAGAGGATCTGTTCTACCGACGGACCCGTGAAATGGACGAACTCTATGCACTAACGGGCTGGGATCTTTCCCAAGAGCGCAACTACATGAACGAGGTGAAGGGCAAGTTGACCCCTGCACGCAGGAATGGTCTCGAAGGACCCTACTTCCCTTCGGACGGTCCTAACGGAAATGGTCCCAATGGAATGTTGGGCTTCGTTCTGGGTCTATTGGCCTTGTTGATCGGTGCGTACATGTTGCGATCAAGGAAGACCGCATCCATAGCGTGAAATGCGTTGCACGGTTCAGGGGGGGCATCGCTCCCCTCTTCGTGTCATCGAAGATCGTGGTCCAACCGAACGATATTCTCCGGTGAACCGAGCAGGTACAGCAGGTCGTCGGTCAAGATCCGGGCATCGCCTTTCACGTTGGTGATGTAGCGCCCTTCGCGCCGAATAGCGAGTACCGTGATGCCATACTGTTCGCGCAATTGGCTCTCGGCAATGGAACGGCCCACCACCTTGCTTCGCCCGAGCGTGACCGGGAGGGTAGCGATCTCCAACCCCGGAATGGCCAGTGGCTCGTTCTTCTTGCGGAGCTTGTTGCCGGACTTGCCGCGTAAACGTTCATAATGATCGTTGCGGATCGAGGCGATCAGATCCTGGATACGTACCTCGGGCACCAAGTATTTGCGGAGCACCCGGTGGAAGATCTCGATGCTGGTCTCGAACTCCTCCGGGATCACTTCGTTGGCACCTGCGGCATAGGTATCCTCCAGATCGCGGACATACCGGGTACGGACGATGATGTGCGCCGTGTTGCTGATGGACCGTACGGCGGCAATGATCTGCAAGGTCTGGGTCTGATCATTGATCGCCACGACCACCACACGTGCTCGCTCCACATGGGCCTGTTCCAGCAAATGGGAATTGGTGGCATCACCCACCAACGTAGGCAGTCCAATGGCTTGAGCACGCTGTGCGACCTCCAACTCCGACTCGATCACGGCGCAACGGATACCAGAATCGATGGCGGCATTCGCCACATTTCGTCCGTTCAACCCGAATCCGATCACCACCACATGATCCTTCAGGACCTTACCCAAGGTCCGCTCTTGTTCCTTCTTTACGCGCATCAACCGATCCAATCGTTTGCTCACCGAACTGGGAACGAACGAAAGGAAGAAGTACCGCACGATACGGTCCGAGTATTCCAGTATGAATGGCGTTGCTCCCATGCTGAGGATGCTTACGCTCAGGAATACCTGGTAATGGGTCTTGCTCAGCAAACCCAATTCGAGTCCGGGTATCGCCAATATGAATCCGAATTCCCCCAATTGGAACAGTGTCAAACCCGTGTGCAAGGCGGTCCGCAGTGGATACTTCAAGAACCAAACGGCGAGCGTGGTCGTCAGGACCTTCAGGACGATCAGTGCAACGGTGAGACCGATGATGAGGAAGGGTGTAGCGGCAAATTGGTGCAGGTCCACGAGCATTCCGATACTCACGAAGAAGAAGCTCATGAACAACTCGTGGAACGGAAGAACGATGCCCGTTGCATGGTACGCGTGGTCGGTTTCGCTGATGACCAGACCAGCGAAGAAGGCACCCAATGCAAGAGAAAGTCCGAGTGCTTGTGTGGCGAAGGCCGCAGCGAAGCAGATCACCACGATGGAGATGATGAACAGGTCGTTGCCCTTTCCCTTGGTCGCGGCTGCCAGAAGTCGCGGAACGATGTACCGGCCACTGATGAAGACCGCCACGAGGAGGAGGATCATCTTGGCCAACATCCACATCAGGTCCATGCTGATGTTCGTACTCTTCCCCGCGAGCAACGGTGTCACCAACATCATGGGTACCACGATGATGTCCTGGAAAATGAGGATGGCCGTTGCGACCCGACCATGCGTCACATCCATTTTGCCCTTCTCCTGCAATATGCGCAACACGATAGCCGTGCTGGACAAGGTGACCAAGAAACCCACGAAGACCGCACTTTCGGTACGCATACCGAACAAGGCCAGTACCCCGGTCACCAGTAGAGTGGTAAGACCGGCCTGCAAAGTGCCACCAATGAATACGGTTCGTCCGAGCGCTGCGAGCTTCTTGAGGCTGAACTCCATGCCGATCACGAACAACAGCAGTACCACGCCGATCTCCGCCATGGCTTCCACCTCTTCCACCTCCTTCACCCAACCTAGGCCATGTGGCCCGGCGATCATGCCCGTTACAATGAAGCCCAGGATCCCGGGCAACTTGAACTTCCGGAACAAGAGCAGGATGCCCGTGGCCAGACCAAGGATGATGATGAGTTCACCGAAGAGTGGGAAGTGCATGCAACCTCTTGAAGACCGAACGGACCAATACGACCAAAGGGGACAAAAGCCAAGTGATGATCCCAGCGCAAAGATCCATCATGGAAGTCAAAGCGTGTGAAGATCACGAATACCACGGAATTGATCACCTCGACGGAGGAGCCATGCGGAGAAAGCGCGAGCAGATCGGCCTAAGCCTTAGTGCGAATTGGTATTAGCCCTTCTTCGTGTCTTTCCAGGTCTTGTACCGCACGGTGATGGGCGAACGGTCCGCAGGGACCTCGCGTAAGGGTTCGCAGGGTTTCAGGGTGGCGTGCAATTCGGCCGGTAGCTGTTGATAGAGTTGCGTACCCTCATGCTTCCATGCGATCATCTCATCGGTCACCTCCTTCACCACCTTGGCCGGGTTGCCCACGATCACCTTCCGACGCTCCCATACGCTGTTGGCATGGAGAAAGGAGAGGGCACCTACGATGCACTCGTCGCCCAACTCCACATGGTCCATCAGCACCGCATTCATCCCGACCAGGCAGTTACGCCCAACATGGGCCCCATGGATGATGGCACCATGCCCGATGTGCGCATCTTGCTCCAACCGCACGGTGACTCCGGGGAACATGTGGATGGTACAATGCTCCTGCACGTTGCACCCATCGCTTATGATGATCTCGCCCCAATCACCGCGCAAGGCCGCACCGGGTCCGATGTAGACATCCTTCCCGATGATGACATTGCCTGTTACCACCGCCTGTGGATGGACAAAGGCCGACTCGTGTACCACCGGTCGATAACCATTGAATTCGTACAACATGATGCCACGAAGATCGGTCCATGGCACCGAACGAACGTAATTGACCGATCGGGCATTCATTCCCGATCAGGCGTATGCCAGAAACACATCCCAGTACGAGCCTCGCCGATGCTGGTTACTCTCAACATCTTCGGTGAACAGGACCTGGACCGGAATGGACGTCACCATGTTAACCCTACGTTAAGCATCTTACCATCTATCTTCGGCAACGATCGAGACGAATACATTTGCCCAGCGAAATCGAAGTATATGGCACTTGATAATCTGCTGAACATCTTCAAACCACGCGATCGCGTGTTCTTCTTCCACTTCGAGGCTTCCGCAGCGAATGTGCTCAAGATGTCGGAGGATCTGATCGCGATCATGAAGACCGAGCCCGGTTCTCAGCGAACGGCCTTGCTAGAGCGGTTGGAGATAGCGGAACACGCCAACGACGACCTGACACATACCATTTTCACCGATCTCGCCAGGAACTTCATCACACCGATCGACCGGGAGGACATCCACTACCTCGCCACCAGCTTGGATGATGTCGCGGATTACATTCTCGCATCAGCGAAGAACTTGGAACTCTTCGGATTGGTCAAGCCCGATGAGACCTGCCGGGAATTGGCGCGCTTGGTGAACGAGGGCAGCAAGATCGTACAACTGGCGGTGCAAAGCCTGCGCACCATGTCGAAGACCGGAATGAATAACGAGTTCGTCGTGCGCATCAACAGCATGGAGAACGAAGCCGATGAAGTCTACGATAGGGCCATACAGCGCTTGTTCGCAACGGAGAAGGATCCGATCAACTTGATCCGGATGCGCGGCATCTATACGACGCTTGAACTCGCCACCGATAAATGCGAGGATGTGGGTAATGTGATCGAGTCCATCATGCTGAAGTACGCGTGAGGAGATGACCTTGCTCGTCATCGTCATCGTGTTGGCCTTGGTGTTCGATTACATCAACGGGTTCCACGACGCGGCGAATTCCATCGCGACCATCGTCAGCACCAAAGTGCTAACGCCGGTCCAAGCGGTGATCTGGGCTGCAGCCTTCAACTTCATCGCCTACTTCGTCTTCAGTGATCACCATGTGGCGAATACCGTTGCGAAAACGGTCCACGAGGAGTTCATCACCCTGCGCGTGGTTCTGGCTGGTTTGCTCGCGGCGATCACCTGGAACTTGCTCACGTGGTGGTACGGCATTCCTAGCAGTTCGTCGCACACCTTGATCGGTGGCTTTGCTGGGGCTGCGTTGGCGGGTGCCGAATTCGATCTGGACAGCATCAACATTGGCAAGGTGGCCCTCATCGCCGCATTCATCTTCTTGGCGCCTTTGGTGGGGATGGTCATCTCCATATTCATCACATTGGTCACTTTAGTGCAGAAACTTTGGCTCCGTCTTGGGCTGATCGCCGTTGTAACGACCGTCACCTGCGTGTTCATCCTCCAGAACAACGGACTGCGGATCGCTTTGGCGGTATTCGCCTTGATCTTCATGGCCGCTTACGCATGGGACATGACGCGTGCCCCCAGCGCGCTGCGCACCGGCAACTTGTATAAGAAACTTCAACTCCTGAGTTCCGCAGCATTCAGCATCGGGCATGGTGGCAACGATGCTCAAAAGGTCATGGGCATCATCATGGTGGCACTCGTGGCGAGCGGTAAGAAGGAAAGCCTTTCCGATATGGACGCATGGGTGCCGCTCGCGTGCTATACGGCCATCGGTCTGGGTACCCTCAGTGGGGGTTGGAAGATCGTGAAGACCATGGGCACTCGGATCACCAAGGTGACACCACTGGAGGGTGTTTGCGCGGAATCCGCCGGTGCCATGACCTTGTACATGACCGAACAACTCGGCATACCGGTAAGCACCACGCATACCATCACCGGTGCGATCATTGGTGTTGGGGCTACGAAACGGTTGAGTGCGGTACGCTGGGGCGTGACCGTTCGCCTGCTATGGGCCTGGGTCCTTACCATTCCGGTGAGCGCAGCCTTGGCGACGATCGCCTACTGGATCTGTGGATTCTTCGGGATCTGATCGTGGCACCGCTGCGGTGGATCTCCGAGAGGAGAAATGCGTTCCTTGCTGACCGAGAGATGCGTGATCGTGTAGAAGGTGATTTGCTGCCGGGGTTGAATGCCCTACGTGCGATCGCTGCGCTGATGGTGGTACTCGGCCACGTGGAATTGCTCAAGTCCCAACGCGGTATCCCGAGTGCATTCAACACCCCCGGATCCTGGCTTCCTGATGGTCACCTGGGGGTCGTTCTCTTCTTCGCGCTCAGCGGCTACCTCATCACCTTCCTCTTGGTGAAGGAACGTGCGGCTATCGGTCGCACCGATCTCCGGAAGTTCTACATGCGAAGGATCCTCCGGATCTGGCCTTTGTACTACACCGTTCTATTGTTATCCGTGGTCCTCTTCCCTTTCACGCCCGGCACCGGGACCTGGCTCTTCAGCTTACTGGGCATGCCGAATATCGGACATGCGTTGCGCATGGATTGGCTCCCGAGCCCACAGATCTGGTCCATTGGGGTCGAGGAGCAATTCTATCTTTTCTGGCCGGTGATCCTGCGTTTCCTTCCTCCAGCGCGGGTCATCCCTGCGTTGCTCGTGTTCTTCAGTGGGTATGCACTGTTGCCCTATGGAGTCGATTTCCTCAATTCACGCACCTTGAAGGACCCTGAACTCTACCACGCAAGTGCGCTCTTCTTCCACGGCACGCGGTTCGATTGCATGGCAATGGGCTGCTTGTTCGGCTATATGCGGGCTACGGACCATTCGTTCGTTACCAAGTTGAATGGACGGTCCATCGGCTGGGCATCCATCGGCCTTACGGCGCTTTGTTGGTTCGGGGGCGTTCATTTCGATCGTTTCAACGACCCCATCTACGCCATCCTGTTCTGTATGGTGATCCTGAATCTTAGTGGACCCATCAGAGTGTTCCCCGATCCGGACCGGACCGTTTTGGGCCCCATCGGGAAGATCTCCTACGGCATCTACATGTACCACTGGATGATCATCCTGTTCGTTTTGGACCTCGTGCCGTACGGGTCCATTGCGAACGACTTGGTCTACAATGTCGTGGTCCATACGCTGGCATTCGGTGGCACATTGGCACTGTCCTGGATCTCTTTCAACACGCTGGAGCGTTACTTCCTGCAGAAGAAGGCACGGTTCCGGGTGCTCAAGACCTGAGCGGTGGCCATCCATGACCCCTAGGGCAAGCGCATCTAAATTTCGCTCACACAATAGGACCTGTGCTCTGTGACCCCTCCGGGGTCGAATGCCCCGCTGGGTGCGGACTTTCTAATTTCTGTGACCCCACCGGGGTCATGCTCAAGCGGTGATCGTCGACCCCGGAGGGGTCACAGAGAATAGTCGTCGTATCGTGCGCCGTTCTATCCGACCCCGGAGGGGTCGCACATTTTCGCAATGTTGACGGTCCTATTGGATGCGGTGGCCATCCATGACCCGTAAAGGTGATCCTGGCTGAACTTACCTTGGCCCGGAGTAAGATCGTACGACCATGTCCATCATTCTTTCCGATGCCGGGTGGCATGCGCACCTGCTTCCACTCACCTTCACACGTCCTGTAGGTCAACTCAGGCCAGGGATATTGCGCTTGGCCGAAGGGTGGTACGTGCGCAGTGGGCTGGGCGTGGGCTACCGCACGGAGAACTACCTGTCCGCCGCGTTCCCATTACCGATCGAACCAGCCCAGTTCGAAGTGGATGGCGCGCTGTTCCCGACCGATGCGATCGTAGGCGCGGTCATGGATCTGCGGCCAGGGCAAGTGCTCGTTCAGGATGGCGTGGCCTTGGCCTTCGGGTCGGAAGGGAAAGGGCATCCGAGCATAGCGGATTGGAGGTCACCGCCGGTCCACTTGACCCCGGTCCCTTTTACGGATGAAGTGATCCGGTTTGAACGGCCTTGGCACGTATTCCAGCATTGCGGGAAAGCCATCGCACATGATTTCCAACTCCTCACGGAAGGCCGCCGCTCCGAACGTTTGGAAGGAACGAACACCGTGATCGGGGATCCGAACCTGATCTTCTTGGAAGAGGGAGCCGTGGTGGAGGCCAGTATCCTCAATACGAAGAATGGCCCCATCTACATTGGCAAAGGGGCTGAAGTGATGGAAGGCGCCCTGTTGCGAGGACCCATCGTGGTGGGCGATCATGCCCAGTTGAAAATGGGAGCCAAGGTCTACGGGCCTTCGGCCTTCGGTCCGGAATGCAGGGTAGGGGGAGAGGTCACCAACAGTGTGATCCTTGGGTACAGCAACAAAGGACACGATGGATTCTTGGGCAACAGCGTCTTGGGTGAGTGGTGCAACCTGGGGGCGGATACCAATACCAGCAATTTGAAGAATACGTACGGGAGCGTGCAGGTATGGAGCTATACGGAAGGCAAGCTCGTGGACAGCGGACAACAATTCTGTGGCCTCATCATGGGCGATCACAGCAAGAGCGGCATCAACACCATGTTCAACACCGGTACCGTGGTCGGGGTTGCGGCCAACATCTTCGGAAGCGGTTTCCCGCCCAAGCAAATTCCCGGTTTCTCGTGGGGAGGTGCGGAAGGCTTCGCGGTGTACGACATTGAACGGGCGTTGGCCACGGCGCGCCGCGTGATGGAGCGACGGCGAATTCCGCTCACGGTCGTGGACGAGGGACTGTTACGCCACCTCTTCGCCCAGCGCAACGCGATCTCGTGATCGACCGCTGAGACCGGCCACTTGGCCATGCACTGCCCATCTGTCACACTGCCCTGCTCCGGCACGATGGTTGGCAACCCATACCCGTAGATATTGAAAACCCATCCTATCCGAGAGGATGATGGCGGTGGGTATCTTTGTGACTGACAACCTGGCAATTTCTTTATGAACGATATCGTACGTACCGAGAGCTTCTTCAGCTCCGAGCAGATGGAGAATGAAACGGAGCTCATCCCCTTGATCACGGCCGAAGACGAGGAGATGATGAATGCGGAGACCACTCCGCCGGAACTTCCCATACTTCCACTTCGCAATACGGTCCTGTTCCCGGGGGTGGTCATCCCCATCACTGTGGGTCGCGACCGCAGCATCCGCTTGATACAGGATGTCTATCGCGGAACCAAGACACTCGGAGTCGTTAGCCAGAAGGACGGCCAGATCGAGGAACCCCGCGCCGATGACCTCAACAGCATCGGCACCATCGCCACCATCATCCGCATGTTGCGCATGCCAGATGGAAGCACCACGGCCATCATCCAAGGCAAGAAGCGTTTCGAAGTACTGGAGATGGTGAAGTTGGAGCCCTACTTCACCGCCCGGGTGAAGGAGTTCGAGGAGATCCGTCCGGCGAAGGACGACAAGAGCTTCCAAGCCTTGGTGAGTTCGTTGAAGGACATGGCGACGGAGATCATCAAGCAGAGTCCGCAAATTCCGACGGAGGCCCAGTTCGCGCTCAAGAACATTGACAGTCCGAGCTTTCTGGTGAATTTCATCAGTAGCAACATGAATGCAGAGGTGGCCGAGAAGCAGAAGATGCTCGAAGTGGCCGATCTGCGCGAGCGCGCCAACCTGTTGCTTGCGCACCTGACCAAGGAGCTGCAGATGCTGCAGATGAAGAACGAGATCCAGGACAAAGTGCGTACCGAGGTGGATCGCCAGCAGCGCGAGTATTTCCTCCATCAACAGATGAAGACCATCCAGGACGAACTGGGTGGCAACCCCATCGAGCAGGAGATCGATGAGATGCGCCTAAAGGCCGCGAAGAAGAAATGGAGCAAGATCGTAGGTGAAACCTTCGACAAGGAATTGCAGAAGTTGCAGCGCATGAATCCGGCCGGTGCCGAGTTCAGCGTTCAACACAACTATGTGCAGTTGCTCTTGGAACTTCCATGGGGCGAGTACACCAGTGACAAATTCGATCTGAAGACCGCGCAGAAGATCCTGGACCGCGATCATTTCGGCTTGGACAAGGTGAAGGAGCGCATCATCGAGCACCTCGCCGTGTTGAAGATGAAGGGCGACATGAAGGCACCGATCGTGTTGTTGTACGGTCCTCCCGGCGTGGGGAAGACGAGTCTCGGAAAGAGCATGGCCGAAGCCATGGGTCGCAAATATGTGCGCATGAGCCTAGGTGGCTTGCACGACGAGAGCGAGATCCGCGGACACCGCAAGACGTACATCGGTGCCATGCCCGGACGATTGATCCAAAGCTTGAAGAAGGCAGGTTCCAGCAACCCGCTCTTCGTGTTGGACGAGATCGATAAAGTGGGTAAGGATTTCCATGGCGACCCGGCCAGCGCGCTGCTCGAAGTGTTGGACCCCGAACAGAACTACGCGTTCCACGACAACTTCGTGGACATCGATTACGACCTGAGCCGAGTGATGTTCGTGGCCACGGCCAATAGCCTCAGCACCATTCATCCGGCCTTGCGCGATCGAATGGAGATCATCGAGGTGAACGGATACACCCAAGAGGAGAAGATCGAGATCGCCATGCGCCATCTACTCCCGAAGCAGTTCGGTGAGAATGGCATCAAGGCGAGACAGTTGAAACTCGCACCCGGCTTACTGGAGGCCATCGTCGAACAATACACCGACGAAAGCGGTGTACGGACCTTGGAAAAGCGGATCGCAAAACTCGTTCGCTACCGTGCGAAGCAGATCGCGTTGAAACAGAAGCATAGCGTGACCGTCGGGATCGGGGATCTGGTGAAGATCTACGGCCCTAGCCATGCGCGGGACAAGTACCAAGGCAACGACGTGGCCGGTGTGGTCACGGGGTTGGCATGGACCCCGACCGGTGGTGATATCCTCTTCATCGAAACGAGCATCACGAAGGGCGAAGGCAAACTCACGCTCACGGGAAATCTCGGTGATGTGATGAAGGAAAGTGCCATCATCGCGCTGGAGTACCTCAAGGCGCACAGCGAGATCATCGGCTTGGATCCGGATGTATTCAAACGTTGGAACGTCCACGTTCACGTGCCGGAAGGAGCGACACCGAAGGACGGTCCAAGTGCAGGTATCACCATGCTCACCAGTTTGGCCAGTGCCTTCACCCAGCAAAAGGTGCGCAAGTTCGTCGCCATGACCGGCGAGATCACCCTGCGTGGACGGGTGTTGCCCGTGGGTGGCATCAAAGAAAAGATCCTCGCTGCGAAGCGTGCTGGCATCAAGGAGATCATCCTCAGCGCCGATAACCGCAAGGACATCGAGGACATCGACGCGCGCTACACCAAGGGCATGCGCTTCACCTACGTCAACGAGATGATCGAAGTGGTGAAGCACGCGCTGTTGAAGGAGAAGGTGGAGAATGCCTTGAAGGTGGCCTAGCCGATCGATATCCCGAAGCACCTTTCGCAATGAACTTCCGGTGTCTGGCCCTTGTGGCCTTGACGGTGGTGGGAGGAGTCCGCGGAGGACATGCCAATGCGCAGACGGGTAAGAAGATCACGACGCAGGATCAGTTCTGGGTCGCTTACATCAATACCCTCAAATTCAGTGAGCGGTGGTCGCTGGGCACCGACATCCAAGAACGGAGGTCCATCGACCCGGATGCTCAGTTCTTGTTCGCTGTGAGGGCCCATGTCATGCGCATGTTGGGCCGCAGCTGGGATGTGCGAGCGGGTGGTAGCTATTTCCTGCAATGGTCCAACGATCCCCGATCATCGAGCGATCTGATCGTGCCCGAATGGCGCCCACACGTGGAGTTGAACAACACTACCACCATCGGCCGTTTGCGACTCGATCACCGGTACCGGGGCGAGGCAAGGTTCATCCCCGAAGTGACCGATGGACAATTGGCAGGTGGTCACATCTTCACGAATTTCAGACTCCGCTATCAACTCGGCTTGGAGTTCCCACTCGTCCGGGTGAAGCGTGATGAGAAGCGCATTGAACGTATGTACTTGCGCATCGCAGATGAGGTCATGTTGAACGCTGGGTCCAAGGTGGTCCTGAATACATTCGATCAGAATCGGGTCCTCATCGGCATCGGGTACAAACCAACTCCCGCGCTTACGATCATCCTGAGTTACCTGGATCTTGTGCAACAGCGACCCACAGGCAATTTCTATTTCCATCGGCACAACATCCGCCTGACGGTGGTACACAAGCTGGATCTTTCTAGAAAGGAACCGGTGAAAGGTGCGCCGTGAAGGGAAGGGAACAAGCTCGGATTGAAGGTCGGGCACGTACCTTGGTCGGATAAGCTCCGTTCATGAGGAAAGCACTACTCGGTTCGTTCATCGTTCTTGGTCTGTCCACGGCTGTTGGACAGGTCGGCATGCCCGCCAATACAACGGTCGGCATAGCAGAACTGAAAGCCTTGATCGCCACGCATCCGAAAGCAGAGGATCTCATCCAGGCCACGCAAGGGTACTATCCGACAGCACTCGTCCATGGTCGGTGCATGGTCGGTTTCTTGGCCAAGGTGAACGAGGCGTTCGACCCGGTCGGTCGTGATGTCCTCACATGGGGAGCACGTGTGGGCGATGTGGTCTCCTTCCGTGTGGATGCCGACCACTTGTCGGATCTCGCTGAGCTCACCGGTGTGGATTACATCGAATTGGCTGGAAAAGCAGCACCCCAGTTGAACAGGGTGGTTCCGGCAACGCATGCGGATAGTGTTCACCAAGGCATCAATTTGCCACAGACCTATACCGGCCGGGATGTCCTCATCGGCATCACGGATTGGGGCTTCGATTACACGCACCCCATGTTCTACGATACGGCCATGACGGGTTATCGTGTGCGCGCTGCTTGGGACCAGTACAAGCGCTCCGGCCCAGCACCAGCGGACTTCGATTACGGAACGGTGTACGACTCGGAGTCGGAGCTACTCGCAGCGCAGTCGGATACGTCGAACATATACAACTACGCCTACCATGGCAGCCATGTGGCCGGCATTGCCGGTGGTGGTGGTGCGGGTACGGCGTACCGGGGATTGGCCTACGATGCGCAATTCCTGTTCTGCACCTTCCTCGTGGATGCGGCCGCAGTGCTGGATGCCTTCACGTGGATGAAGGGGATCGCCGACGCGGACGGGAAGCGCTTGGTGATCAACATGAGTTGGGGCTTGTATCACATCGGCACTTTGGATGGCCATTCGCTGATCAGCCAAGCCATCGATCAGCTCGCACAAGAAGGCGTTGTCTTTGTGAATTCTGGCGGTAACAATGGCGACGTGAACTTTCACATCCGCAAGGATTTCACAGGCGATACGCTGCGATCACGGATCCAATTCTATCCGTACTCGGCCAACCCGAATATGTGGGGGCAGAGCATCAGCATGTGGGGCGATGAAGGTGCTTCGTTCTCGGCGGGCGTGGTGGTGAGCGGCAACCTGAATCAAGTGTTGCACGAGTCCCCGTTCTACAACACGGCGACACAACAAGCCTACCTCGATTCCTTCTTTGTACAAGGCAGTGATACCATCTTCTTCAACCTGACTGCGGACGCGGAGCACCCATTGAATGGTCGGCCACATTTCCGACTTCGGGTCAAGAATACCAGCAGCGCCTACCGAGTTTCGTTGAAGGCCGCTGCGGAAACTGGGCGTGTGCATTTCTGGAACGTGACGGAACTGACCAACGATGTCGGGAATTGGGGGCAGGAGTTCCAAGCTGGACAGACCGGCTGGGTAGCTGGTGATCATTTCTACGGGATCAGCGAACCGGCTTGTACCAATGAATTGATCACGGTCGCGGCCTATAGCTCGGAGTACACCGTTGGAGCCGGCATTCCCGTAGGTGGTTCCATCGCTTCCTTCTCTTCCTTCGGACCCACTCTGGACGAGCGTATGAAGCCGGATATCGCAGCGCCGGGCGTTAATGTGGCCTCCAGCCTCAGTTCATTCACGGATCAATCGCCCACGACCTTGGTGAACGTTGATTTCCAAGGTGGGTCCTATCCTTTCGGGCGGCTCTCGGGTACCAGCATGGCCGCTCCAGCAGTGGCAGGTATCGTGGCGCTGATCCTGGAGGCAGATCCAGAAATGACACCTGCGGATGTGAAGGAGCTGATCCGGATCACCGCGCGCACCGATGCCAATACCGGCACCATACCTGTCGGTGGTAGCACACGCTGGGGCGCTGGAAAAGTGAATGCCTATCACGCAGTGGTGCAGGCCCTCGGGATCACCGGTATCGCGGAAGCTACCTCCGATGGACCCGTGATCTGGCCGAATCCAGTGACCGACCAGTGTTGCATCCAAGCGGACGGCCCGGCTCGATTGCGTATCACGGATGTGACCGGTCGCGTGTTGGTGGATCGCATGATCCGGCAAGGACTGGAGATCGTAGAGACCGATCGATGGTCCAGTGGGATGTACCATGTTCAAGTGCAGTACAAGGACTCGCGCCGCATGGGCAAGGTGATCAAACCATAACGCGATCTTCGCGGCCCATGCATCCGCGCGATCTTTCGATCCACGACTTCACCTACGCATTGCCAGAGGACCGCATCGCCAAGCAGCCTTTGGCGGAACGGGATGCGAGCCGGTTACTGGTCTGTAGGAATGATCGGATATCGGATCATGCGTTCAGGGAACTTCCCGATCTTCTTCCGGACAACGCGTTACTGGTGTTGAATGACACGCGGGTCGTCCACGCGCGCATCCATTTCAAGCGTACCACCGGAGCCGTGTTGGAGTGCATGGTCCTGTCACCGGAGGGCGATCGCCGGATCGAAGAGGCGCTTCAGGATACGCACAGCACGCGTTGGTGGTGCATGGTGGGCAATGCCAAACGTTGGAAAGGGGAGGAGCTGTACTTGAGTGAAGGTGAGGCTGGACTTCGAGCGGTCCGGATCGATCATGTGAACGGGGAGCATCTGATCGAATTCCGCTGGAACGATGGATCCACATTCGTAGAGCAACTGGAACATTCGGGTACGGTTCCGTTGCCACCCTATATGCGCCGTGCGGCTACGGCGGCGGATGATGTGCGCTACAACACCGTATTCGCGGACCGCGGTGGTTCGGTAGCGGCGCCGACAGCAAGCTTGCACTTCAGCCGCGATGTAATGGACCGCATCACGGCGAAAGGAATACCGACAACACGGTTGACCCTGCACGTCGGTGCCGGAACCTTCCTGCCGGTGAAAAGTGGGACCATGGACGGACATGCGATGCACGCGGAGCAGGTCCGAGTACCGTTGCAAGCGGTGGAGCAATTGATCGGCCAGATGGATCACGGCCCGATCATACCGGTCGGCACCACGGCGTTGCGCACCATTGAAAGTCTTTATTGGCATGGTGTACGGATCTTGACCGGGAGTGCCAAGGAGCAACTCGACGTGGATCAATGGGAACCATACGGATATCCAAAGACCGAACTGCCGGATCCACTTTCGGCCCTCCAAGCCGTACGTGATCAACTGCGCGATGGCGAAGGACAGGATGCTTTGATCGGCACCACGCGGTTATTGATCGCGCCGGGTTATCGGTTTCGCGTGGCCGATGCATTGGTCACCAACTTCCATCAACCGGAAAGCACCTTGTTGCTTTTGGTAGCGGCATTCCTTGGCCCGTCGTGGCGCGCTGTGTACGATCACGCGCTGGCGAATGACTATCGCTTTCTGAGTTACGGCGATGGGTCATTGTTCTTTCGGAAGGATTCAGAATACAGCACTGAGCGCGGCGATCACGAGCCCCACAACGACCAGAGGTAGAACGATCGCCGCGATGGCGATGCCTTTACCCTTCTCCTTGTGCTTGATCGCAAGGATCAATCCGATGATGCCCGTGATGAATGCGAAACTGAGCAGGTAGAGCAAGATGTTCCCTCCACCTGTCAGGAAGATCACCGCCATGGATAGTACGAGGAAGACACCGGATACCAACGCCATGCGGTTGTAATAGCGCGGTGCTTCAGCCTGCGTATCGGACTCTTGTGGAAGACCGTGACCCAACGCTAGGCGGGCGTATTGGAGCGGCGGAGCCATGGAGAAAGCGTGGTCGCCTGTGTTCAGGCACGTATGCAGCGGAACAGGTTTGCATTCCAATGTCGGTCCGGCCAAAGGTGTGGGCTCAGTGATCGGTCGTTCCGTGTTCCGCAACGCGATCGTTCCAGCATCATCATCCGATGTTCGAAGTCCATGTGCGGCGGCACCGTGGCTTGACCGGTGCCCGAGGTCCACATGCCAACCGGGGCGATACTTCCGCTTCTGGAACGGGCCATGGCCAACGACCGCATCGGTGGTGCGACAGCCTACCAAGAGGCTAAGGAACATCCCGATCGCCAGAATGGAGCGCCAATTCATGGCGGAAAGGTATTTGCTTTGACCAACCGGATACTAGGGTCCGCTATCTTGCGTTCCCAAGCCACGGTCGCATTCATGCCAACACACATTCGATCACTCGTCGCACTCATCCTTTGTGGAGCAGGTCTCTCTGCTGTGGCACAGTTGGGTGGTCAGTCCGCCTTCCGGTTGTTGGATATACCCAGTTCGGCACGGGCTTCCGCGTTGGGTGGGAATTACATAGCCGTGCAGGACAATGACTTGAACTTAGGACTCTTCTCTCCTGCGTTGTTGAATCGTAGCATGAGCAAGCAAGTGGCCCTGAGCTACCTGCCCTATTTCGCCGGCATCAACGTGGGTTACGTGGGCTATGGCCATCATTTGGATAGCAGTAACATCACACTTTCCGCCGCCGTGCAATACATGGATTATGGCACCTTCACCCGGACGGACGAGATCGGTGCGGAGATCGGCGAATTCAGCGCCGGGGAGTATGTTTTCCAAGTGGGCGCAGCACGTCCGATCGATAGCCTCTTCAGTGTGGGGGTGAATGCCAAGTTGATCACCAGTGCTTTGGAGAATTACAAGTCGACGGCTTGGGCCTTGGATGTTGGTGGGGTGTTCGCGAAGAAGAGCATTGGTCTCACCGTGGCAGCCATGCTGCGCAACATCGGCACACAAGCAAGCACCTTCACCGGGGAGCGTGAGAAATTGCCATTCCAGGCCATGCTGGGTGTGACCTATGAATTCAGGCATGCACCCTTTCGGCTTGGCCTGATGATGGAACAATTGCAGCGATGGGATCTCACGTACGTAGACCCGAACGCCATAGTGGAGGTGGACCAGACCACGGGAGAAGTGGTCGAGAACAAGATCACCAACTTGGACAAGGCCGCCCTGCATGTAGTACCCAGTGCGGAGATCCTATTGAGCAAGAATTTCATGCTGCGTTTAGCGTACAACGCCCGTCGCCGAAAGGAGTTGTTGGTCCCGGACAAACCTGCTATCACGGGCTTAAGCTTCGGGGTGGGGCTGAAGGTGAGCAAGTTCCACATCAGCTATGGGTTTTCGCAATTGCATTTGGCCGGGATCAGCAATACCCTCACGTTGGCTGTGCGCTTCGCGGATTTCAAGAAAGGTTGATCCTTGTTTGCAGGTTGAAGGAGTCGCTGATCTGGTGACCGATCACCAAGGTCGGCTATTATCCCATGCAGCCTGAGTCATTGCGGTGGATCGACTTCCAACTCCGTCTTGCTATCCAGGTTTCGCTGAAGCTTTAGCGTAGGCGGACCAACACCACTACCTTGGCCGCAACATCCCGGGAACGTGAAGCGGATCACCATCGCCATAGACGGATTCAGCAGTTGCGGAAAGAGCACGTTGGCGAAGCACTTGGCGCATCACCTGCACTACACGTACATAGACAGTGGAGCGATGTACAGGGCGATCGCTCTCTATGTCATCGAGAATGGACTTGTCGTGGATGGTGTGCTCAATAAGGTCGCTTTGCTTCGGGTCCTGCCGCACATCCACATTGGCTTCAAGCATGATGACCACACCCAACGGAGCGAGACCTGGTTGGACGGCAGGAATGTAGAACACCGGATCCGCGAGATGGATGTGAGCCACCATGTTACCCTCGTTAGCCCGATCCCTGAAGTGCGTGCCAAGTTGGTGCAGTTGCAACAGGAAATGGGGCAGGGTGGTGGCGTAGTGATGGATGGACGCGACATCGGTACCGTGGTGTTCCCGAATGCCGAGGTGAAATTCTTCATGACGGCGAGCCCGGAGGTTCGTGCGCAACGCCGTTATTTGGAACTGAAAGGCCGTGGAGCCGAGATCACGATCGAAGAGGTCGCGGCCAACATTGAACGTCGTGATCTGGATGATACCACCCGTGCTGCGGACCCGCTCACCGAAGCGCCCGATGCCTTCGTGATCGACAACACCCACCTGACCTCATCGGAGCAATTCGACCTGGCCTTGGGAGAAGTGGTGCGCGCGATCGGGGTGGTTACGGAGGCGTGATCCGCAACCGGACCGGCATCGTTCACTTCGTGATCACGAACCGCTGATGGACAAACCCATCCACGTAGTCAGCGCGCAGGAGGTACACGGCGGCCGGTAGATCGTTCACGGCGATGACCCCGTTCGTTGTTCGCGTTAGCACGGTACGACACACACGACCTTGCATATCCAATAATGTGATCGCATTCGGTCGCTTGCCTTCGGTGCTCCACATGATCCGGTCCGCCGTTGGCACCGGCCATACGTGCAGGGGGGTGGTGTGCGATCCGATCGTTCCATCGATCCCAGTGTAAAGCGGCAAGGTCACTTTCCAAATGGCCCTTTCATTACCACCGGAGTTCTCCAATACGTAGATCACGTTGTTCGCATTTGCTGCATCCACGGGCAAGTAGAAGCCTTCCACGATGCGCGTTGCCTGAACGGAGAAGTTGTCGTTCGGGAGATCGGGTGTCAACACGAGATGGATCAGATCACTGCTCGGGTCGGCCGGAACCACGGGAATGCCCCAAGGCGCGATCGGGCTGAAACCCAACGTATCGCCACCGGGCGTGAAGCTCAGCATCAAGGCATCGCCCCGCAGGTCATCACCCCACAAGCTGTCCGTGTCGAACAGCAGGCCCAGCGGAGAACGATGGCAGGTGAACGTTCGGATCTCGATCCCTTCATCTGATGCGTCGCGTATGCCACTTGTGAGTGGATCCCGGACCCGATCGGCATCCGGACCGGTATTGCGAATCGGTTCCGTGAAGAAAGGGGGTGCAGGCGGGAAGGTCGGGTCATACTGGAAATCCGTAGCTGCGGATGGAAAGCCGGGGTTGAGCAACGGGTCAAGCGCAGGGTCGTAACCGACTATAGGTGTTGGGTTCGAATTGCCGCCTGCGGTCCAAGGGAACCCGTAATGATGACCTTGACGCAGCCAGTTCATTTCTTCCGGATCGTCGTGATCTCCTGAATTCTCCACGCCGAACAACCGGCCATCTGCATCGAAGGCCATGTCGAAGGTGTTGCGAACGCCACTGGCGAACACGAACTCGGATGCGGCAAGTTCCGGCTCGTCGTTCGGCAGCAACAATTCGTTCGCATCGATCGGAATGCGGAGGATCTTGGCCGTGATAGGCTCTTCACGCAACTCGGGATAAGCGCCATTCACATCCTGCACCTCACCGTGATCTGTGCGCGATCCGCAGTTCAAATAGAGTTCCGTTTCATCTGGAGAGACCACAACGTTGTTGAACCCATGGGCCTTACCACCCCATGCATAGGGTTCGGTCCAAGCAGCCACCGTCCATAAGCGCGATCCGTCGGGCTGCAGGCGAGCGCGGTGAACGATGCCTTGGGTCGAGCTTCCGGTGACTTGATTCCCGATCACGAAAAGATCACTGTCGTGGAAGGTCATGCCGTACGTATCGTCCAGCAAGTGGTCCTCGGTAGTGAAGACAACGGAGTCGTGCGGAGGCGCGATCCCATCATCGATCACCACCAGGAGCTCGCCGTTGGTGCGCAGGTAATACAACCGACCACTGATCGGGTCAACTTCCAGCCGCACGGCACTGGAGCGCACGTTCATGTAGTGATCCACGGAGATGTCCGGGCGTAAGGAGCTTGGTGTGGTTTGTGCTTTTGCAGGGGCAAAGGCAATGAACAGTACAAGTAGGATGGGGGTTCTCATGGGCGTGACCTCGAAGATATGCAGGGCGGATCATGTACACCTGCTTCTCAACTGAAGCATTGGAAGGGTTAGTTCAACAGCCCGCTTTCAGTTTACATCCTCGATCTTCTCACGCAGGATCACGATCAATTCCGGTTGCATGAAGCCGTAGATATCCTCGATGTACACGCAGACGCGGGTTTCTTCTCGTACAGTGTTGGGAAGCGGTCTCTGATCTTGTTACGGTGGTGCTACTCCATCACCACGATGACATCCGCCCACTCCAAGTGCCTTTCCACGAGAACTACGTTCAAGGGCGGTCGATGTCTGCGGAATCCACATCGAAGCGTGGGTCGTTCTTGTTGATCTCGTACGCCGTTGCGCGTCGCATGTGTTCCATCCTATCGATGCGGAACGATTGACGGTGCAGACGAAAAGGATGTATTTGACATTAGGGTACCTCGAAGAACCTCACTCCGGCGGCATCGGCCTTTCGGCCACCCCTGCGGGCAAGCACTTCTCGTTTGGTCATCCGGCTCCCGCATAGCGCGGGATGAAGCAGTTGCTTCTCCTCAGTCAGTTACCTGTGGGTAACTTCCTTTCGTCGCGCCTTGTCTGCCCAGAACGATAAGCGCTTGTGCCATCCGTTCGAGGTTCTTCGAGGTACCCATTATCCATCCGCATCGATGCGTCCCACAAATGCACAGCCCATCATCTGATCATCTGATCAACCCATCCACAACCTCCATCGGGTCCTTCACCTCCTCTACCATCCCCAGTACCTTCAGCATCACCCGGTCCAACAACGTGTCCGGGCAACTCGCGCCGCTGGTGAGGATGATGGTCAACGGGCGTTTGCTCGGTAACCAATCCATAGTCCGTTCCAGTTTATGCAACGGGTAGTTGAAATGCTCGATCTCCTTGGCGTTCAGGATCTCCTTTTCGCCGTTGATGAAGTAGGTCGGGAATCGTTGCTCCAACAATTCAACGAGGTGGCTGGTATTGCTGCTGTTGTAGCCGCCCACCACGAGTGCGAGGTCGGCTTCTGCCTTTAACAGTTCGTTGGTCGCGTCCTGATTGTCGTTCGTGGCATAGCAGAGCGTATCGCGAGTATCTGCGAAATGGGCTTTCAATTCAGCTTTGCCATACTTCTTCACCATCACCTGCTTCAAGTGATCGGCGATGGCCTGTGTCTCCGTGGCCAGCATGGTGGTCTGGTTCACCACACCGATGCGATCGAAGTGCCGCACAGGGTCGAAGTGGGGCGTGCAGCGTTTGCCGAAGACCTCGTTGAAGCGTGCGGTCGGCTCTTCGTTCAGTATGATGCGGCCAAGTAGTTGAGCTTCGGCCATGTCCTTCAGGATCACCGCAGGAGCACCTTTTGCGGTACGGCTGAAGGTGGCCCGTGTCTCCTCGTGCGTTGCCTTTCCATGGATCACCACCGTATGCTCCTTTTCGCCCAGTTGCGCACTGCGCTTCCAAACCTTCTCAACGAAGGGACAGGTCGTGTTGTGTTTCAACGGATCGATCCCCATCGCCTTCAGTCGCTCCTCGGTTTCAATGGTGGTTCCGAATGCTGGAATGATCACGATGTCATCCTTCGTGATCTCGCTCCAATCCATCAGCATTTGGCCATGTGTGTCCTGAATGAATCGCAGGCCATGGCTTTCCAGATCGGCGTTCACTTCGGGGTTATGGATCATCTGGCTCAAAAGAAAGATCCGCTTGCCGGGGTTCTCATCCAAAGCCTTGTAACTGATCTCGATCGCATTCTCCACGCCGTAGCAAAAGCCGAAGTGCCGGGCGAAAAGGAAGCGCACCGGGCCAAGATCCAACAGGGTAGGGCTGAGGTCCTTCTTCTTCGGGTCCTGGGTTTTCCGAAATGCCTTCAGGCGACCGATGAGTTCGCTGCGGTAATGGGTGGGAATTGAGAAGGAGCGCATACCGATCAGATGACCAGATGATCGGACGATCGGATGATCGAATGCCATTCTGGTTGGTCACAAGCCCCAAAGGTACCGGTAGGCTTTGCGACGGATCAGAACGGGAGGTCTATTTTCTGATCGTCTGATCAGACATCCCGGGTTGGACCGGGACGGATCACAGGGCTATCGCCTCTTATTTTCTGCGACCGCGCTGGGGTCGTTCTCCCATCTGGGGGCATTTTCTAATTTCTGTGCCCCCCTGGGGTCAGAACGCAGCACTGGTCATTCTCCTTGTGGGTTGACCCTAGAGGGGTCAAAGAGAATAGAATTTGAGTCGGACGAACGTGTTCGACCCCAGCGGGGTCGCAGAAACAGCAGACCTGGTGCGGAATGTATTTAGAGGCGATAGCCCTGGGACGGATCATCTAATTCTCAGGACTTTCCCTACATTTGCGGCCCCATTCGGGGAGCCTGCCGTGACGCAGCAGGTCAACGAACGAACCCTTTCGGACGGCGTCCTAGGTCCGGGATACAATCAGTAGTGTATGTCAACAGTTGAGAATAACAAGGTCACCTTCCTCGAACCGCCGGTCGATTTCGATTGGACTGCGCTGGAGGACGAGAAGAAGGTCGGTAACGCCGAACAGCGCGCTACCATGGAAAAGGCCTACGAGGATACCCTCAGCAGCATCCAAGAAAAGGAGGTGCTCATGGGAACCGTGGTCGGGATGAACAAGAGGGAGGTGGTGATCAACATCGGCTACAAGTCCGAAGGTGTGGTCCCCATCAGCGAATTCCGCTACAAGCCTGAATTGTCCATCGGTGACCAAGTGGAGGTCTACATCGAAAAGCAAGAGGACAAGGGCGGCCAAATGGTCGTGAGCCACAAAACGGCCCGTGTTCACAATGCCTGGGGCAAGGTGAACTCCGCCATGGAGACCAACGAGATCATCACGGGTTACGTGAAGTGCCGCACCAAAGGCGGTCTCATCGTGGACGTGTTCGGCATCGAGGCCTTCTTACCCGGCAGCCAGATCGACGTGAAGCCCATTCGTGACTACGACCAGTTCGTGGGCAAGAACATGGAATTCAAGGTCGTGAAGATCAACCAAGAGTTCAAGAACGTGGTAGTAAGCCACAAGGCCCTGATCGAAGCGGAACTGGAAGCCCAGAAGAAGCAGATCATCGGTGGCTTGGAGAAAGGCCAGGTGTTGGAAGGAACCGTCAAGAACATTACCAGCTACGGCGTATTCGTGGATCTGGGCGGTGTCGATGGTCTCATCCACATCACGGACCTCAGCTACGGCCGCGTGAGCCATCCGGAAGAGGTGGTGAAGCTGGACGAGAAGATCAACGTCGTGATCCTGGATTTCGACGACGAGAAGAAGCGTATCGCACTCGGCTTGAAGCAGCTCCAGGCACATCCATGGGATGCGCTGAGCACGGAGATGAATGCAGGCGACAAGGTGAAGGGCAAGGTCATGGTGATCACCGACTACGGCGCGTTCGTAGAAGTGGCACCGGGCGTGGAAGGTCTCTTGCACGTCAGCGAGATGAGCTGGAGCCAACACCTGCGCAGCCCGAAGGAATTCCTGAAGGAAGGCCAGGAGATCGATTGCGTGATCCTGAACATCGACCGCGAAGAGCGCAAAATGAGCTTGGGCATGAAGCAACTCGCCGCCGATCCATGGTCGGAGATCGAGTTCAAGTACCCACTCCGGAGCAAGCACACCGCCAAGGTGCGCAACTTCACCCACTTCGGCATCTTCGCCGAGTTGGAGGAGGGAGTCGATGGCCTCATCCACATCAGCGACCTTAGCTGGACCAAGCGCATCAAGCACCCGAGCGAATTCTGCAACGTGGGTGACGACATCGAAGTGATGGT
>Ga0209063_1000277_pt1 | contig 42068 bp, 51 predicted proteins | sample KloWWTmeKNB19Kit_FD_187177 | JGI IMG/M metagenome (GOLD analysis project Ga0209063, IMG submission 187177) | Active sludge microbial communities from Klosterneuburg, Austria, studying microevolution and ecology of nitrifiers - Klosterneuburg... | ecosystem: Engineered > WWTP > Aerobic digester >... | reverse complement strand
CACCGCGGTCAACGACGCGGACGCAACCGTCCCGGCGTCGGCCGGGGTGGTGATCACCGGGACCGACGGCACCGATGGGGTGACGGTCAGCTCAGCGCTGTAGACCGAGACGGTGTCGAGGACGTCGTAAACGAGGACCGCGAACTTGTGATCGTCATCGCCGTCAGCGCCCCAACCGGAGGCAAGCGTGACTGCCGAGGTGGATGACGTGATCTTCTGCACTGCCGCATCCCAGGTGGATGTGCCGGCCTTCCAGTACGCGTACGCGCCGGCACCGATCTGACGGCGCAACGTGTACGCGGTCTGCGCGTCACCGGGGTTGTCGTCGACGAAGTTCCAGTCGAGCGTCAGCGCCGCGCCAACGTCCGCGCCGACGTTGTCGGTGTTCACCCATGTCGGGGCGGATGGGGCGACGTTGTTGACGGAGGTGTCGTAGCGGACCTTGTTCGACGTGGTGGTGCCGTACGCGATCGGGATCGTGTTGCCCGCATACCGTCGGAGCGCGACACCCATGCTGGGGTCGTCGGTGTCGAGGGTTTGGAGCGAGCCCCACGTGTTCGTGGCCCGAATCCACTGCAGCCCCTTGAGGTCTGTTGAGGCCAAGCCGATGTACCACACGTTCTGGTCGGCGTCGTAGGTCATGTTGTAGCCGAACAGGGTGGACCCGCCGCCGGCGCGGGTGGTGGTGGTGGTGTCTGCCGCGTCACGCTCATACAGCCCGACGTTCACCCCGTCCATCAACGTGATGACCACACGCGTTCCGTCGAACACCATCTGCGCGCTTGGTGCGGCAGCGCCGTAGTAGATGGTGCGGACGGTGCCCGCCGTCCACGTGCCGCCCGAGTAGGACCACTTGACGAACTTCACCAGGTTCGAGGTCTCGGTCCACACCATGTAGAGGTGCGGGGTGGAACTCTGGATCGCTTTCTCGTCGGTGGAAGTGTGATGGAAGTCGATGCCGCCGGTGGACACGGCGTTACCACTGGCGAACGTGGTCTTCGTGCCCACCGTGATCGCGTCGGCTGACGTGATCGTGATCGGCGTGTACTTCATCGACTCGCCAGGGCCGGTGGTGTTGGCCTTGTAGAGCAGGTGCGCTTTCCAGCCGGTGCCCTCACGATGGGCGACTAGGTCGGGGAGCGAGTACCCGAGGTCGACGGTGTCGACACTGGTGGCCGCCGACCACGCAGAAGTGGCGGAGATCGACTTGTTGCGCCGGTACTCGATCGCCGGGGCGCTGGTGTCGTAGACCAGGTGCGCGTGATCGTCGGCGTCGATGAATAGCGCGAAGTTCTGGCCAGCCGCGCCCGTCCACGTGATCTCGGCCGCCGTGTTCTCCGTCCATGTGGCACCCGAGTCGTCGGAATACCACATCTCGATCTTGTTCGAGCCATCGTTGCCGACAGCGACCCACATGCGGCCAGTCGAGGTAGCCGCCATCGACCGCTGGGCGACACGGCTACTCGCTGCTGCAACGATGTCGACGGCCATCTAGAGCACCTCCACCGGGAACACCACAACAGCGGCACCGAGCCGCACGGCCAACACCGGCAACCCGACCACAACAGCCGACCCCGACGCCTTCGCCACCGGGCACACGAACCGGCCACGCACCGACACCACAACCTGCGGGGAGACCGCCTTCACGACCCCACCGGCCACCTCAGGCGCATCGCTTGACACCTCGGCATCAACCGTGATCCCGGTGTCATCGTCAACAACTCGCTCAACGGTCGCCGACAACAGCCCAGCGACCCATGCGGCCTTCGATCCGGCGGCAGCGATCCCGTCAGCGCGACGTGCGACCGCAGCGGCGATCTTCTCGGCCTCGGTCATGTCGCCACCAGCTTCGCCACGACAGCCCACTGCGAGCCGAAGCGGTGCAGGCCGACCTTGTCGTTGACCGAGAACGTCATCCCCGAGTCTTTCAACGCGACAGGAGTGTCAGTGGATACGTCGCCGTTGAGGCGGACCAGGAGAGGGGCCACCTGTGACACCAGGCCCCATGCGCTGTCGGACATCAGATCGACTCCAGCTTCATCGACATCAACGCGCCACCCAGGTCGAGGCGCCACTCAGCCACAGCCCACTTGCCGCTCACCCCGAGTTGCGCGTCCACGTATGTCACCACGTCATCATGCCAGTGCTCGGGGTTGGTCTGCACGGATATGGCAATCGACGCCGCGCCGCGGATGTCGGCGGCGACGATCGCGTTGCCTTGCGCGATCAGCGCCGCCTGTGAGGTGGCTTGGAGGCGTTCGATCTTGTTGATCGTGCGACCACGCCCAGCCTGAGAGGTTGGGCCGGTCGAGGTGTTCGACACCGTGTAGATGCCGGACCCTTCCGCGCCCACCGACTCGCCCGCATCATCACGGATGAACACCCACCGGTTCGGGGTGTTGAAGAAGTCGGCCTCCACGGAGCGGTCCATCCCGACAGTGGTTGTGAACTCGTCATCCGCGTCGTACGCCCACATCGCCGACTTCGATGCCATCACCACGATTGGGTCGGATCGGAACCTGCCCTCACGGTCACACCACAGCGGCCCGTAGCCGATCGCAGCCAGCAACTCGTTGATGATCAGCAACGTCGTGTTGTCCTGGTCGATCGGCCACGTCTTCGCCGCCGGCAACGTCAGAGCGATCCCGGCCTGGCTGATCGCGTTGGTCTCCCCAGCAGCGGTCAGCAAGGCGGCGATCAGCGTCAACGGGACCGAGCCCGCGGCAGCCGAGTAGGTGGAGCCGTACGGCGAGTCGAGCACCGTCAACAGGTCGTACCCTTGCACCCGCCACAAGGCAGGCGTCTCGCCAGCCTCGCGGGTCGGGGTGACCATCGCGTACACGCCCATGTTCCAGCGGGTGGTGGTCTCCCCGTCGGCGGAGATCTCCACCCACGGCCGCACCCGGTCTTTCCCCCAGTTCAGTTCGCGCTGCAACGACAGGTCGCAGGTGCCGTGGACCTTGTTCGCCATGTTCCGCACGATCGTCGACGAGTCGGGTTTCAGGTCGGCGGAGATGTCCTCCACGAACACGTTCGTCGACGTCAACAAGTCGACCCCGGCCGAAACCTCGGTGACCGGCGCAGAGATCAGGCTGACGACGGTCATACGATCTCGCTCACCGTCACCTCGGACACCGACAGCGTGCAGATCGCGTTGTAGTTCCGCCCCGTCGGCTCAGGCACATCGACCACCTGGTAGGTACCCCACAAGCGATGACCGCGAGGAGACCGGACCAACACCTGCCGGTTGATCTTCTCCTCCAGCCACGACACCTGGTCGCGGTCGGTGATGATCACCGAGACGCTCGCCACTCGCGTCGTGCCAGGGCGCGTCACGGCCACCGTGCGGCCGGCGGCCAGCCGGCGGGTCTCGCCGACGCCCGAGCGCGGCGACGTCCACCCGTTCGCTGGCAGGTTCAGCTCCAGGCTGTCAGTCAGGTCGGACGCCAGATGGAGCCACACCCTGGTGAAATCGGTTTCAGCCATCGTCACCTACCGCCCGCTCGTAGCGCCTGCAGCATGACCTTAGCCAACGGCGGGGCAACAGCGTTGATGAACTCCTGAGGGGACAGACCGGCCCCGAAGTTGGAGACACCGCCCGACGGCGGCTGGAACGCCGCAGCAGCAGCAGCAGCAGCCGCAGCCTCGGCGTCAGCCGACGGGGTGAACGGCCCACCACTCCCACCGCTGGTCGCAGTCGGCGGGTGGTACACGGGGATCGCCGCAGGGGGCAGGGCCGCAACGGCGGCAGCAGCGGCAGCAGCGTTCGGGTTGGGCGCGGTCGCAGCAGCAGCGGCAGCGGCGGCGTTCTGGACGAAGTCACCGATCGCCGCGGGAGACAGCCCCAACTGCGCCGCGACAGCAGCAGTGGCAGCAGAGTCGAACCCGAGGGCTGCGGCCTTCGCGGCGAGAGCGTCGATCTGCTTCTGCAGTTCGGCAGCGACCGTCGCAGCGTCGGTGCCCTGCCCGAGCATGGTGGAGCCCAGCTTCGCGATCGCGTCGAACGCGCCGGTCAACGACTGCAGGTTCCCGGCACCGAGCACCGACGTCGGATCGAACGAGAACACCTTGCCGGCGAGGATCTCATCCCAGATCACCTTCTCCGACGCGGTCAACTTCGTCGGGTCGGTCGAGCCGATCTGGAACACCTTGGCGATCTGCGAATCCCAGTCCGACAACACCTGCTGGACCGCGTTCGTCACCCCGGCGGTCGCCGTGTTCAACGCACCGCTGGTTCCGGGGCCGGTTGCCTGGGAACCGAAACTCTGGTTGAACAGGTCGATCTGCGCCACCTGTGCTGCGATCGCTGCCAGGTCGGCGGCGGCATTCGCTGCAGCTTCAACGAACGCGCCGAGCGCCTCACCAGACAGGCCTAACGAGGCCGCCATGTCCTCAACGCCCTGCTGATCGAACCCCAGCGACGTTGCGAGCTGAACGAGGACCGCCACCTGCTTCTGTAGCTCGGTGGACACGGTGGCCGCATCGACGCCCTGGGCGAGCATCACCCGGCCGAAGTCGGCGATCGTGTCGAACGCGCCGGTCAACTGCTGGATGTTCTGCACCCCGAGGGCGTCGTTGATGTTCAGCGACGTCGACGACCCTTCGCCGGACAGCGATTCGCGAAGCTGATCGAGTGCGGTGGTGATCGCGCCACGAGCATCCAGTAGTGACGCCCCGGTGTTCACCTCAGCGCCGGACCCGACCATCCCGTCGAAGATGGCAGAGCCGACCCCACGCAGGGCGTCAGCCGCCCCCGAGCCCGCAGCGCGGGCAGCATCGACGACGCGGTTGACGAGGCGAGTGACAGCATCAGAGACGTCGGAGGTGCTGTTGGTGATACCCTCGGCGAGGCCCTCGCCGATGAACCGGCCCATGCGACGGAACACCCGCGACGGGGACTCGATCTCCAGGTTGCGGTTCGCCGCCGCCGCCGCCTTGCGTGCCATCGCCGCTGCCGCCGCAGCAACCGCGGCGACCTTCGAGGCGATACCACCGATGAACCCGTCACCCACAGCAACGCCAGCCTTCTTGCCTGCCGCAGTGATGACCGGGATGTCGAATGCTGGCATCAGCGCCGCCGGTGGACGGAACTCCCCGAACCCAGTGTCGACAGCGACCGACATCGCCTTGCCTGCGGCGGTGGCCGCCTCAACATCGGCAACGATCGGGACGCTCGGCGGGTTCTTGCTGACCTGATCTTGGAGCGCCTGCCCCCATGCCAGCGTGGCGGCAGCGGAGTCGATCGACTGCAACGTCGGAACGACCCCTTCGATCGCCGCCTGGTACGCGTCTGCCGCGTCCTGATACGCCTTCGAGTCGGTCGGGATGCCTGCCACCGCGGCGTCGAAGATCGCCTTCGTGATGTATGCCGCCTGCTCGGGGGTCTGGACCGTCCCGTCCTCCACGCCCTTCTTGATGACCGACTCGATGTTGGTCCCCATGTCGCGGATGATGTTGCGAACCTGGGCGTCGGCTGATGCGCCACCAGTGCGGAGAGCGTCGGCGATCCGTGGGCCCATCCCGTCGACCGAGATGAGGGCGTTGTCGATCACTTCCTGCAGGTTGGTGTCGCCGGGAATGTTGAACAGGCTGTCCCATGCGCCCTTGGCGGTCTCCAGCGCGGTCTCATACAGGGCCACCTTGTCAGTGGCATCCTGCACGGCCCGAGCGGCGGAGGCGGTGGTGTTGAAGTCGCGAGCCCCGCCGACCATCCGCGACCAGAAGCCGTTCGCCGACGTTGCGGCCTTGTCGATCTTGGTGGGGTTGAAGGCTTCGTCCAGGTTGATTCGAGCGATCTCAGTCGCGACGCCAGCGAACACCGTTCCCACGTCGGCGGCAGCGCGCTCCGCCTTGTTGAAGCCGATGGTGTCATCGAAGACGAGGCCGATCGACTTCAGCAGTTTCGCTACCGCTGGTTCCCCCTCGCGGAACGCCGCCATCAACTCCTGGGCGCTGACCCCGGCGTCCTGCAGCGCTTGCTTGGTGTCCGTCTTGAGGAGGCTCGTGATCTCGTCGGTCAGCCCCTCATCCCCCTTCAGGGAGAACGCTGACTTGAAGTCGAGGACGGCGATCTTGCCCGACTTGAGGGCGGCTTCGAGGTCGCCGCGCACGGTTGAGCCGATCTCGCTCATCCGCTCCTTGAAGACCTTTGCGGCGTGTTCGGCCTTCCCGAACGCGGTGCCAATCACCGATGCCCCGGCAGCCACGGCCCCCACGACAGGCCCGCCGATGGCTAGCCCCGTCAGACCAGCAGTGAGGGCACTCGTGATACCCGAGCCGCCCGCCGCCCCTTCAGCCTTGCCAGCGAGAAACCCACCGACAGCAGCGAGGAGCCCAACACCCAACGCTTGACCTACGCCAACACCCGCTTCCTTGGCCCGCTGCCTCAACTCCCCAACCATCGTCGTGAACGCACTGCCGATGCCCTTGATGCCGGTCTGGAACGCAGACCCAAGAGAGGAGCCAAACGCGGCACCGAGCTGGGCAATCTTTGAGCCCTTCAGCTTGTCGAGCGTCTCCGACAGTGCCACCCGAGTCATCACCCAGGCCGACTGCGCCGACTTCCCAACAGTCTTCCAGCCCTGGACAACGCCGCCGAAAGCTGTCGAGGTCTCGCGCTTGATCTTGTCCAGGGTTTCGGACGCAACGACACGAGTGAGGGTCCAAGCCGTCGACGCCGAGCGGCCAATGGTCTTCCATCCTTCGGCGACCCCGCCGAAGGCGACGTTGGCATGGTCCCTGATCCCATTGAATGCAGCAAAGGCCGACTGAACGATGGGATGGAACGGGTCTTTCCCGCCTTTGCCCGCTAGGGCCCGCTGGAGGTTGAAGGACTCGGCAAACTGTCGCCCCGCCCCAACGATCGAGGACGCCACACCGCCGACGGCAGTGGCGACCGAACCAACAGCCCGACCGGCCAGCATGATGTTGTCGCGCATCCGCAGCGCCGCAAGAGCCCCCTTCGACATGCCGTCGCCGAGCCGGGCGATCTCGGCCCGAGCCGAGGCGAATGATGCCGGGGAAAGCAACACCTGCTGAGACGACCCGAGAATTCGCAGGCTGTTGGCTAGACCTTGTGCTTCTTTGCTCGCCGCACCGAAGACGGAGGTGCGGGAAGTGATCTGACCGCCACCCGGCCCACTCAGTGCCGCCGACAAGAAGTCGCGTGCGCCGCCGAGTGAGGTCTTCAACCCGGAGAGGAACCCGCCGCCTGCCCCAGTGCCGATGCCTTTGAATAGGCTGAACAGCCGTGCCGCGAGCGGGGCGAGAACGATCGCGCTGACTAGGATCAGCGGGTTCGACCACAGCGCCTTTAGTCCGGCGACCAGCCCGTCGCGCAACATCCCCACCAACTCGGGAAGGTTCGAGGCGATGCCTCGGGCGAGACCTTCGACGAAGCGGAAGCCGATGATCACCGCTGCGGCTGCGATCGCGGCAACAGCCTTCAAGAACGCGGGGGACGACACGATGGTGCCGATGATCCGGCCGATCTCCTCAACCAGCCCAAGGAACGCGGAGGCGTACTTCTTCAGGTTCGGGCCGGAGAACAGATCCTTGAAGAACGTGAGGATCTTCTGGCCGACCGGGTACAACGCCTGACCGACCGCGTACGCGATTCCGGCGATCGTCGTGCCGATGCCCGACAGGGCTGAGACCGCCCCGCCCTTCAGGCCGGCGAAGTCGCCACCGAACGCACCGCCGATCGCCTTGCCCAGTTCCTTGAAGCCGTCGATCGCGGGCTGGATGAACGGGCGGATGGTTGTCGCCAGGCGGTCCACGAAACTGATCGCCGCGCTGGCGGCCCGGCCGATGATCCCGATCCCGGCCGAGACTGCAGGGACGACGTTCTTGCCGATGAAGATCGCTACGGTGGCGAGAGCGGGGATCAGCTTCTCAGTGATGAACGTCGTCGCGGTGAACAGCGCCCGCTTGATCGTGTCGGCCAGGTTGCGGAAGGTGCGGCTCGCGGGTTCGGCGCTGCGCTCCAGCCCGTCGGCGGTCTGCGTGATGGTTTCGTGAGTGGTGGAGAACGCGTCCCGGACCGTGTTGATCGCGTCGCCGAACGCGGAGAAGATCCGCTGTCCCTGGGTGCTGATGTAGCGCAGCAGCCCTGACAGGGCGTCGTGGAAGTCGCCGGACCGGGTCCACAGGATCGAGATCGCTGCACCGATCGCCCCGGCGACGATCAGCAGCGCCCCCATCGGAGTGAGCAGCGCCCCCATCACCGACTTCAACAGGCCGAGCACCTCGACGGCGCCCTTCGCCGCGAAGATCAAACCCAAGGCGATCGCCACGCCGCGCAGGCCGTCACGCACGATCGTCAGGGCTGGCCCCAGCCCTTCACCCTTGATGAAGTCGGACAGCCCTTGCAGGCCGATCTGCGTGGCGCTGACCAGCAGCTTCAACGGGCCCGAGATGAGGCCGATCAGTGATGCCCCGAAGTCGGCGAACGATTCCTTCAGGTTCGCCACCCGACCACTGAGCGTCTTGGCGAGGTCAGCGCTCGCCCCCGCCAACCGCGGGTCACTGGCGAGTCCTGTAATCAGCCCGTTGACGACCGCCTCAGCGCTCAGCTCGCCGGCCTCCTGCAGGCGTGTCAACTCTTGGACGTTGCCACCTGTGAGCTGATCTGCGAGGATCTGACGGATGTTGAGACCGGGCAGGTTCTCCGCCAACTGGTTCAGCTCGTCGCCTTGCAGCTTGCCGGTCGACACGATCTGACCAATGGCTCGCTGGATGCGGTCCAGCGAGTCCACCCCACCGCCGGTCAACGCAACCGCATCGGCGATTGCCTTCACCCGTGGCAACACCTGATCGACGGGCGTCTTGATCGCCAGGAACCCCTTCGCCAGATCAGCGACACCGACAAGGTCGAACGGGGTTTCCTTCGCGAACTGCTTCACCTGGGCGAGTAGCTGGTTCGTATCGTCGATGTTGCCAGTGAGGGCGAGGAACTGCTTGTTGATTCGCTCCAGGTCGGAGAACCGCTGGAAGCCCGACGTCAGCAACGCCCCGATCCCCACGCCCCCGGCGAGCAGCCCGATCCCGCCGCCGATGCCGCGCCCGGTGGCGGCGCCGAGCACGCCGGTGGAAGTTCGACGCTGCGCGTCTTGGATGATGCGCTGCTGGCGGATCGTCGATGAGCGGAGTTCTTTCTCCTGCCGGCTGAACGACGAACGGATCAGCGTCTCACGCGACCGCAGCTCCGACGGGAGACCTTGGGTGAAGGCAGAGTTGCTGCGCCGCAACGACGAGGTGAGCGTGGTGAAGGTGCGGGAGATCGCACTGGTGGCCGTCTTCGCGAACCCAGTGACCGTCGCCCCGAGCGCCTTCTCCAGCCGGCCGATCGTCTCCAGCACGGAGCGCATGATCTGCACCCGCTGCTTGCCAGCGACCTTCGCCGCGTTGACCTGCAGTTCGCCTTGGGTACGAGCTGACTGGGCGGTCAGCTTGGTCTCGCGGTTCATGATCGCCAGGCGCTCTTGAGCAGCGCGAGAGAACCGTTCTCGGTCGGTGATCTGCCCCTGGCGCTCTTGCGAACGCGCCCGGTCCTGCGTCTTGGACAGCAACCCGACAGCGAGGCCGAGTTCGGTGATCGACTGCGCGAACTTCGCCGCCCGAGCCTCCCCCGTGGTCATCCCGGCGAAGAAGTCCTTGTTGGCGTTGGTGGCCTCGCGACTGGCGGCGGTGACCTTCTTCACTTCCCGAGCGGCAGCCTTGGTGGCGTTCTCGAACGCCTGGTTCTTGAAGCTCTGGAACCCCAGCTTAATCGCGTCGCCGATGGCGTCACTGATCGCCTTCTTCATAGCCGTCAGGGCAGCGTCACTCAGCTTGAAGTTGACATCAAAGCCCTCGGCATTGTCCACGAGCGGGGATGCTACTCGGTGGCGGGACGCTGACGCGGCTTAGCGTTGGCGACCATCGCCTGGAACTTCGCCATCTCCGTCGCCGACACCTTCGCCGTCGGGGGCCCAGGAGCCTTGCCCGGCCGGTGTTTCGTGTCGCCCTTCGACTCGTACCGCTTCTTCACCTGATCCACCGTCTCGGTCGAATAGCCGAACGCGACGTTCATCAGATCCCGGTACTCGAACGGGTTCATCATCCCACCGTTGATGCGGACCTTCAGTGCCCACACGCAATCCAGGTACTCCGACAGCGACAGGTCGCGCAGCCGCAACCCGGACCCTAGGAGGAGCGTGCCACTGATCTCGGCGCGGAGGTCCGCTTGCTCGCCGGCCGCGATGAGACGGACGGCTGTGTCGTAGGGCGCTCCGACGCGACCTCCACCAGCGCGTTGACGATCCTGCCCAGCTTCTCGGCATCCAGGTTCGCTGCGGCGGACATGGCGGTGGCGAACGCGTCGCGCTGGTCGGGGACGACGGTATTGCGCAAGAACTGGGCGACAGCACCAGGTTCACCGGCGCCGATGGCTGACAGGGTGAAGAAGTTGAGACCGCAGATCACATCCCATTCGCGCCCGAACAAGGTGATCGGCTTCGTCAGGACTGGTTCGTCTTCGCCGAGCAGGTCGTCGAGGTTGGTGCGCTTTGGGTTGGCCATGACGGACATGTTAGGTCGGGCGGACACCCAACGCAAGGATCACAGTCGGGCACCACTCAACGCTGCCTCGACCGCGGCCTTCAACGCTCGTTCCATCATCGAGTGCGGCAGGTTGCCAGGGTGGTCCACCTTCTTCGGTCGCGCCAACACGCCAGCGTTGCCGTACGCCTGACGGATCTGTGATGTGCCACGAGCGCTGGAGAACTTGGTGTCCCCCAACTGGCCGACGAACGTCGACGCGCCAGCCCCTTTCCCGCTCTTGGCGTTGAACCCTGGGAACACCAGGGTTGGGCCGTTGATCGCGCTGATCGGGTGCGGGTCGGCGCCGGATTCCATCGCGTTCACCTTCACCGGGCTCGCCAACGAGAACAACCGGATCGACACCGGGAACGTCGACCCGTTCCAGATCACCTCATGGCGGAACGACCCAAGGAGATGTCGACCCCCGCGCCGGCGATTGGCGGGGCGGTCGTTGACCAGTTCGGCCGACACGATCGCATCACAGCGGCGGACGGCGTCGAGCCCGACCTGGTCGAGCCGAGCGGCCAGCTTGCGTGCCACCTGACGGCTGACTGCGGCGGCGAACGCTGAGGAACCGGCGAGGGTTTGCGACACCCGCACACGTTCCAGCGCGGCAGTCATGTCAGTTCATGTCCACGGTGACAGAGATGCTCGAACCGACAGTGCCGGCCGACGGGGGGATGAACACGATCCCCGCCACTGACGCCTGCGCGATCCGCACACCTGGAGGGCCCATCGTGTTCTTGGCGGCCATGAACAACAGGCGCCGGTACATCGCCTCGGCACGGGCGAACACGTGCACCACCGCACGCTGTTGCTCGAATGGGTCGGGTGGGATGAACGCCCCGCCTTCGGCGCGTGCGATCGGCCAGCCCGACTCGATCAGCCTCACCAGGTACACCGCTCGTGTTGCGACGGTCATCCCTGAACGGGTGCCCGACATCGGCCCCACCGAAGTCGCGGTCACTGTCACCGCGTCGACCACAGCGTCACCTTCACCGACGGTGACGTAGGCAACGAGCGGCTGGCAGCCGTCCACCATGCACGCCGTCAACGCGTCGAGCATCTGCGTCAGGATGTGGTGGCCGACGTCGAAGATGCTGTTGCAGCACGCCTCGGACGGGGAGGTGCAGTCGGGTGCGGGAAGAACCATGTCGCCAACGTACCACCCGTGTCAGACTGCACCGATGAGCCGCGCGAGCGAACGGTGCAACGTCACCCGCAAGCGTCGGTTCCGCGACCACTTCGAGGCGATCAAGGCGTTGCATCGGCTGCAGGCCCGCTCCACCCGCGACACCGTCCCGCAACGCGTGTACGAGTGCGACGCGTGCGAAGGCTGGCACCTCACCTCGCAGAAGGTGTGGGGGGAAACGCAACAGGGCCCCACCCAAAGGTGAGGCCCTGTGTGATCCCTGTCGGGGAGACGGATCAGCTTCCGGTCGGGAGATCGACGTAGCCGACGGTGACCGCTGCGAGGATGGCGTCGTACTCGGCCTGCGTGTAGCCGACCCGGACGTGCGAGCTGTTCGGGGTGTAGCCGGCGCCGGGGTAGTCGTTCCACGGACCGTTGAACAGGTTCGGGTTGTTGGTGCCGGTGCCCGAGAACGCGACGTTGATCACCTGGTCGGCGTAGGTGGCCGAACCGGCACGCAGCTTCGTCTTGCCGAAGATGTGACCGATCGCCACCGGGGTGCCACCGTCGGAAGCGACACACGAACCGGCGCCCTCTTCGATGGCGGTCGTGATGACCTCCAGGTACGCACCGTTGCGGGGGGCGGCGTTGTAGAGCGGGTCGTAGTAGCCGATGACCTCGCCTGCGAAGTCGCCGCCGACCTTGCCGAGAATGACGGAGCCGCCGAACAGGAGCGCCATCAGCTCGAAGTCGGAGAAGCCGAACTCGCCCGAGATGTTCTGGCGCAAGATCTTGTCGTCGCGCTCGGCGGTGTAGAGCGTCGAGCCGCAAGCGTTCTTCGGCTCGTACTTCGTGCCCTCTTCGATCTGCGGATCGACCGTCATGGTGACGAGGCCAGCGGTCACGATGCCGCCGTTCACGCCACCAGTGGGTGCGCAGTTCGAGTTGAGACGGGCCGCCCGCACGACGCAGGCCCCCAGTTCGCCGATGTTCGCGGCGCCAGCAATGTTGGTGGACATGGTCCGATCCTTTCGTACAGGAAGATCGCGCACAGCATTCCAGCCGGGCTATCCCCCTGTCTACGTGTCCGAACCGCCCGAACGCCGCAGCCACCCGCGAAGCTGGGCTTCGGTGACGTTGGCGTGAATGAAATGGTGACACGACGAGCACACATGGAGCCCGTTGTCGGCCTCGCCGGTGCCGCCTTGGCTGCGGCGCAAGATGTGATGGATGTGATGCGCTCTGCCCGTACAGCCAGCGACCCCCGCCTCGCACTGTCCCAGCGATCGACGTTCGATGATGCCTCGCACCGAAGGATGGAAGTCGGAACCCGATGACCGGGCGGCGGTCTTCGACTGCTTCGGTCGGCGGCGGACGAACGGGGTCCGCTTCAGTGGGGTGCGGCGCTCCATCAGCTACCGCTGGGCCCTTCGACCTCGACGAGCACCCACCCGTTCTCCAGCTCAGGCGCCCACACCCCGACAGCCATCCCGCCGAGCGGGGCGTACACCCCGAGGAACTTGGTGAGCATCGGCAGCCCACGCGACGCGACATCACCCGCCGCCGCGGCGAGCTGCACCGAGGCGCCTTGCACGTTGCCGGAGGTGACACCACGCAAGTACCCGCGCCCACGGCCGTAGTCGTCGATCAGGGCGAGCGCCACCTCGACGGTGGAGGAGACGGCCAGCCAGTCGGGCATCCAGCCGAAGGCGAAGGTGATCGAGAACGTGCCGTCTTCGGTGTCGGCCAGCTTCAGGTCGTTGATGGTCGGCCAGAACGTCTTGTCCTTGCGGAACAGCACCGTGTTGTCGATGAGCCCGTAGTCGGCCAGGTTGAGGCCGATGCCGTTGATCTTGACGAGGTCTACGGAGATCAGGTTGTCGACGAGCGGGATGCAGTCCACCCCGTACTGGTCGAACCAGGCGTCGCGACCTTCGGTGCAGCCGGCACGGCGCAGTGGTCGCATCGTCTTCACGCACCGGCCGGTCACCTTGCCGCCCGACATGATGTAGACCATGTCCGATGCGGCGTCGAGTGCGTCGAGGATCAGGTCGGTGTCGTCGGCCGACACCTTGCACTCTTCGCGGGCGAGCACAGCGTCGACGTCGGCGAACGGCTCACAGGCGAGGAAGGTCATGGCGGGGATGCTACCGCGAGTCGAGGAGCTGAGTAATCCATGCCGCCGCCCGCTGGGCCGCGCCGCCATCAGTGGACGCGTACGCCTCGGCCACGGCGGCGTTGCGGAGCGCTCGTGCAGGGTCTTTGGTGAGATGTGACAGCAGGTCGAGTTCGAGCAGTTGCTCAGGTGAGTCGACCTGGACTCCGGGGACGTGCGACCAGAACCGCAGCCCGTGCTCGACGTCGCGTCGATACCACGGGGCGTTCAACGCGATGACCGGACGGCGCAGGGAGGCGAACTCGTACATCAGCGAGCTGTTGTCCATGATCAGCATGTCGGCCTTGTCGAACACGTCGCGGTCGGTGGCGAGCACCTCGAACCCGCAGGCGACGAACAGCGCGTCGAGGAAGCCGTTCCAGCGCGGGTGGGAATGGGCGTACGGGATGAACCCCTGATCGCGCATCGAGTCGGCGATCACTGCCAGCCGGGGGCGATAATGGTCGAACGCTGAGCGCATCTCCGGCCCGAGCCGGCAATCCCAATGGAACGCCAGACACGCAGCGAGTGGACCGATGCGCAGCTTGCCGTTCTGCTCGCCGCCATAGGCGCTCATCTTCGGGCACCCGACGGCGACCGCCGGCGCGCCCCACCGCTGTGCCACCGTCTCGGATGGGCAGATGTAGCCGATCACGTCACGCGGATGCCGTTCCGCACCACCGGAGTAGCCGGGCAGGGTTGCCATCTTCTCGTCGCCCAGGTACGCCTGGCCGCAGCCGTGCTCGACGTAGATCATCTTCGCCCGGCCCTTCAACGTCACCACGTCCTGCCATCCGGCCACCATCGCCACATGATCGAACAGTGGCTTGCGGGGAGTTGGGGCGAGAGGGAAGACGTGGCCCTGCAGGCGGGTGGGGAGGCACTCGAAGATCGGCAGCATGTGATCGAGGTAGTGCTGCTCGCTGGCGATCACATCGACCTTCACCGCGACACCACCTCCTGCAGACGGTCCAGGTACCGCTGCCTCCACATCGACCAGCGGGGGACCAACGCCTGGCTGGTGTCCTTCGCCTGGATGAGCGAGTTGCGATCCCATGCGAGTCGGTCCAGATGTTCCGACAGGTCGAGCGGCGCGACTTCGGCGGTGCGGATCGTGCCAGCGGCCAAGCTGAGCGTGGCAGCGCGGCGCACCGGGACGAGCACCGACGCCAGTTCGGCGTTCGGGGAGCAGTCCGGCATCATCACCGCCAGCCCGCACGCCGCCGCCTCCAACGCCGGAAGGCAGTTGTGTGTGAGGATGTCGTTTGCTACGTACGTTCCCGACGTCGTCTCAATCGCTACGACATCGCACGGCTCCGCCCGGCGGGTGACCTTCTTGATGCGAACCATCCAGCCGCCCTCAACCGGACGAGCGTCCCCCTTGGTGGCGCGCGTCCTGACCCGTTGGGTCGTCACGCGGTGACACCATCCGGCAACCACCGCCACGTCAGCATCAGCGTTGAAGTCCAGGCGCTCCCCGCCGTGAGTGATCGAGCCACACACTCCCACCTTCGCCGCCAGGCGCCAAAGGTCGTCGATCATCCCAATACTGCGCGACCATCCGGTGATGGACCCGTTGGATTCGCTTCCATCACCGTCGAGCCAGCCGCCGATGAGGGCGGGAACGAGAGAAGCGTGCAGGTCTGGCGCTCGCTTGCCTGCCGCTCCGGCCCGCAGGCCGAGGCCAAGGACGTCGAACAGTTGACCGAGGAGTTCAGAGCGACAGCGGACCTTCTGGATCGTTGACGGCCCGTACGAACCAGACGACGACGCCTCGAAGGTGGTCGCCCGCACGCCCCGTTCGGCCAACAGCCGGACGACCTCATGGGCAAGGTGCGCGTCTCGCGCCCCGAACGACCACGTCAACTCACACATCGGCCGGTCTCGGCCCTTACGGTCATACCACCCACCGTGCCCCTCAGCCAGCCAGGTGCCGATGATCCTGGCCCAGCCAGCGTCGAGATGGATGCTCTCCTTCCAGTTCTTCAACCCTTTACGCGCCGGCTTTGGGCCGAGATGCACCGACATCCAGCCCTCCGACTCCGGACGAGCAACGAACGCCCACTGACCCGGCCGGACATCTTCCGCTCGCGTTTCGCTCAGGTGGGCTCGGTCCGGCGTATCGGCCACCATGTGAAGATGGTCGACTGACGACGTCAGCGTCTTTCCCCTAGCTGAGATGGAGACCGACTCCTCAACCGTTCGATCCCTGCGGGCGGTGACCTGCGTGAATCCGTCGCCGTCGCGCAGCCAGTCCCCGATGCTCACTTCGTCGATCGGAATGGGCGGTCCCCAGTTCCGTTGAACCGGCGTGGATCGTTCGAGACACAGCCCGCCGTAGCGTCGGGGGATCACCAGCACATCCTGGTTGCGGTACATGTCCCAGTGGTTGTCGAACCCGTCGGGGTGGTACTCGACGGTGAGGTTCCGGTTCGATGGCCCGGCCTGCACCTTGGGTAGTTCGCCGTCGAGACCGATGATCGTGACGTGCATCTTGCGCCGGACACGACGAAGGGCACTGACGAGGATCTCGGTCCCGTTGCGATCCGCGTACGCTCGCTTGCCGACGACATGCAGCACCCGCAGCGGGACGTCGGCGTCGTCGCGTTCGACCGGCACCGTGTCGGGCATCGGGACCGGCATGTGAACCCCGGTGGGCAGGATGTCGGTGCGCCATTTCGTCGGCCACCACCACTGGTCCGGGTGGGCGAGATGCTCGAACCCTTCCCGGCCGTGACGCACGAACTCGGGGTTGCCTTGGATCACCAGCTTCACACCCATCTCCCGGCACCACAGCGGCATCCGCCAGTCGTTCGGGGTTTCCACCGTGAACACCACGTCGAGCCCTTCGAGCCAGTCGGTGACGAGTTCCTCGTCGAGCTGATGACGGATCGGGTCGTAGGCGGCGTGCGTCGCGCCCGGATACCACTCGGGGGCTTCCTTGCAGTCGGGTCGCGGCATCCGCACCAGTAGCACGTCGTCGACGGGCATGTGGTCGTAGAAGTTGCGGGACTGCAGGGCGATCCCACGCGCCACCTCAGATCGGGCGATCAACCCTAGACGGATCGCCATGACCTAGTAGACCATCTCGAACTTGCTTTCGTCGCCACGCCCGTCGAGGTGAGCGGACCGCTTGATGTTGCCGGTGTCGGGGTGGTAGATCGCGATGCGGTTCTTCGACCACGGGTTCGACTGGCACACGCTGTGCATCTTGTCTTCGATCATCGTGCGCGACTCGCGGGTGAAGTGGGTGCCGAGGACCGTCAGGTAGTAGTCGCGGCCGGCGAGATGGGGTCGCTGGCTAAATTGCCGGGTGCGACGCACGGGGAGGCCAGCGAGATCAATCGTCTGGTGATCGACCATCAGGTACTCGTGAGGTTGCAGGACGTACGCCTCGTGATGGAAGCGCAGCACGTCCAGCATCCCCATGTCGATCGTCTCGATCGCTTTCTCCACGTCGATCGTCTCGTCGATGATCAGTGGGGTGTCGTGCTCCAGAAACAGCAGCACCTCGTTGCACCCGAGTTGGGTGAGCGCCTCGAAGGTGAGCATCGCCTGATGCCGCCACTTCTCGGCGACGTAGACGACGATGTTCGACGTGCGGTGCTCCACCCACCGGCACAGGTCGTACAGGTATGTCTCGTAGCGTTCGCGCAGGTGCTCCTGCTCGGGCCTGACGCCGTCGCAGGCGATGATGATCTCGACGTCGCCGAAGTGGTGGCGGACCGAGGCGATGGTCTCTTGGATGATGCGCAACGTCGGATGATGCGGCGACGGGGAGGTGGTGATGATCGCCGTCACCTTCTGCTCGGGCACGTCGACGCCCAGCTTCGCCAGGTCGTGGCGCAGGCGCCATGTCATCTCCCGCTTGCGCTGCTGCCACCATGCTGAGCAGCGCGCCGACATCAGGTGCCGGTAGGGGAGCATGTCTTCGATGATCCCGCCGACGATCTCCCAGTCTTCGATGATCGGGAACGGCACCTCGTCGTAGACGAACTCCCAGTAGTGGTTCTCGCCGGCCGGGGTGGCCCGGTCGACGAGCGGGACGCAGCCCTGTTCGAGCGCCTCGTACGCCCGGAACGTGTCTACCGACCGCGGGCCCGATGGGGCGGGGGCCATCCACGCCCGGTCCATCTTGCCGAGGTACTCGGCGCGCTCGAACCCGCGGGCGAACCCGTCGGTCATCTGCAGGTTGCCGCTGGCGCGACGCATCCGGCGAAGCCCGTCGAAGGCCGCTTTGCGCCGAGGGTTGGTCGCCTGCCCGGAGAAGAAGTAGCTGCTGGTCTTCTCGCCCATCGTGTCGTCGATCAGCGGTGCGCCGTTGCCGAAGAAGAACCCGAAGTCGTGCATGTCGGCGTAGTGGTCGGGGTCGGGCATCTGCACCCAAAAGCGGATGTTTGGATGCCGGATGTCCTTCCACGGGAACTTGCCTTCCTCGTCGCCGCACAAGATCAGCAGCACCGAGTCCATGACGCCGAGGATCTGATTGATCTCGGCGATGTCGTCAGCCGAGCAGTGATGGCGGGCCGGGAGCACGACGACACAGCGTTCGTTGGTCGCCTTCGGCATGTAGTACACGACGTCGAAGTGCTCGAACTCGATGCCGTGCCCCCATTCGTCGCCGTTGAACAGTCGTTCAAGGATGGCGGTGTCCCACGGGCCGCGGGCGTCGATGCCTTCATGGAGGGACAACCAGATGACGGGGACCGGCTCGGTCACTTCAACGCCTCCACGATCAGGCTCATCCGGCAGCGGTCATCCAACGACCCGGCCTCCCACTCACGGGGCGCGTACAACGACTGGCCGCATTCCAACGCCGGGGTGACAGCGATGAAGCCGGAGTCGCGCAGCAGGCCGCGCAGGTACTCGTAGACGAAGATCGACTTCGACTCACCGAACCACGGCAGGTACGTGCACAACCGTTCCCCGATGTCGGGCAGATCAACGCCGAGCGGGAACCATTCGGTGTCGCCGGCCATGTACGCCCGGATCGCCTTCCCCACACTGGCACAGTATGCGGCGTCTAAATGCGGGGAAATAACGGCCACGCGGGTCACGTACTGGCCCCCTTTCACTTCTGAACCGTACCGGCGCGCAACGCCCGCCGGTACGACCCACACGTCTCCATGTGGACCAACGCCATCGGCTGATAGATCAACAGCCCACACGAGCACAACGTGATCGGGATTCCCCCGGCGCTCGTCTCCATGTGGAAAGAGGTGACGACGGGTGTTGGGTCATCGTGGGACGACGACGGCTCACCGCAGACACAAACGTTCGAGGTGCGACTCTGCGGGATGAAGATGTGGTCGGTGATGCTCATTCGTCCACCACCAACTGGTCCATGATTGCTGCCGTTCTCGACATCTCAAGCCGTGCTCGCAGTTGCAGCAGGCTGCGCCCTGGCAGGCGTGGCGCTGCCAGTAGACGGTCGATCTCTGCCTGCCGTGGTGGTTTGCTCGGACACCACTCGTTCAGGTAGCGCAGTGCCGATCGGAGGGTGTCGATCTCGGCCCACATGGCCTCGATCATCTGGCTCTTGTTCCACTCGTTCGGGTGGTAGTCGTCGCGTGCGCTCACTGTCGATCGCGGCACCAAGCGAAGAGTCCCGTCCTCGTCCGTTGCAAACTCCGGTGATCGTTCGATGGCGCAGAGCACAGCCGCGCCGAACCGAACGTCATCGTCGAAGTCGCTGAGGAAGTCGAGACGAATCACGACGCGACGCACGATTGCACTCCCTCATGATATGCGTGGGCGATCAGCTCGTCGATCATGTCCTCCCGGCCGGGCATTGGTCCAGACCGGAAACCGCACGTGCAGTGCGCCCAGTACCAGCCATCACCATCGGGCTCGGGGTCCGCGCAGGCATGGATCATTTCAAACATGGTCGACTCCTTCGTGTCGTGGGCATGGTTCGGTGTACTCGTCGCCGCAGTCCCGGCACCAGTCGATGTCGCACTCCGGTTGCCCGCAGCACGGCAGGCCGTCCTGGGTGCAGTTGCACGCCGTCGGCAGAATAATCGGGTCGGTCATTGGACCTTCCTTACGATGTGGGTGAGGATGTCGTCAAGTGTCGGGGCTGGATCGTTCAGCGTGTCGACGACGTTGCCGGAGTATGGATTGTCGTCAGGCCTCCAGAAACGCTCAGGCTTCTCGACGCCATGACCCACCGCGATGTGCCACGTGCCCTCGACGTCGACGAACGCCTGGATGAATGCACCGTCGTCCGCTCGGCCAACGATCTGCTCGAAGTAATCGGCGACGATCACAGCGCACGCTCAAACGGCACGAAGAGGTGGTGCTGTTCGTGGTCGGTGCCCAGGTACTCGCGGCCGTACCCCAACCCGGTCATGAAGTCGAACAGCTCTTGCACGTCGGGCCATCCGGCGCGCTCCATGAGGTCGGGATGGACCGAAATCCACACGAGCGGGCGGTGCTTGAGCAGCGTCATCTCGGCCCCGCGCATGACGGCGATCTCGAAGCCTTCGACATCGACGGTGATCGCATCCGGTGGACGCTTGGTGGAGGTGACGATCTGGTCGATGGTGGTGGTCGGGATCTCGGCGTCGCCGATGTAGCGGTACGCCATCGCCGGGCATTCGTCGGCTTCGACGTAGCCGACCGAGCAGTCGGGCCACGGCGTGGAAGCCGGAGCGGTTCGTGATGTCGGGCGTTCACCGCAGAACGCCTGGAACGAGGCGATCGGGTCGTCGAACCCGTTGGCGTCCCACGTCTTGCGGATATTGACCCACATCTCCGGCGACGGTTCGATCAGAACCATGTTGCCATGACCTGTGAACGCCCCGTAAACAGCGCTGAGCCAGCCGTGCTCGGTTCCGACGTCGTACAGGACCATGCCGGGCTTCAGGTGGGCCTGCATGGACGCCAGGCGCACGCGTTCCCACGCGCTCGGTCCATCCCAGTCGGCAATCGTGTCAGGGACAATGTACGTCCAGTTAGGATTCTCATTGATCTCTCGGGACTTCACGGCCTCATCACCTTGCTCCACATCCACACGGCGATGACGGCGGCCACGCAGACCGTGAAGACAGCATTGCCGAGTTCCTCGCCGATCTCGATGAAGGTGTCGGCGATCATGACGTCACCTTCGATGCGAGGTACGCCCGGCGGTTGGCGCGCAGGATCTTCGCCCAGCTCGCCTTGTTCGCCTTGCGACGCAACGGGTGCGACTGACGCGAGTGGCCGTGCCACAGCCGGCGGTCAACAGCGTCGGCATTCGGCAACCACATGCCGGTGACCGGCATGAAGTGATCCTGCCAGTGGGTGCGGCGCATCATCGTCGGCGCCAGCCGAACCGCCACCGGTCGTTGTGCTGCCTCGCGCTGCTCACGGGACGCGCGTCCGGGCTTGAAGCCGAAGTAGAGCTGATGGGCTGTTCCGTACGGGGGGCTGGCCTGTCGGGGCATGGAGGCGCTCATTCCGGCACCTCTGCTGACTGATTGCGGGCGATCGAAGCGATGGCCCACATCACCGTCTGCTCCAGGTTCGTGATCGCCAGCGATCGCTCTCGGCTGGGTGGGCAGTTGGCGAGGATCACCTCGCCAAAGTCGAACGCCTTCAGTCGCATGAACTCCAGGTCGCGCACGACCCGGTCGTTGACGGGTGGGTGGTTGGTCAGGTTGTGCTGGAGTTGTTCCAGGTCGTTCATTTCAGTAGTTCCCTTTCGGTGAGAAGTTCGACGAGTTGCTGAACGCGAACCTCGTAGGTGTGGTGCTGGATGACGTGCTCGCGTCCACGCCGGGCGGTCGCTCGACGCTCGTCGGGAGACCCGAGCGACCATTCGATCAGGTCGCCGAGCGCCTCCCAGTCACCGGCATCCCACACCGCGAGGTGGCCGGTGTCGTAGGTGACTGGCTCGTCATGTTCGAGCAGGTTGAAGTGCTGGCTGAGCCCGGTGACGCGCGGGTGCAACAGGTAGCCCCCGCGGCCGAGTGTTTCGGGGATGCGGTCCGACCAGTAGTAGGCACCCTTCGGGGAGCCCGCAAAGCACGAGTCGCCGATCACGACATCGACCGAGGCGTACAGGTCGCGCAGGGCCGCGCCGCGCACCGCGGGCTGACCTTCCTTCGGCCAGAACGCACAGTCGCGTCGGAAGTTCTTCCGCAGCCACTCGATCAGCTCGAAGCGGTGCTGGTGTTCTTTGTGGTAGTGACCTTGCCAGGAGCCGACGAACGCCAGCTTCGAGCGGAACTCGTCGCGGAACATGCCGGGCTCACATTCGGCGCGTGACACGCCGGGCGGCATCCAGTAGTGGTTGATGCCGAGCGCCTTGAAGCGATCGTCGTTGCCGCCGTCAGCAGTGATGACGAGGTCGCAGGAGAAGAACGGCTCGGTGGCGAGCTGGTACTTGCGATCGAGATCGACCCAGCGGTCGAGGTGAAAGGCGACGGAGGGAATGTGGCGTCGACGTAGCCAGTCGAGCATCCGGTACTGGCGGGCATGAGCGATGGCGTCGCCGTCCTTGGAGCCGAAGACGTGGTTCCAGTCCCAGCCGGTCCGGGTCCACAAGACGAAGTCGACGTCGCCGCACTCCTGCGTGATCGAATCGAACGAGGTCGGGGTGTTCTCCTGCACCCGGATCACCTCGTGGCCGTTGTACTCCAACGCTCGGGCGACATGGGATTCTGTGTTGTGCTCACCATAGTTACCCAGGTAAGCGACCTTCAGGGGGGTGGACATGGGCCACATATTATGGTCGTGGCCGTCGAGAAGCAAGTCTTTGCTCAGGCCCGAGCGTTGACCCTCACCTTGTCGAAGCCACGCGACGGGAACGTCATCACCAGGTTCGCCGGCCAGATCACCGTCCACTCGATGTCGTACAGGCCGACCACCGCCGTGTTCGCCGCCGACCAGGCGTACGACACAGCGCCCGAAGTGTCGGGGGCGAAACCGCACGCCGCAGCGACGAGCACCGGAGTGCGCGGGTTGGTCGCCAACGTCATCGTCAGCCCGACACTGATCGCCGAGGTCAGATCCACCGGCAGCCCGTCGCCGTCGATCAGCACCGTCTCCAACACCGGGCCGGTGTCACCGCGCTTGATCTCGAACTCGTGGGTGGTGGACGGGTTCATGGCTGAACTCATGGGTGAAGGCCCCCTGTGTCACGATGGCCGTCGTAGCCGTCGGTGTGTTGCTCGTCAGCGTAGCCGTCAGTGATCCGTCGGCCCGGATAGCCATCGGTGTGCTGGTCGTCCGCGTAGCCTTCGGTGTACCGCCAGCCGGTGTAGCCGCTGGTGAACAGCATGTCCGACGGGGTCGGGACGGTGCCGGTGAAGATCGACACCAGCGGCATGATGATCGACATCAGCAACGTGTCGACATCGACGGTCGAGCCCGCCGACACCAGCGACGCCGGGTAGGTCACATCCAACAGCAACGTCGAAGGCGACGCGGTGGAACCCGCACTGGCAGCCGGAGCCTGGAGTGCGATCGCCATGGTGAGCGTGGCCGGGGCAACCTGGGCCCCGCCGCCGGCAGCAGGGTCGAGCAGGTTGATCGACATCGCGATCGTTGCGGGGGCGACGGTCGAACCGGCCGACACCGCAGGCGCGGGGAACGACACCGACGCCTGCAACGTCGCAGGGAACGCCGTCGCACCGCCCGCCACCGCCGGAGCCTGCGGGACCAGCGACATCGCTAGTGTCGTCGGGCTCGCGGTCGATGATGAACCACCCGTCGCCGAGGGGGCGACCATTGCCAGTGAGATGAGGATCGTCGTCGGTGCCGGCGAGGCCGAAGCGGCGACGGTGGACGCGGGGAACGAGAACGTCGTCGCCAACGTCGCGGGGGACACACTCGCCCCCGCACCGACCGTGGGGGCGAGCACCGTCAACGCCAAGGCGATCACGGCCGGCGAAGCGAGCGCCCCCGCGCTGGCAGCCGGACCCAGTGGCGTCAACGTCATCCCGAGCACCGCTGGTGCCACGGTCGAGCCCGCGGACGCTGCTGGGGCCTGCGGGGTGAGCAGCAGTTGAAGGGTCGAAGGCGCAGGGGACGACCCGACCGACAGGCTGGGGGTAGGCCAGGTGAGCGCCAATGGCAGTACCGCCGGGGCAGCGATTGCACCCGCCCCCGCGGTGGGGTTCTGCGGCGCCAATGTCAGCGGCAGCACCGCCGGGGTAGGGGACGACCCAGCGCTCGGGGCAGGGGCTTGCGGGACGAGCACGAGCTGCACGGTGGCCGGAGATGGTGTCGCCCCGGCGGCTGGTGTCGGCGTCGGGAACGTGAGCGCGAGCGGCAAGGTTGCCGGGGTGGCGCTCGACCCACCGGCAGTGGTCGGAGCCTGCGGTGCGAGCACGAGAGGGATAGTTGCCGGGTCGACGGTGGACCCGGCCGATCCTGCTGGGGCTTGGGGCGCGAGGACGAACAGCGCTGTTGCTGGGGTTGCGGTCGCTCCCGCTGCAGGGGTGGCGGCCGGGAAGGTGAAGGCGAGGCTCAACGTGTCAGGCAACGCAGCCCCACCAGCTCCAGCCTGGGGCGCCTGCAGAGCCAACGCCATCGGCAGCACTGCCGGGGTGGCAGTGGAGCCCGCAGACAGCGACGGGGCCTGCGGTGCGAGCACCATCGCCAACGTGGCCGGGGAAGGGGTCGAACCCGCTGCGGGTGTCGGGTTCTGCAACGCCAAGATCATCGCGATGGTGCTCGGGGTGGACGTTCCGCCAGCCGACGCGACGGCGCTGAGAAGCGCAAGAGTGAGCGGGACTAGTGCCGGGGAGGCGGTGGCGCCGGCCGACGGGGTCGATGCAGGGAACGTGAGCGCGAGCGGCAGGGTCGCTGGGGTGGCGGTGGCGCTCGATCCTGTCTCGATGGCGTCGTACCATGCCGGGTCGAACCATCCCGGTGTGGTGAGCGTCGGGTCGAACCATTGGCGAACATCAAGATCGAACCGCCAGCCGTCGACGATGTTCGGTGGCGCGCCGACCTGCAGTACCGCCAACGACATAGGGATGACGGCCGGCGTCGGAGTTGCAGACACCGTCACTGACGGGGCCTGGGGCGCGAGGATCAGCGCGATCGTTGACGGGGTGGCGGTGGCGTTCACGAGATCGGTGATCGTGAAGTCGTCCCAGTCGGCGTAACGCGACACGCCGTCAGCGCCGTTCCACCGGCCGATCAGGATTTGCCCGGTGGTGAACGATGGTGAGCCGTCGGTGTAGTCGAGCTGCGGGGACGACGTCGGTGATCCACCGTCATCCCAGTACCACATCTGGATGTGACCACCCTCGACACGAAGCCGGAACCAGTGCCGGACGTTGTCGTTCAGCCCGCAAGCGGCGACCGACTGGACCACTGGGGCGTACGAGCCGCCGGAGTCGATCTCCCACAGCCCGATCTTGTCCTGCGTGGTGTCCAACTCGATCGTGTAGCACGCTGACGGCGACCCCGACGTCGCGTTGACCGTGCAGCGGAAGTACCAGTTCAGGTACGTCTCCTGCGTCGTGCTGTCGAGCCCCCAACTGCCCTGGAAGTCGAAGTCGTCGACCGTCCCGCTCGCCAGGTCAACAAGCGCAATCCCCGCCCGGTACGCGCCACCATCGGCAACGAGACGGCCTCGGCCGGACTGAACCGTGGCGGCCGTTGAGGCACCTTCGAGCCGGTCGATCAGGTCTGCCGGCCACGCTGAACCATCAGCACCGGGGAAGGTGGCGGTGAACAGTGTGGTCATGCTTGACGCGCCTTGTTGCGGGCTTCGGCGACGATCTGCGAGATGCGCGACGCCGTACAGCCGAACCGGTCAGCCTGCGTCTGCTGGTCTTCTTCGGCAACGAACTCGGCCCACAATGCAGCCTTCTGACGCGGGGTCAACGAACGCATCGCACGGACCAGTTCGTCGCGGTCGTCGACCTCGGTGCCGTCGGCGACGGTGAGCGCCCTGTCGATCTCCCATTGCCAGGTGATGCCCCGGCGGCGGCCGTCGTCGCGCAGGTGGTTCCGTCCGAACATGCCGACCTGCACGTGGATCGCCGGCCGACGCGCTGCTCGACCGGTGTCGCGATGCCAGGTGCAGAGTGCTTCGATGGCGTTGCGCTTGCGGAGCGCGTCGATCACCGCCCCGCGACAGCGCGACGACAGAAAGCCAGCGAGCGAGTCGTTGCGGGTCGAGTCCCATGTTGGGATCAGCGGAAGAAGCGCCACCCACACATCTTGCACCAGATCCTCGTCGATGGCACCGGTGACTCGAACGACGGTGTTGCGGATCATGGCTGCCAGGCGCAGCATCTCCGGGCTGCTGGCGTCCATCGCCGGCTCAGAAAGTGTAGACTATGGCATATCCGGCGCCGCCAACGCCGCCGGCACCGCCGAGACCGGGGTTGCTGCCCACGCCGCCGCCACCACCGCCGCCGCCGCCGACACCACCGGCACCACCGGCACCACCGGCGGTCGACCCGGTGACCGTGGTCCCGCCGCCGCCACCTCCCGCCCCGCCCCTGGTCGAGTCGCACGCCGCTCCTGCCGCGCCTGCGGTGGGTGCCGCGCCATCGGTTCCGACCGCACCGCCACCGGACGCGGAGTAGCCGCCGGACTTTCCGCCGTTGCCACCTGCGACGATCGCCGGGGTTGACGAGTGTGAACCACCCGCGCCACCACCACCGCCGCCACGCAGCGAACCGCCACCGTGCGAGGATGCGACCGGGGTCGCCGCGATGCCAGCACCACCACCGCCACCGTCGATCGCGTTGGCCGTGGTCGACACCAGCGCACTACCGGTGACACCTTGTCCGGCCGCCGCATTCGTGGCCGCGGTCGGGATACCACCCGCACCGCCCGAGGTGGAGCCGACCGACCCGGCGGCGACCGGGCTCGCACCACCACCGCCGCCCGTTGCCGCTGCGCTGATCGCCCCACCGCGACCGCCGCCGCCGCCGTAACCGGACAGCGAGGCACCGAAGGTCGTCGTGCCACCGGTACCGCCGTTGCCGCCAAGCGCACCCGCCGCACCGGGCGCGCCTGCTGCACCTCCGTCACCGATCGTGACCGTCTCGGTAGCGCCCAACTCGGACGCCCGGAACACGCCACGCGCCCACGAACCACCGCCGCCGCCACCGCCGCCCTTGGCAACGGTTGCAGTGGCCAGTGACGCACCGGCACCACCGCCGCCGCCACCACCGATGACTTCGGCGATCACCGTGTTCGGCGTGAATGCGGTCGGCTTCGTCCACGTGCCTGACGAGGTGAACACCTGCACGTCACCATGCCCAGTGTTCGCTCCCTGCATCGGGATGCCGGCCGAGTTGAAACGCGCCCACGGCACCGACGACCCGTCGGCGTGGATGACCATCTCGCCGGCCGCGAGGGTGCAGTGGAACAGCGTGATCGCGGTGGTGCCGTCGTAGTGTTCGACCGTCACCCCAACCTGCGACGAGGCGTGCTCGTTGCGGATCGACAGCAGCTTCACGTTGCGCTCGACACCCGACCCCGGTGACGCAACGACGGTGGTCGTCGTCGCCGTGGAGATCGCAGTGTTGGTGCGTAGCGGGTTGATGGCCGTGTCGTTGTCCACGAACGAGGCGTGGACGTCAACGGTGACGGCAGCGTCGGTGACAACGCGGATGATGTCGGAGGTGGAGGCGAGCAGCAGCATCAGGCGAACCTACGCCACGTGATCGAGATTCCACACGCCGTCTGCAGCCAGTTGCACGAGCAGCAGGCCGCTGGTCGTGGAGACGGCGGTGACGAAGTCGAGAAGATGCAACAGCATGTCGGTGCCGGCCGAGCCGACGAGGAAGTATTCGACGAGCGCCATCGCGTTCGGGATCGTCGAACCCGACCAGGACGGGTCGTCGTGGTCGTACTTCATCGACCCGGCCGCCGGGGCGGCGAGCGTGATGTCGGTGGTGGTCAACACCACCCCACCTGTCGAGTAGCCGGTGCCGGACGCCTCGTTGGTGACGTCGTCACGGAAGTCGTGGACATCGAAGTCCGGGGTGTACGCGTCGAGGACCAGCAGGCCCTTCACGACGGTCTCCGACTCCAGCGACGCCGCCGCGGTGTCGATGAACATCTTCTCGTACGTCTTGCTGTATGCGCCTGAAGCGGTGATGCTCATTCGCTCGACTCCTGTTCCTGGGCGGCCGCCCACTCCTGCTCGCGCTGTGCGATGACGTACTGGCGGATCGACCGCCAGTACACCCGATGCTCGTTGAGCGCCGACGACGCGGCAGCAGCAGCTTCCGGGTCGTACTCGGGTGTGCCCAGCAGCGCCTTGTGGGCGATGTGGGCGTCGGACAGTTCGAGGGTCTGCTGGATCAGCAGCAGGTCTTCACGGGCACTCATCGGTGGCCTCCTGGTACGAGCGGGTGGTTGCGCATCGAGATCGGCTTCGGGCGCACGATCGCGTGCTGGGCTTCGTCTTCGATGACCTGTGTCGCCACACCCGAGTCGTCGACGGTGATCAGCACCTTCGCCCCGTTCGGCAGATGCAGGATGCGCTGGCCTGGCGTGTGGACTCGCATCCCTTTGCCACCGGCGTGCACGAACTTCTCGCCACGCTGAGCGACGAACTTGGTGACCGATGCCTTGATCAGCTCCTCGGTGAGGGTGGTCATGCCGGCACCTGCAGGACTTGGGCGGCGGTGACCAGCGACGGCTCGAAGACGATCAGGCCGTAGCCCTGGGTCCAGCGGGTGATGTCGTTGGTGGCGAAGGCGAAGCTGCTCGTGTCGCGAGCGTTCAGCTTGCCGTCGATCAGCCGGTAGTGAACCGGGCCGGAGGCGTACACCCACACCTCGGTCGCGCCAGCAGCATCCCCACCACCAGTCGGCTGTGGGGCGGCTGCGTAGCCGGCGTCGACGATGACAATGTTGCCCAGCGGGGTCGTCCAGTGACCATCGACGAACGTGAGCGAGTACCCCTCGATCGCCTGGCTGAGTAGCACCGGCGGGAGGTGGATGACACCCCGGCTGTTGAGCAGGCGGGTCGCCAGCTCGGCTTCCAGTAGCGCCAGCGCAGCGGTCAGTGCGGCGGCGGTGCCGAACGCGAGCCCGGCGGGCGCGGTTGCCGAGTTCGACAGCGAGATCCCGCCCGAAGCAGTGCCGGAGATCAGCTCGCTCGCGAACGCCGCCGACACCAGATGCCGGAAGCGGTCCAGTGCCTCGCCGTCGACGTCCTCTTCGCCGCCGAAGGCCATCAGCTCCAACGCCTTCATCTCGACCAGATCGACGAGCGTGAACGGGTTCTGCGACACCGCAGGAAGACACAGCGGACGAGCCACGGGCTCCAACGGGACGCCACCGGCGCAGTCGCCAATCCCGGCGGCCTGCAACGGGGTTTCGACCGTACGAGGCGTGAACTTGACCCCGGCGATCATCCAGCGCTCTGCAGCCGAACCCAGGTCGAGCATGTCCGCGACGTCGAGGAAGATGCCGGGGAGAAGCTGCGGCTGGGGCAGCATCCCGATGTTTGGGGCCATCGTCTCAGGCATCGTGTGGTTCCTTCCGGGGTTCGTCGCCCATCATGACAGTGGGGGGTGCAGCGAGTCTACGTGCGACGCGAAGAGGGGACCGAGAGACCCCCCGGCTCCTCGGTCCCCCCTTGCGACGTCTTCTTGGTACGGCGTCATCCTGCCAGCGCCGGGTTGCCCATGTCTACGTGCTGGCGTTGAGTTCGGCGCGGAGCCGGACGATCTCCGCTTCGAGTTCGGCGACCTTCGCCTGCAGCTCCTCCACGTCCCTGTTCCTGACCGCCTTACGTCGGTTGGCCTGCTGCTCGGCTCGCGTCGCCCAGCGGACGTTGCCTGGGACGTACCCGGATTCGTTGTCGATGCGATCGAGCGACATCCCGTCCGGCCGCGGCCCCACATGCTCGAACCATGCCTCGAAAGAGTCGACCCATTCTGGATGGACCGTGATTCCACGCCCCCCATAGTCGGGGAAACTGCGGCTGCCGGGGTCGAGGCAGCGCGTCTTCATCGCACTCCACACATGGTATTCCCGCGTGCCCGACATGCCGTGCGTGTGATGACGCGTGTCGGCCACGAGACACCCGCAGGACTGCACGTTGCCGCAGACCATCGCGTTGCCGTTGACCTCCTTCTCGTTGCCGCAGTCACAGCGCACGACCCACCGGACTCCGCCGCCGGCCGTGCGCCCCTCACCCAAGCGCAACACGGTGAGACGCCCGAACCGTTGGCCCGTCCTGTCGGTGATCGGGCTGAACCGCGTGTCCTTGACGAGACACCCGCACGAGCGCGTGGTGCCCGACGCAAGATGAGCCACACGCACTGCCTTCTCTATTCCGCAGTCGCAGCGGACCTTCGCCCATGTTGCGCCGTCGGAGCGCCACTGGTCAATGATGACCAGCCGCTCAAACCTTTCGCCGATACGGGAAACGATCGGTCGCGCCATCTTCTTCTCCAAACGCCAGTGGGGGCCGAGTTGCCCCAGCCCCCACTCTAGACGTTTGTGACGATGTAATCAAGCTGGCTAGCTCTGATATCCAACTTCGTCGCCACCCTGGCAGTTGACGTTGATATCTGCCGTCATGGCCCCATTCCAGCAGACCGGGATGTCCAAGATGTGAGCCGGGCAGGTGGTCGTGTTGACGACACCCTCGAACGACTCGAAGAACCAGGTGAACTGGTTCTTGCTGTTGCTGTCGTTGTCCCGGTACATGTTGTCGCCGGTGACACCGATGTTCAGGTTGCCCCGGTCGATGAGGGCGAACTTGCCGGGAGGGGCGATGAGGATCTGCACCGACTGCGGGATCAGGTTCAGCGTCGCTGCGCCGACACCGGGGATCGCGACCGCCCACGTCGGGGTGTCGATGAACCAGTGGACGTTGAGGCCGACGTTGCGGAACATCGTCTCGATCTCGCTGTCGGACGGGACGACCACGTTGCCGTCGGTGCGACGACGACGCATGATGTCCATCTTCATGCCCCACAGCACCCAACGCGGGGCCCATGCCTCCATGTTGCCGGTGATGTCCCAACGCTGCGTCTCCTGGTACAGAGCCAGGTAGTTGAGGATCGTCGAGGTGATCGTCACCGCAGCGCCGTAGCCGAGGGCGGGGGCGTCGAGCGACACGCACTCGGAACCCATCGCGTCGAGCAGCAAGGTCTCGCCGAGGCGGGCCTGGGCGGCGCCGAGACGGTTCAACCATGCTTCGACCAACTCGGGGTAGGTCATCGCGAGCAGGTTCTTCACCGTCATGCAGCGCCACACGCCGTACATCTCGTACGTGGTGGGCGAACCGCAGGTGACGGTGATGCAGTTCTTGCGGGCGTTCGCATCGGCGTCGTCTTCGATCGTCCACTGGCCGAAGCCGGAGGTGATGTCAGCGAGGTCCGGGGATGGCATGATCGACACCCGGCCGCGTGGGGCGGCGAAACCGGGCAGCGAGTTGAACACCGGCCGGCGCAGCGTGTTGGCGCACGCCACGTTGTAGTACGGGGTGGCCGGGGGACACCAGGCTGCCATCAGCTCGTCGGTCTGCTCGAACTTGGCGGCGTTGAGCATGATGTCGTCGCCGAGGGTCCGTTCCGGGCCGTAGTTGCCGCGGATCGACGCCAGCTTGTACTTGTTGGTGGTGCCGGGGTCGATGTCGGCGGACTTGGCGACCGCAGCGGCAGCGAGTTCGGCCCACGACTCGAACGTGGTGCCGAGTTCCTTGCCGGAGCTGTCGGTGGCCTGCAGGTAGTCGATCGCAGCCAGCGGCCGGTTGCCGGGGACCGCAGGGGTCGTCGGGACCGACAGCGAGGTCTGCGGGGCGGGCTCGTTGACGACAGCCGCCGGCGCGCCGACAGTGGCGAGCACCTTGGGCTCCTCGACGACGGGGGCGCCTTCGAGGTCGGCTTCGGCGGCCAGGGCCGCGAGGGCTGCGGCTGCGGCCTCTTCGGCAGCGAGAGCGGCGACCTTCTCGGCGTGTGCGGCGGCGATCAGCTTGCGCTGCGCGACGAACTCACCGGCCTCGGTGCGCTGCTCCGGCGTCGATGCGGCATCAGCCAGCACCGCCACAGCAGCGTCACGGATGGTGTTCGCCAGGGCGGCGAGTTCATCGACGCTGAGCGAGCTGATGTCTGCGGGGATCTCGGGCCACATAGTGACGCCCTCCTCTTTCGTACTTCGAGTAGTGGGGCGGAGTTTGCTCGGGCCGAGACGCCTGTGTCTACAGGTCGGGTTCTTCGAGCAGCAGCGCAGCCAGCAAACCGTCGTCCGCCGACGAGTCGACAGGCGTCTCGGTCTCGGTGACCCCGAGGGCATCGCGCACCGCTGTGGCGATCGTGTCCGGGTCCAACGAGTCGACGTTGAGCACCAGCGTGAGTTGCTGCGAACCGTCTGCCGCGCCTTCGAGGCACGGCGGGAACGAGGCGACCAGTTCGGACACTCCCTCGTCGTTGAGCGAGAACGAGAACGCTGCAGCCAGCTCATCTTCGATCGTGCCGCCGACGGAGTACGCCTCGACGTTGACCGACACGATCGCCTTCAGCTTGCCACCCAGCCAGTGACCGGAGATGCGCGAAGCGCGAGCCGCGTACACGGTCTCCTCCGACACGTCGGGACGGACGACGCCCGACAGCCACGGACCGAACTTGCCTTCGATGACACGAACATCACACCAGGCGTTCTCGATCCCGCCGTACGCCTGCTCCAACGTCGGGGCGGTGCCGGCGCGACGGTGGCCGCCGTACGCGAAGATCGGGCCGGTCTGCACCTGGCCGCGCTCGGTGAGCGGGCCCGGCTGGTTGAACGACACGTACCCGTCGGACGGGCGAGGGACGATCACGCACTCCGAGGCGATGCCCTCATGGCAGGTCTCCCACACGGCGAGGTGGCCGTACACGCGACGGTCGGCAGTGATGATGATCTTCTGCGGGTGGTCGGCCTCGGGCTCGTAGAACGCTGCGCGGGGGGCGATGATCGCACCGGACGCGGTGAGTTCGTCGGCGGTCTGCGGGATCTCGGGGGCGCCGATGAGGTGGACGTCGACAGGGCAGACGGAGGCGACCAGTTCTTCCATCGGATCTTGCAGCAGTGACGCCATGATCTCGTCGTCGTCGGCGAGCAGCGAGGCCATCAACTCTTCGGGGGTGAGCGCGTCAACCTCGAAGTGGGCTGCAGCGAACGCGGGGGTGCCGACGCCGGTGGTGGCGCCCACCTTCCACTGGTAGAACCGAATCCAGTAGTCGCCCGTCGACATGTCTTCCTCGTACCGGGCCTTCACGTCACCGAGGTCGATCGAGTTGCGGTCCTGCGCCTGGGTGTGGATCATGCGCGCGTGCAGGCGGCCGTTGACGTCGTCGAGCAGGAACCCGCGGCCGGAGAACTCACCGGTGTCCGGGTCGATCGTCACCTCGAAACAGGTGCCCGACGGGAATGCGCCCGCGTGCCCGGATGTGGCGCACGGCTGGAAGCGGATCGACTGCGGCATGAACCGCACCCCACCGCCCGACGAGTCGAGCAGCCGGCCGTCGCCGGTGACGACATCGAGTTCGGCCATCACCGGGATGCGGACGGCCTTGAAGAAGCCGGGCGGGAGGCTGGTGGGCATGGTGCCGAAGGTCTGACGCATGATGTTCTCCTTGTTCAGCCAGGCTGAGCACGCTTGGGGCTGTTGTTCTTGCGGTCTGCGGGGTTCGTCGAGCCGGGGTCGCCTTTGCCGGGCCCGACTGGGGTGTCGGGGGCGTTCGAGTCTGGGTTCGGGCCCGACTTGGTGGCCTTGATCTTCTCGAAGTCGATGTCCTTCGCCGCTTCGATCCCATGCAACGCCAACTCGGGCAGGCCCATCTTCCAGCCGACCATGCGAATCACCTCGACCTCGGTCGGGGCGTCGGACTCGTCGATGCCCGACATCCGTCGCATCCCAGGGGGCCCGACACCGCCGCGGTCGAAGGCTTGGCGGCCGTCTTCAGCGAGGTTGGTCTTCGCGACCGCAGCCGACAGGTCGTACCACACCATCCGCTTCGCGATGCGCCCCAACGCCACGCCGGCTTCGGACAGTTCGCGGTTCATCACCAGCACCGTCAACGCCCAGCACAGCGTCTCCAGGTCGGGCTTGATGTTGATCCGCTGCTCGTCGTCCGACGCCGCCCACGCACCCCAGTGGTTGGCTTCGGTGGTGCCTTTCACGCCCTGCGGGTTGATGTCCAACCCGAACAGGATGCGGTCGATCAGCTCAGTCCGCAGCTTCATCTCCACATCGAAGATTTCGCGGTCCGGGGCGGCGAAGACCACGTTGTGCGCCTGGTCGCCGGGGCCCGACACGATGATCGGCATCGGCGACATCGGGTCTTCGGGGGACAGCGCCGTGTGCTGCGCCTGCTTCAACACGTTGTCGATGATCTTGTTGTTGTGCAACTCGCCGGGCTTGCCCGTGGGTGCACCGATGCGGACGTCTGCGATCTCCGACGGGAAGTACCACACGCCGTTCATCAACAGGCGTTGGTTCAGCTTCACCTTCAGACCCTTGGTCAGCAGGTGCAACACCTCGCAGGTGTCGTCGAGCGCGTACATCGGCGAATCCGGCAGGTCCGCCCACTGGGCGTCCTGGCGCCACACGCGCCCGATCAGGTCGCGTCGTTCGATCGTCTGCTGCTTGACGGGGCGGCCATTCGTGCTGCCGGGCGGCATCGTGTTGCGTAGCAACGGCTGAGTGTTCGCCTTGTCGTCGAGCGAATCGAGCGACGCCTGATCCCATTCGCCGTCGGACACGAAATCGTACCCGACCACCTCGCCGTCGATGCGGACCCGGATCAGCCAGGTGGTGCCCGGCACCTTCATGTGGATCACGAACCGTTCGATCAGCCCGCGCATCCCGCCGGTGTACGACATCAGCCGGCTGGCAACCTTCGCTTCCTCGCCCGAGGTGATCTTCTTGCCAGGCGTCCCATCAGCGCGGCGTTCATACACGCCCAACTCGGCGTACCCGGCGGTGCGCGCCGAACGGCCGACCGCGTAGTGGATCTCGCCGATCTTCTTGTACCACGACCAGCCGCGGGTGTTCATCCGCTTCCCCACCGTCACCACATCGCGAGCGAACGCCGAATCGGCGGCAGTGGTCATGTCGACGGGCGCGGCAGCGAACGTGTCGATCGCTTCGCTCATCGCCGCCTTGCGGGAGAATGACTTCATGAGGGGCCCTCGGGGTTGATCAGCGCATCGTAGACGGGATCGAAGTCGTAAGTCTGCCTCGTCATGTCATGTGGGACATGCCCGGTGCGAGTGATCGGGGAAAGCCCTCGCGATGCCCGTTCCTCGTCGTACAGCATGTCGTACATCTCCGGGTACAACGCTCGGAGGCGCTTCAGCGCCGCCAGCTTGGCCCGTTCCACCGCTTTCGCTTTCGGTTTCGAGCCCTTCGACCCGGCCCGGTCTTTCAACGGTCGCGCCGGCAGGCAGGCCCGTCGACCGCGGTGCAGGATCTCGACCACCTTCAACGCGGCGCCGTCGGCCTGGTAGCAGTCGGCGCATTTCCCTGACTGCATCTCAGCCGCAGCCAACAGCACCATGTTGCCGCAACCGCAGATGCGGTACCCTTCGATCTGATGCTGGTCCAACGACATGAGCCGGATGCTATCCAAGCTGTCGGGTTGGCCCGGTACAAGGCGGCGATCATCGGTGAGGTCGACCGGATGGCGTTGAAGGTCGGGGCGATCCTGCGGGCGGCCCGTGCCGAGCATCCTGAGACGTTCCGGGCGTGGGTGGAGAACGATCTGCCGTTCGGGTTGGACACCGCCAAGCGGCTGATGGCGATCTCCGAAGCGTACGAGAAGCTGCCGGCCGCGACGCTCGAACAGCTACCCCGACCGTGGCAGGCGCTCTACGCTCTGCGCGCCCTACCGCTCGGCGAACTGCAAGCGGCCGTCGATGCTGGGGTCGTCACCGCGGGGATGACCGAGAACGAAGCGAAAGCGGTCGCTCGCCGGTGGCGCACCGGCTCAGGGGCGCCGATGTCATCAACCACTCGACACCATCGTGCCGACATCGCGGCAGGGGCGCTGATGGAGTTCACCCCGGCTGACATGAACCCCTACGTCTTGCGTGCTTTGAGGCGCTGGTTGGACAGGTAGGCAACCCACTCGTCGAGTTCGTCGGGGACGAACCAGATCTGCACGTTGACGCCGCACGCTTCAAGGGCTCGGTGCCACACCTTCTGGTCGGGCTCCACCTTGTTCGGCGGGCGCTTCAGTTCGACCATCAGGAACTCGCCCGTCGCCGGATGGCAGAGCACCAGATCGACGAAGCCGCGCTGGCCCTTGATCGCCGACATGTGCCGCCCGTTCGTCTGTGAGGTCCGCACCCCGTGCACCATCCACCCGCCACGGATCGCGGCGTCGATCAGGGTCGCTTCGCATTCCAGTTCGGACGCTCGGGGCGGCTTCACAGCCCTCTCCGGTTGCGGCCGTTGGCGAACCGCGGGTTCCATGCGGTGCGCTGACCCATCGCCCCACGCGAGATCTGATCCGGCCAATCGGCGGGCTCGCGGTCGCGACGGAAGCGGCCGACGTTCATCGTCATGAACTGCTCGTTCGGCAGCGGGTTCCCATCGGGTTCCAACGTGATCCCGAACTCGGGCCAGCGCAACAGCACCGACGAACCGAACGGGTTCATCTCACGGAACCCGCTACCACCGGAGCCTTTCGGTGCGTGGTGTTCGAGCATGATCGCGAAGTTGTAGCGGACACGGAAGTCGTCGATCACTTCCAGCATCTCCAACGTCGACTGCTCCAGATCCTCACCGGCACGACGGCGGGTCAGCTTGTAGAGCGGGCCGGCGAACACGATGTCGGGGCGGGTGGCTTGCAGGACGGCGTCGAGTTCGGCTTGCACCCGGCGGTCGCGCAGGTTGAGCCCGGCTTCGCGCCGCCACAGGTGGTAGCGGTCTTCGCATTCGATCCCGAAGTCGATGCCGGTGTTCGACACGTCGACCTGATGCAAGATGGTGGTGTCGGAGTTCTCGACGTCGATGTAGAGCACCCGGCATGGTTCGATGAAGTTGTCGTAGTTCCACGGGTCGCGCCCGGCTGCGATGTGCAGCCCGAGCGAGCGCATCAGCACCCCTTTGCCCATGCCTTCCCCGGCGACCATGATGATCCGCCAGCGGGGTCGCATGATGTGCGGGATCAGCCACCGGCCGTGCTCGCGTGTTTCCTTCGTGGAGGCGATGAACTCGGGCAACGACATCAGCCCGTCGACCGCTCCTTCGCCACGGAACATGAGTGCGTCGGCACGGATGTTGTCCATCGCGATCACCTCGTCCGCGCTGTTCGTGTAGCACCTGTCGACGAGTTCGCTGTAGTGCTGCATCAGCTTGCGACGACGCGACGCCTGGACGACGATGTCGGCGTACTTGCCGACCGCCGACACCGCCGGGGTCGCGTTCTGGCATTCGAGCAACATCTGGACCGTCACATCCAACTGTTGGGTCGCGGCATGGACGGTGACGACGTCGATGTGGCCGCCCGTCGAATGCAGGTCCAGCATCGCGGTCCACACGTGACCGTGGTGCGGCTTGTAGAAGTCCGACGGGTCGACGAACCCGGCGAGCGAACCGATCACCGACGGGCGGATCAGGGCGGCGCCGATCAGCGAGGCTTCGGCATCGAGATCGAACGGGGGGAGGCGGGCGTCAGTATTCATGGATAGTCCCGTACGGCACGTCGGCACTGGGCCCGACGGTCACCGAGCCGTCAGGGTGGTGGATGAGAAGAACACCAACCCGTCGAAGGAGCGCCATCTCGCAAGCTGTCTCTACGGCGTCGTTCACGCGGGCGATGTACTCGTTGATGGCTGCCTCGATCGCCTCGTTCATGAGACGTTCCAGCGACGGTTCGTCCAGGCGCGCTCCATTGAGTCAGCGTAGTCGTCGAGTTCGCCGGGGAACCGGGGGCACTCGATGTTCTGCAGTGACCATGTCGTGATCCAGTCCGCACGCAGCGCCAAGGCGAGGCGGATCATCGTTTCACCGATGTCGTACCCTGAATGCCGCAGAGTCGTGGCGAGCCGCATCCAGTGCTGACGTTCCTCTTTCGTTGCTCCGGTGCGATGCCGGTCGAAGAACGGTTCAGCTTTGGCGAACGCCCGGACGATGGCGTGCGGGACCGCCACCGTCGTCGTCCGCTCCTCCGCGAGTGCTCGCTTGCGCGCGATCTCGTCGGACAGCGACTTCGAGGTCCATGATCTCGCGGTCTTCATCGCGTCGACGATGTCGTCGGGCTGATGACCAGCTTCGAGTAACTTGCTCGCGACCTTGCGGAGCGCAGGGAAGACGATCGTCGGTCTCAAGCCGGGGTGTTCTGCGACGTACCACAGCCAGTATTCGCGCGCGACTTGATGATCGAGTTTTTCTGAACGAAGTGAAGAACCTTGGGATGGTTGGGTTGTCTTGGTATCGCGTCGGGACGTCCCGTCACCCCCGTCGGGACCATCCGTCAGGGGTGACGGAATCTCCGGCACCCCATTCCAGCGATAACGAGTCGTTCCTCCGGGGCGTTCTTCGAGTTGATCGAGGACGCCGGCTTCGACGAGATGCTTCAGCACCAGCCCGACCGTTTCGCGAGACAACGTCACCTTCGCGGCCAGACGCGTCACGGAGCCGTAGAACTCGTTGTCGTTGGCGTCGTTGACGACGTCAGCGATCGAGAGGGCTACCAGCCGGACCGCCGCCGAAGACACGCCCTTCGCTTTGACCGGGAAGTTCTCTCCCCAGCAGTGAGACATCGCCACGATGCTCATCAGGCCACCAGCTTGTAATCGTCGTAGAAGAAGCGGTACGCGTGGATCTTTGCCGACATCGGACAGAGCAACCTTCCGACGAGGCGGTGGTAGCGCGGCGGCGCCTGTCCTTCCTGCATTCGGCGCAACATGGCGGCGATCCACTGCTCGGGCGTGCGGTCCTTCTTGGACATGTTGCACTTCGCGCAAGCCGGGGTCAGATTGCCGATGTTCTGACCGCCCTTGCTGCGCGGCACGATGTGGTCCATGTGTTCAGCCTCAGCCTCACCGCAGTACGTGCAGAGCCACGGCATCTCCCCCGAGTAGCGGATGAACCATCGGACCACCCTCCCGTCGATACCTGATTCGCGGGACCGAACGGTCACTAAAGTCTCTTCTGTCATCTCTGGCCTTTCGTCGGGCCGAGGGGCGTGTTACGCTTCCCTCGACGAGTTCGCACCGTCATCCTCGCACACCCCGCTGCGGTTCGCAAGAGCCCGGCGGGGTGTGCTGTTTACGGGCTGTTTGCACTCCTCAGGCGGATGACCTAACATGTCCCGCATGGACACACCCGACGACACGCAGACGGCCACCAGTCGGAGTGACCACCCCGACATCAAAGTCCCGTACGGCCACACGATCGTCGTCGGCGAAGACGGGGCGATCGAAGTGGTCGCGACGGGGGAGCGGTTGACGAAGACCATCGCGTTCCGGGTGACGGTCACCGAGTTCGTCGCGTTGATGCCGTTCTTCGAGTCGTTCCCCAACGGGTCGATGACCACCGCGATGCGATGGCTGTTGGATCAGCCGGCGATCAAGGCCGAGATGGCTGCTCGGGTGGCGGCATCTCGCATTCACGCCTGAGCACGTCCTTCACGAACGCCGACCGGGTGACGTCGAGTTCGCTGGCGCGCCGATCCAACTCGTCGACGAGAGCATCGTCAAGCCAGAAGGTGCGGACACGGGCGGACATGCCGACATGATATGCCGACTCTTGCGCCAAGGTCTAGTGCTCCTGTAGGGTTCGGGCTGTCGCCAGCGATGACGATGAACACACGACCGAACGGAGAACGACATGACCATGACCTTGAAGACCCAGTACGACACCCCGGATGGCAGCATCGACGGCGGAATCCAAACGTGGGTGGCCGACGTGGAGCGGGTGGAGACGGTGCGATGGGTGCGGCTCGCCACCTGGCAGCACTTCTACGATGCCTTCGTCGGGATGGCCGGACAGCAGGTCCACGCCTACCTGGAGAGCAGCGTCGACGTCGACGTCGAACTGAAGACCCTCACACTGCTGTGCGTCTACGTGCGCGGCAAGGAACCACAGAACTACCTCGTGCAGCGCGCCTGGCTGTTGAGCGACACGGGCTCGACGATCGAGCGCATCGCCCCCTGATCACTCGTCGATGGTGGAAGCCCACACGGTGAACGTGGCGGGCTTGCCGTCGTCGAGCGAACGGGCGAACGCATCACGCAACACCTTGGTCGCCGGGGTGGCGTTGACGGTGAGCGACAGCTCGCCGGTGTAGAACTTGCGCCGGTACTTCACCGCGCAACCACCGTAGGAGAACTCGCACGACTCCATCGTCCACTCGCCCTCGGCATCAGGTTCGACGGTGACGTACACCTCTGGCGCGGTCGCGTCACGGGCCGCCCACACCTCGTCGAGCAGGTCTGACGCCGGCACCTTCATCGAGCCGGACGGGGTGGCTGCAGCCCAGTGCTTGTTCTCTTCACCGCGGCACACGGCGCCGAGCTGGTAGCTGCAGCTCGACGGGGACTCGGACTTGGACTGGATGAACATCTTGCACACAACACTCATGGGTTCTCTCGCTTCTCGATGGTGGTGGATCGGTCGAGCGCGAGGGCCATGCGGCAGCCCGGTCACCTGTCACCATAGCATCAGCCGTGACAGGCGTCCTCGTGCTTGGTGACACCTTTGGGATGGAACCAGCAGCAGCACGACACGCACATCACGTCGCCTTCACGCCGGTCGCGCCGGCGGTACGAGCGGATGCGGGGTCGGCTGTTGTGTTCCCGCTTCGCTTCGTTGCAGATGTCGCAGGTGCAGCCTTTGCGCGAGGCGGCGATGCCATGCTGGCGAGCCTGGCGAACTAAGGTGTTCACGACTTGCGCAGCGACGCGATGAAGTTGCGGAGGAAGCGGTTGCGGGTCAGGCCCGACACCTTCACCGCCTCGTCGAGTGTTGCTTTCTCATCCTCGGTGCACTGGATCGAGATCCAGGTCGAGTTCTTCTCTCCCTTGGCCATGTATCACACCCTACCCTACGTCGATGCCCGGATGTCCACATGTCCGCCGATGAAGCCGGCGAGCGCCATCGTCGTAGCACCAGCCTGAGGTGCCGGAGCGTTCGATCAGCGCCACCAGCGCGGTCATCGACGCCCACGGGGATGCGATGATGTCCTGCTTCGAGCACAGCCCTTCCTGCACGCACAGCCACCCGGTGCCAGGTCGACCGATCTGGTAGTGGATGCGGATCAACTGGCCGAAGCCGGCGTCCTCCTTGCGGCCCTGGCGGGCGATCACGCACCCGACCCCGGCGTCACGTGCACCACCGAGAATGTTCCAACAGAACCCGGACTCGAAGCGCATGATGTCCTCAACCGCGACCAGCCACGAGTCGATCTCGGGCTGGGTCCAACCCCTGCAGCGAGCGACCGAACGGAACGCATCCATCGCTGGCTCAGGAACACCCCAGTGGTAGATCATCGTGTTGATCCGGGTCTTCTCCAGGTCGCACGCGGTCGGTGGGGTGAGCGTGCCGTCGACCTGGATCACCGAACCGTCGTCGAGGCGCCACGGGGTGTCATCGAGCGCGAGGAGCGCCTCGGTTCGGCCGGCGTCGAGCTGATCGCCGGTGACCTTCTGGTAGACGTCGAGCTGCTCGGGCGTGCAAGCCGACAACAGCAACATGGTCGTAACACCTGCAGCGAGCAGGCGGGCAATTCGTTTCGTAGTGTGCATAGCGACCTCCAAGGGTCTTCGGGCCGCCCCGGCATCCTTCATCGCTTCCCGGCATCAAGGGTGCCTGGGCGGCTGATGGTCAACACTCGGGATCTGAGTCCTCGTAGGTGTCGTCTGTGGGTGTGAGGAGCGTAGCACTACACCCTGCTTCCCATATGGCTTGGTCGGCCATCCTGAGCGCTTCGAGCAGTGTCGGGGCATGGAAGTTGACGGTGTACCGCTCGTTGAGCACGAAGGTGACGCTGCGCCCCGTCTGGTGGGTTTCGACCGGGCTGATACTGATGTCCAGCAGCCGGAACCCGTTGCGCGGGATCTCCAACTTCGCCAGCAGTCGCTCCACCTGGTCGTCGTCGGCTCGCCCACTCACGTCACACCTGCCATCTTGAGCACGGCGTCGGCCTAGCTGACTCGGCCAGGCCACGATCCGGTGAGGTCAGCGCCGGTCATGCCCGGTTCTCCACAACTGCCAGGTAGGCGTTCGCTTGCTCTTGGATGCGACCGAGCCGGACCCACGCCTGCAACTGCTCAAGGTGCGGCT
>Ga0209063_1000275_pt1 | contig 42321 bp, 66 predicted proteins | sample KloWWTmeKNB19Kit_FD_187177 | JGI IMG/M metagenome (GOLD analysis project Ga0209063, IMG submission 187177) | Active sludge microbial communities from Klosterneuburg, Austria, studying microevolution and ecology of nitrifiers - Klosterneuburg... | ecosystem: Engineered > WWTP > Aerobic digester >... | reverse complement strand
GCTCGAGGAGGCGCCGGGCGGTGGCGGCGGCGAGCTGACCATCATCGACAATGGGGACGGCACCCTCACCATCAGCGACGACTCCATCGTCGACCACGGCAACGGCATTCTCACGATCGGAGCATGACCCATGTCTTATGACATCTACTCGCAGGCTGGCGCCGACGCCAAGTTTCTGACCGAGGTCGACGGCGGCGACCCCGACGCCGCGCCGCTGCCCGTCACCCTGCGCCGCGGCACCACCGCCGAATGGACCGCCGCCAACCCCGTCCTTGCCGCGGGTGAGCCTGCGGTCGTCCTCGACTCCGGCCTGCCCGCGGAGCTGGTCCTCGGTGACGGCGTGACGGCGATGGCCGACCTTCGCGCCGCCGTGTGGGACGACGACGCCCGGCTGGCCCTCGCTGACACGGCCACCCAGCCGGGAGACTTGGGCACCGCCGCAGCCGCCGACGTGGGCGACTTCGCCACGGCCGCGCAGGGCGCCAAGGCTGACGCGGCAAACGCCGCGGTGGTGCCGCTACCAGCAGCGACCGGCACCAACGACACGACCGCCATCCAAGCCATCCTGACCGCCAACCCCGGTAAGCGCATCGCCGGCCGCCCCGGGTCCTCCTACCGCATCAGCGCCCCCCTCGTGATCGCGTCGGGGACCACCCTCGACATGACCGGATGCACCGTCACCCTCATCGCCGGTTCCAACTGTCGAATGATCCAGAACGCGGCACTGTCCGGGTCCGGCGCCCGTGACACCGACATCACCATCCGCGGCGGGTACTGGGACCGTGGCACCAACGGCGGCACCACCTCCAATGACCAGCACTCCATCGTCTTCCACCGGGCTGACCGGGTCTCGGTGTCCGACGTGCGGTTCTCCGCAACCGGCCCGTGCAAGTACTCGATCTACCTGGTGGACGTGAACGTCGCCAGCGTCGCCCGGTGTGACATCAGCAGCACATCGGACGGTGTGCACGTCACTGGTCCTTCCAGTGACATCACGGTGCGCGACATCACCGGCACCACCGACGACGACATGGTGTCGTTCACCGGGCGGGACTACCCCAATTACGAGCTGACCGCCGGTGGTGGAAACATCACCAACGTTGTCGTGGACAACGTGAACCAGAACAGTGTCGGCGCCACCAACGCGGTGAAGCTGCTGTCCGGTGCAGCCATGACGCTCTCTGATGTCTCCGTCAGGAACGTCACCATCGGTGCCGCTGCCGGAGCCGCGGTGTCCATCCTGTCCGACCCGGTTCAAGCCTCAACAGTTGGTGGAACCATCCGCAACGTCTCCATCGACGGCGTGCGCTGCGGTTCCACGTCGGCCGTCGACGTAGCCCACCCAGCCGTCAACGGACTCTCCATCTCCAACGTGGCCATGACGGCGAACACTGCTGGTCGAGCCATCAGCTTCAACCAGGCTGGTACGACCGTCACGGACGTGGTCATCGACAAGCTCAGCGTGGTCAGCGGCTACACGCGGCCGATGATCCACTTCGGCTCCGGGGCCACCGTGACCTCGCTGAAGGTCTCCAACGTCAACGCGCCGCTCGCTGCTGGTGGCTACGTGCTAAGCAGCAGCGGGACCACCGGCCACATCCAGATGCAGAACATCACCCTGTCTGGAGGCAGCCTGGGCTATCTCGACGCCTCGTCCGTGCACCCGGTGATCGCCATCGACAACCTGCACATCACCCCACCCGGTGGCGGCCTGGGGTACTACGGCGCGGTGGACATCGAGGTGCAGCTCAGCAACGTCACCGGAGTACCCACCAACGGATACCTGGTGGACAACTACTCCATGAACAGCACCACGGTCATGAAGGCGCAGAACATCGTCGGGACGGCGACCAACCACATCCACAAGTCGGGCAGCAACACGCCGAAGACTCGCGCAGTTGGCCTGTCGGTGCGCTGCGACGTGTCACTGCTGACGCCTGTGAGTGGCGACATCGTCACCAACACGAACGCCGCCCTAGCGTGCGGCGTCGGTCCAGTCATCTTCGACGGAACGCTCTGGAAGAACCTGCACACCGACGCCGAAGACTTCGCCACCGCCGAACAGGGCGCGCTGGCTGACACCGCAGTGCAGCCTGCCGACCTGACCGCCTACGCCACGGACGCCGAACTGACGGCCGGACTGGCGACGAAGGCCGACGCGTCCCACAGTCACGCCACGACCGGCGGCGGCGTGCGGTGGGTTGCGCTCGGCGACTCCCTGACATCGCTCGCGGGTGGCGGCGCCCCGTACATGGGTTGGGCCACGCAGGCAGAGATCCTGTCAGCCGGCAAGATCCGCGCCGTCGCCAACGCGGGCGTCTCGGGCGACAACGCCGCCGACGCACTCGCACGGCTCCCCGCCCTCCTCGCCGCGCAGACTCCGACACTGGTCACGGTCTGGGTCGGAACCAACGACGTCACGCAGGCGCGCACCCTCGCGGCCTACCAGTCGGACGTCATCGCCATCGTCGACGCGCTCACGGCGGCCAGTGTGACGGTGGCCATCCTCACCATCCCGCCGCGCAACGACCTGACAAAGCTCAACACGATCAACACCTGGAACCGGTGGCTCAAGACCCTGTGTCGTGACCGCAACCTGCACCTGATCGACGCCTATGACGTCCTCGTCGACCGAACCACCGGAGCGTACGCTGTCGGACACGGTGACCCTGACGGTGTGCACATCTCTCCGTTGGGGCACAACAAGGTCGGCGCGCTGTTCGCCGCCACGATGGTTCCGCGAGTGATCGCGTCGTCCCCGCTGGAGCCGCACACCAACTCGGACACCGGCAACCTCTTGGCCAACGGGCTCCTGCTCACCGGCAGCCCCCTGCCCACGTCATGGGTCGCGACCGGTGGTGCCACCACAGGCTTCACCGAGTCGCTCGTCACTGACGCGGACTTCCGTGGCAAGGCCTGGGAGGTCGCGGCCGTCACGCCACCCTCGTTCCGTCAGCTCAACCAGCTGGCCCCCTCGGGCTGGGCCGTCGGTGACACGCTCCTGTTCACTGCTCGCGTCAAGGTCGTCTCGTCCTACGGCGTCCCCGACACGCTGGGGTTGAGCATCAACTGCAACCTCTACGGCTCGAGCGGAGTGAACCCCGCGCTGCGGGGAGCCAACGTCCCCGACCTCAGCGGCGTCGTCTCCAAGCGCCTCGTCGTCCCCGCAGGGACTACCGATGTGCAGCTCGACTGTGTTTTCAACCCCACCGCAGCCGGCACGGCGACGTACCGGGTGGGCGAACTCGCCATCTACAACCTCACGGCACAGGGCCTGGCGTAGTGCACGGCGTCCGGCGCATCCTCGACAACGCCGCCGACCGCGCCCTAGCAGCCGGCCCACCCACGAAGGCACAGGAAGCGTGGTACGCGGCGACATGGCTCGGTGCCCTCGCCGCCTCCTGGGTGCTGCTCCGCGTCCTCGGCCCGAAGTGGTCCCGATGAGCAACGCCCACGCAGCCCTCCTCGCCGCCGCCACCAAGGAGACACCATGAAGACCGCCGCCGCCATCCTCGCCGCCCTGATCGCGTTCACCCTCGGGCTGCTCTCCTGCACCCCACCCGCCAACAGCGCCGAGTCCACCCCCGGCGTGACCTGAACCACGCCGCCGATACCGCCGTGTTCCGGCCCGCCTACGCCGCAGGGTTCCTCGTCGGCAACCTCGTCGGGGGCGTGGCGCTCATCCTTTCAGAGCGCGTGCTATCTTGATCGCGTAACGAGGCGTGACTCACTGGTTGGACGTAGCTCCCGCGCCGAGGAACCACCGCCCCCGCTGGGCGACCCCTTCGATTCCCAACCAGGAGTTCCCCGTGAAGATCACCGAGATCACCACCGAGACCGACATCACCCGTGACGACCTCCTCGCCGCGATCACCGAGGGCGAGTCCGACCTCGCCACGCTGCTCGAGGTAGAGAACCCCACCGCGGAGCAGATCGCCGAGATGACCGCGCTCAACACCGCCATCGACGGTGGTGTCGCCCGCGTCGGCGAGATGGACGCTGCCGTCCAGGCGCAGGCCGACGAGCTGCAGGCTCTCCGCGACGCCCGTGACGCCCGTCAGGCCGCAGCCGAGGCCGCTGAGGCGGAGACCGAGGTCGAGCCGCAGCAGCCCGAGACCGACGTGGTCGTCGAGCCGGAGCCCGTCGCCGAGGTCGTCGAGACCGCCCCCGTCGTCGAGGTCGCCGCCCCCGAGGCGCAGGCCATCGCCGCATCATCGGCCCGTGCGAACCTCGCCGGCCGTCGTCCCGCCCCGTCGCCGGAGCGCACCCAGAAGGAGCCCGTCGTGAGCCGTACCCCTGTCCTCGTGGCATCGGCCGACAACGGCCTCGTCGCCGCTGGTGCCCCCGTGACGATGAAGACCTTCCAGGAGATCGCCCGGGAGAAGCTGCAGTCGGCGCGCGGTGCGCAGGCCCGCGTCACCTCCAAGGTCGGCACCTTCCGCATCCAGGCCGACGAGGACATCACCGTCCACGAGAAGTCGACCGCGGACCAGATGAACGACGCGATCGAGCGCGCGGTGTCCATGGACCGGGTCCGCGAGAAGCAGCCGGCTCTCACCGCGAGCGCCGGCAGCGACGCGGAGGCGCTCACCGCCGCGGGCTGGTGTGCCCCGTCCGAGACGGTCTACGACCTGTGCGAGGGCGGCTCCCGTGAGGGGCTGTTCGAGCTGCCCGAGATCCAGATCGACCGCGGTGGCATCAACTTCACCCAGGGCCTCGACTTCTCCCCGCTCTACTCGGACGCCACCTTCGGGTGGGACATCACCGAGGCGGAGATGGACGCCGGCACGTTCGACAAGCCGTGCGTGTCGGTGCCCTGCCCCACCTTCGAGGAGGAGCGGCTCGACGCGATCGGCTTCTGCGTCACCTCGGACCTGCTGCCCAAGGCGGCGTACCCCGAGCTGGAGCAGGCGTTCATCGCCGAGGCGCTCATCGCGTTCGACCACAAGAAGTCGCGCAAGCGGTTCGCTGCGGCCATCGCCACGGCGGGTGCGGCCATCGCCGCTGGCACGCTCGGTTCGGTCGCCGCGTCCACGCTGGCCGCGGTCGAGCTGGTCGTCGAGGGTGAGCGGCGCAAGTACCGCTGGCCGTCGACCGCTGTCATGGAGGCCGTCGTCCCGCACTGGCTGCGACTGGCCTTCCGGGCGGACCTGTCCAACCGGACGGGCGTGAGCGAGTTCGAGCTCTCCGACGCGGACATCGCGCGCTGGTTCTCCATCCGCGGCATCCGCATCCAGTACATCTACGACTACACCGGTTACCTGCTGGCCCCGGGTGTCGCCACGATGCCGACCACCGCCCAGGTGTTCGTCTTCAAGGCCGGCACGTACGTCGAGGGTGCGGCCCCGGTCATCTCGCTCTCCACGGTCTACGACAGCGTCCTCCTCGCGGAGAACAAGAACATGGCGCTGTTCTTCGAGCAGGGTGTCCTGCTCCTCAAGCGCTGCTACGGCGGTCGCCTCATCAACATCCCGGTCTGCGCGGCCGGCCGCACCGGCATCGCCAACGTCGCGTGCGCGTAAGCCACTGACCCCGGGGCTCCTCACGAGGGAGCCCCGGGGTCGACCCCGATCCGAGGAGTGAGGACAGAGACAATGGCAGACCAGACCACCACCTTCATCCAGGGCCGGGGGGCGCGAACGGCGCTCCTGCTGCTCACCGCCGCTTCCCAGCTGGAGTTGGACAGGCACGTCGTCCGCTCCCAGATGCGCGGCTACGTCGTCCCCACCGAGGTGGCCGAGCGCTACGAGGTGCTGCTCGAGGAGCTGGAGTCCGAGGAGGAGTCCACCGACCCCGAGCCGGAGCCCGAGCCCGAGCCGGACCCCGAGCCGGAGCCCACCCCGGCGCGCAAGCGGGCCACCAAGAAGACCGCCGCATCCACCCGGACCCAGGAGTAACCAATGTCGGACCAGAAGTGCTTCTCCCCGATCCGGGGCCGGGCGATGCGAGCCACCAAGCTCGACCGCTGCGGTCGCCCGGAGACCGGGGACAATGTCGCAATCGAGACGGATGCGTTCGTCGAGATCACCATGACCGCTCGCGTGACTGAGGGTGAGACCATCACCGTCACGAAGGCGAACGGCAAGCAGTGCGTCAACGACAAGGGCGTCTCCACCTGGGACGGCTGGACCGTCAACATCCAGTTCTGCGGCGTGAACCCGTACCTGTTCACGATGCTCACCGGGATGCCGGTCGTCCTCGACGCGGAGGGTGTCGCCGTCGGCTTCAAGGCCATCGACAACGCCAACCTCGACGCGAACGCTGCTGCGCTGGAGGTGTGGAACGACATCCCCGGTGACACCTGCTCGGTCGAGGGCGCCGAGGGCACCTGGGCCTACTCGCTCCTGCCGTTCCTCAAGGGCGGGGTCCTCGCGGACCGCACCATCAACAACGGCGCGGTCGACTTCACCATCCAGAACATGGAGACGAAGCCCGGCTCCGGCTGGGGCGTCGGTCCCTACAACGTGACGCTCGACACGCTCGGAAACCCCGGGCCGCTGCTGGCGGGGCAGGCCATCGGGCTGAACGACCACGAGCTGCTCATGGTCGTCAACGTGGCACCGCCCGAGGACGGCGGCTGCGTCACCCTCGCGTCCGGTCCGCCCGCCACGGGCGCCACCGCCGGCACCCCGGCCACGATCACCCCCGTGGACTCGTACCCGCCGGAGACGCTCGCGCTCCTGCAGGCTGGAACCGTCATCGCCTCACCGCTCACGGCGTGGACGGCCGGCCAGTACCTCGTGCTCGGCGACGACTCCGAGGCTCACTGGGACGGCGACTCGTGGGAGGCTGGCCGAGCCTGATCGGCGAGCGGATCGGTTACTGCGCCACCACGAGCCTCCCTGCGGCTCGTGGTGGCGCTTCCCGTGGGAGGATCAGCGCATGGCACGAACACTGACAGCGGACGAGGAGTACGGCGCCTGCGGCCTCGTCGCGAACCTCGGCTCCTGCGACAGCCTGGACGACATCTCCGGGCTCACCGACACCCAGCGGACGCTGGCATACGAGTATGCCCGGGACGCGCTGAACCACCTCACCGCCGGGGTGGTCGCGAACTGCCCGGTCAGTGTCCGCCCGTGCCGGGCCGGGGCGATGGGTGCGTTCCCGTGGACGTGGACCGGCCTGACCTACATCCCGCCTGAGTTCATGTCCGGGACGTCGTGGATGTCGTCGTGCGGTTGCATGATGTCGTGCGCGTGCAAGCCCCGGGCCGGGTTGGACCTGGGTCGGCCCGTCGCTGAGATCATCGAGGTCGAGATCGACGGCTCCGTCCTGCCCGAGGAGGACTACCGCCTCGCGGAGCACCGCTGGCTGTACCGCACGGACGGGACGTGGCCTGCCACCCAGGACATGGACCTCGAGCCGGGCGCTGTCGGCACGTTCGTCGTCAAGTACCGGCCCGGCTGGGCGCTGGGGTTGGCCGGGGAGGCGGCGTACGGCCGGTTGGCGTCGGAGTTCGCGAAGTCGCTGTGCAAGGACAAGTCGTGCTCGCTGCCGAGCAACGTGAAGATGATCGTGCGCCGTGGTGTGACGATGGAGTTCAAGGAGGGCCTGTTCCCTGAGAACCGCACCGGGATGCGCGAGGTCGACCTGTTCGTCCAGTCGATCAACCCACACCGGCTGCGCTCGATGCCGACGATCCTCACCCCGGAGATCCGGCGCCGGCAGATGCGGGGCGTGTGATGGACCAGCCCGAGAACTACACCCCCGACCGGCGGGTCACGCCGCACCTTGTGGCGCTCGCGGGGTGCGTTGGGCAGAAGCTCGACGAGTCGAGCATCGCGACGTGCTGGGGCGGTGTCGTCTCCGGGGATGGGGTGGACCTGTCGGAGATCGGCACGGACGGTGCGATGTGGTGGGTGCGTCTGGCGAACCTGACCGTGGCCGCACCGGGCGGTCAGGCCAACGGCACCGTGTCGTGCAAGCCGGTCCTGCTCGCGAACGTCGGAGTCGGGTATGCCACCTGCTACCCGATCAACGAGGACGGGGAGGCGCTGGACCCGCAGCAGCAGCTCAAGCTGTCGGATCTCGTGCACGCCGCGATGATGGCGATGTACCGCGGCATGGCCTGCTGCACGTGGCACAAAGGCTCCGTGGGCATCGGGCAGGTCACCGTGGTCACGTGGACCCCGCAGGGCCCGCAGGGCGGCGTCCTGGGCGGCGAGTGGCTGTTGCAGTTCGAGATCATCGGCAACCGTCCCGAGCAGGATGACGCACCGTGACTGTCGTGATGGGCCGCTCCGGCGGCACCCGCGTCATCATCTTCGAGTCCGCCATCGACGCGATGCACCAGCCGGGGGGCATGGTCTACGACGAGATGCGCGACGCGGCCCGGGAGGTCACGTTCCTCGCGCAGCTGGACGCACCGAAGCGCACCGGGCAGCTCGCGGCCGGTATCCGGATGGCGTCCGAGCGGCGCGCGTCACGCAAGAAGGTCGGGTTCTACGTTCGGTCCGATGCGCCGCACTCATTCTGGGTCCACGAGGGCACCCGGGACCAGATCACCCCGACGACGTTCCCGTACATGAGGCTGCCGGCGTTCCCGGAGATGGGTGCGCGCGGGACGTCTCCGCGGATGTACCGCAAGGTGGTCTCGGGTCAGGTGGGGCAGCCGTTCTTGACCAACAACTTGCGGTACGTTATGGCCGGAGTAGCCAACTAGGAAGGACACCAGCATCATGAGCACAGCAGCGAAGTCGTTCGTCTCGTCCGCCATCGTCGGAGAGGTCGAGGAGTCGCAGGAGGTCACGTACCCGGTCGACGGCAGGGACGTCACGTTCCTCATGCCGGACCTGAACCAAGTCGTCCTGTCGACCGCGCTCATCGAGACGGCCACGTCCGACGTCCACGCGGCGGCGACCCTGATCAACATCTTCTTCGGTCTGGTCAAGGACGACGAGACCTACGTCGACCTCTCAGGTGAGGAGATCGACGACGACAGCGACCTACCCGACCACTACCGCTTCAACGACTACACGCGGCGCTGGCTGCAGTCGAAGATGATGAACCACCGCGACCCGTTCGGGGTGGAGGTCATCGCGGAGATCATGCGGTCCCTGATCGAGGAGTGGTCGGCAAACCCTACTCAAGGTTCGTCGTCATCGTCTCCCTCGCCCAGGCGTCCTGGGACCGCATCGAAGGCGACGCCGCGTGGGCGGGCATCGACCCGTGGCGCCTCCCCACGCTGAGCGCGTGGTGCAACCTCGTTGTCCAGTGGTACCGGAAGCGGATGGGCTCCAAGGAGGATCAGGACAGGCTGGAGTTCACGCTGGACCAGCCCAACCCGCGTCTGCGCCTCTATGCTTTGGCTGGGACCGCGGCCAAGCGGGCCCTGACGGCCGGTACGGCGGATGATCATCTCGCACTGATGCGCGAGCTCGAACAGGCCAAGTCTGGCGGATGAGGAGAGCGTCGTGCCGATGGACCGGATGGTGGGTGAGGCTTACATCCTCATGCGCGGCGACGGCACCTTGCTCAAGCGCGACTTTCAGAAGGCTGGGCACGAGGCGGGCGAGGAATACTCCAAGGCGTTCGACGACGAGCTGCGGAACTCCGAGAACGTCACGTTGCGGCGGTTCCGTCGCAACCTTGCGGACTCGACCGCCGAGGTCGACTTCTCCAGGTTCCGCAGGGAGTTCGGCTCTGTCGAGAAGACGTTCGATGGTCTCAACCGCGAACTTATCGAGATGCGACGCTCGGGTAGCCTTACCGAGGTCCAGCTCAAGCGGGTCCAGAGGGAACTTCTGGAGTGGGCCGAGGCAGAGAACGAAGTCGAACTGGCGACAAGGCGGCTCAATAACCAACAGAGCTCCTTGAGGCAGTTTTTCAGGGATCAGGAGGAGGGGCTCAGGCGACTGAATAGGGCCGAGAGGGAGCGCCTCTCCGTCATAGACGCTTCCAACCGGGCGTACGCCTCATACGGCAGGAACATCTTGTTCTCGTCCGAGCGCCAGCAGCGAGCGCTGGAGGATCAGGACCGAGCCTTTAGGTCGTACGCGGACAACATCAGGACTTCGATCGAGCGTAGGGCTGAGCCAGCGATCCTGCGCTTCGGTCGGCGGATCGACGACCTCGGGGACCGATTCACCGTCTACGGGCGTCGGGTCGGCAGGGCCTTCGGCGCTGGCTCCCGCAACAACGGCCTGAACCTGCTCGGACGTAGCATCGGCGCGCTCGTCAGTGGACCGATGCGCCTGCTCGTCGAGACCGTCGGCAGGGTGAGTCAGGTTCTCGGCGTCATGGGGCGAGACTTCCGTCTCGCTCGCCTCGACGGTCTCGGCTTCGCCGCATCTCTCGGCCAGGGCCTATTGGGGGGATTGAGGGCGGGACTGCCGGCGCTTGCTGCTTTGGCTGCGGGCATCGCTGCTCTCGCAATCGTCCTGCCGACCCTGACGGCTTTGCTGTTCAGTCTGGTCGGTGCGCTGACCGCGGTGGTCGGAGCAATCACCCTCGGCCTCATCGCGAGTCTGGTGGTTCTCCTGCCCGTCCTGCTGTCCATCGTGGGTGCAATAGGCGTACTGGCGGTTGCGTTCCTGCGGGCGCGCCACGAGAGCACGCAGGTGGCGAAGACTGTCGAGAAACTGAAGAAGACCTTCAAGGACTTCGGCGACAGTGTCGCGGAGACCTCCAACGCCGTCGTCGAGGCGTTTGCAGGCACTGCGGAGAAGTTGCTCTCCCAGATGACGCCGTTCTTCGTGAACATGGGCGAGGCGCTGGCCGAGGTTGCCACCCACTTCGGAAGGTTGCTCGACAACCCGCTCGTGAAGAACGTGATCACCGAACTCTCCACCGTGCTACCGCGCGTCTTCGAGAACATCGGCAAGGGCATCAACAACATGCTCATTGGGTTGCTCGGATTCTTTGCCGCAATCCTCGGGCCAGTGGAGAACTTCTCGAACACCTTCGCGACTCTTGGTACGCGCTTCCGCGAGTTCGCCACCGACCCCGACGGCCAGAACAGGATCGCTGACTGGTTCGAGACCGCGTGGGGCGCAGCCCGGTCCCTGTGGGTCATCCTCGGCAACGTCGTCACCATCCTCGGGAAGATCTTCACCGCCGGGACGGAGGGGCCAGGGCAGGGGTTCCTCGACTACCTCGTGGAGGTGACGGAGAAGTTCGACAAGTGGCTGTCCATGCCGGAGGGCAAGAGCGCCCTCGAGGACTTCTTCGTCCGGGTCGAAGACTTCATGAAGACCGCAAAGGACGCCCTTGAGGACTTCGGTGAGGCGCTCGACAAGCTCGACACGGACAAGGCCGCACAGGATGCGCAGTCCTTCGCCGAGGCCATGGGCTCCCTCGCGACCGGGATCAACAACGCTGCCGGCTTCCTGACCGGGATCAACATCGCCTTCGGCACCCTGTGGGACATCGTCACAGGCGGATGGACCATGAGCGAGCTGTTCTCCTTCGTCGGCGAACTCATCATCTCGTCGGAGACGGTGCGCACCGCCATTTCTGACATGATCACCGGCTTCGAGTCGTTGAAGACGTGGTTCACCGACAACTTCAACATGGCCGACTCGTGGGCGGACACGACGCTCGTCAAGCCTTTCGCCTGGGCGTACGACCAGCTGTTCGGCCACTCCTACATCCCGGACATCGTCAACGGGTTCCTCGAGTGGATTCCCCAGATCCCGACCATCATCGTCACCGCACTGCTGGGTGTCGGGGAGACGCTGGTCGCCCCGTTCCGCAACGCTGCGGTTAGCCTTCTCAGCATCCTCGCCACCCTGCCGAGTCAGATCCTCGGATTCATCGTCGGCATCCCCGGCATGATCTCCGGCGCTCTGTCCAGCGTGATCTCCGTACTGCCTCAGCCGTTCCAAGATGGCATCAACAGAGCGAGGACCGCCCTGCAGGCTTTCCCGGGTCAGGTGCTCGGCTTCATCCGCGGCATCCCCGGCATCATCAGCGCCGCCCTCGCCAGCGTGATCTCCGTGCTGCCCTCCCCGTTCCAGACAGGCATCGCACGAGCTCGGGCGTGGCTCACGACGGTAGGCCCAACGGTGCGCGGCTACCTCGTCGGTATCCCGGGGATCGTCAGCGCCGCCCTGAGTGGTCTGGCCGGGGCGTTTGGCGGTCCCTTCGCCGCTGCCTACCGGGTCGTGTCCGGGTGGGTCTCCGCCATCCGCGGACTCATCAGCAACATCGGCGCCGGCATCAGCTCCGCCGCAGCACGTGTCCGCTCGCTCGCAGGAGGGCAGACTGCGTTCGCTCGCGGTGGCGTGGTCTTCGGCCCGACGAACGCGCTCATCGGTGAGGCCGGCCGTGAGGCCGTCGTCCCGCTGGACCGCCCGCTGAACATGGTCGACCCGTCCGTGCGGTGGCTGTCCGCCATCGCCCAGGGCATGAAGGTGCCGGCCATGGCGGCTGGCGGGGTTGCTGGTGGCGGTCGCCAGATCGACGTCACGGTCGAGCAGGGTGCCGTGCAGGTCGTCACGAAGACCACCTCGCCGAACGTGGTCGGTAGCATCGTGCTTGACGGGATCGCCGACGCGATCTACACGGCAGTGAATGGCTGAGAGGCTCGCAATGTTCGATGAGTTGTTCAACTTCGCGGGCAACGAGCTGATCGCCGCACTTACCTACGTCGGGGGTGAGTGAGATTTTTGACGGTTGGTTCAATTTTGCCGGTAACGAGCTCGTCAACAGTGCCCGGTCGCACGCCTACATCAGGGAGCTGCTCCCGCACCTGAGCGTGAACACCTTCTGCGGGGACGGCTGCGGGTGTGACCATCTCGCGGACTTCCTCGGCGAGAAGCAGTACGCCACACCCCTCATCGACGACGCCCCGTGGGTAGACATCAGCCGGCAGGAGTCGTTCGGCTTCTACGGGGTCCAGACGCTCGGGGTGGTCGGGCTCAAGGACGACAGCCGCACCGCGACCGTGATCGAGTCCATGGAAGACGGTGGCTGGGTCACCGGCCGGCGCCGCAACGCCAAGGAGATGCGGTTCACCGTCCTGCTGACCGCGCGCTCCGAGGAGTCGATGGACTACGGCGAGCAGTGGCTCAGCACCGTCCTCGATGGGGACTGTGAGGAAGGGTGCACGCCCAGCGCGCAGCTCTGCTTCCTCACCGACTGCGTGGACCCGGCCACCTTCACCGGGACCACCCGGGAGCAGACGCACCCCCTCAACGAGTGGTCGCTGAATCAGACCACATGGGTCAGTGGCGGGCTGCGCTTCAACAATGAAGCATCCTGGGCGCGGCTGTCCGTACGCGACTCGTGCGGCGACGTCGAGTGGGCGCTGCAGCTACGCGGCGAGGCTGGGGTCACGTTTGGGCTCGAGGCTGACGGCGTCGTGGGCCAGTACGTGTTCGACGGCACCCTGCAGACGTTCTACGTGTCGACCACCGCGAACGTCGTGACGTTGCGCCCTGTCGGTGGGACTGCGGGGATGGCGTCGTGGACCGAGCCGGCACCTGGGACGCCGACACCACCGGACGAGTTCGCCGAGCACGAGGACGGGCCACCCACCGACGGCGCATCATTCTCCTCGTCGTGGTCGCAGTTCACCACGCTGCCCATGGACGTGGAGATCATCAAGGTCACGTCCGTTGCGCACATCCAGGCGGGGCCGGACGACTGCTCCCGCGAGTTCTACCGCTACATGCGCAGGGTGGCGTGCATCGAGGGGCCGACGCTGCGCCGCTCTCAGGTGTCCGATGCTGGCGGCATCCTCAACACCTACGACTTCACCCTCGTGGCGGAGGTGCCCTACCGCTTCGGGGAGCCCGTGGTGGCGGCGCAGGGCCCGTCCACGAACATCGTCGAGCAGGCCACCCCATACCGGGTGGTGCGGCTCGCGTCCAACCTGCCGGAGTGCACCCAGGTCAGCCCGGGGCCGCTGCTCGACCCACTGCAGAGCATCGTGCCTCCCCCTCCCGGCCCGTCCGTCAGCGGTGGCACGTTCCGCGCGGAGCAGCTGCTCGCGGAACAGCGCCGACCGTACGCCATCGTCATCCCCGCAGAGACCATCCCGCAGTGGACCTCGGTGGTGCCGATCGTCAGCCTCACCGCCGCGGTGGACGCCCGGTTCGTGCGGGTGCGGTTCCTACCGATGCCGATCGACTCCATCGCGCCGAACGACCTCGACCCGTGCTCGGCGTGCGGGTCCTTCGAGATCGCCTACATGCCGGAAGGGTCCACGCTCGTCGTGGACGGCGCATCCCGCACGGCGTACGCCACCATCGGCGGGCAGCGCCGATCGGCCAACCACCTGCTCACCTCCGTCTCCGGTACTGGCACGCCGGACTGGCCGATCTTGTCGTGCGGGGTCGGGTACGTGTGCATCATCGACACCCGCGACCAAGCCCTCACCGAGGTCAAGATCGAGTTGCTGGTGCGCGAATGAGGAATCAGGCGTTCATCTACGACCGGGGCAGCAGCGGGGCTGCACTGGGCAAGATCGACGGGCAGGTCCGGGTGAAGTGGAACCGGCAGCGCGACACGTTCTCCGAGGCGGAGGTGATCGGCCGCACCACCGCACCGGACTGCTGCTCCCTGATGGAGCGCACCCGGTCCGTGCGTCACGAGCTGGTCATCGAACGCGACGGGAAGCGGGTGTGGGAGGGGCCGATCACCGGGATCAGCCTGGAGAAGGATGGCGCCTACAAGATCAGTGCGCGCGACCTGCTGTTCTTCCCGAACCGCACGGTCGTGAAGAACACCTACTCCAGCGCCTACCCCGCCATCCGGCACGTCACCGAGCACGCCGAGGAAGTCATCCGGGGGGAGATGGCTGCCGGCGAGGCGTACGGCTTCAACGTCCTGCCTGGGCTCGAGGTCTACACCAACGCGGAGACGTCGAACACGTCTGCTGTCACCAAGCCCTACAGCGGGTACGTGTGGGACGTGCTCGACTCTCTCGCGCAGCGCTCCAGCCTCGACTACGTCGTGGTCAACCGCCGCCTGATTCTCATCGACACCCACCAGTTCATCGCGATGGGGCGCCGCCTCGTTGACGCCGACTTCCTCGACGGGCTGCGCGTCACCGAGTATGGGGTGGAGCTGGCGGTCGGGAACTACGTCTCCGGGACCGAAGGCAACGCCGGGGTCGTCATCACCGAGGAGGGTCTGGACTACTACGGGCCCATCGAGTTGCTGGCCGCGTCGTACGGGTCCGGGTCGGACGACGCAGAACCCCCGACTCAGGAGGAGCTTGACGATCAGGCGCTCCGCAACGCCCGGTCCCGCTACCCGGCCCCGGTCGTGCTCAAGGTGCCGGAGAATAGCCAGCTCGCACCGTCCACGGTGGACGACATCTTCGACTGGCTGATCCCGACGACCGGGTTCCCTGTCTACTCCGACGCCACGTGCCGTGAGATCGAGCAGATCCAGAAGTTGGACAAGGTCTCGTTTGAGGAGACCGCGGACGGCGAGAAGGTGTCGGTCACCCTGTCGTCGGCACCGATCGGGTCCGACATCGTGCCGGAGGATGAGTAATGGCGAAGCCGATCCCGTCCGACCCAGAGGCGATCCTGCGCGACCTCGGCGACAAGGTCCGTGCCGCAGGTCGGCACCGGCACCCCGAGTATGTGCGGCGCTCGGCCACCCCGCCGGTCATCGCTGGCTCGCGCAGCGCCGACACGGTCGCGATCCTCACGGAACTTCTCGCCGCGCTGGACGCCGCAGGCATCATCGACGACACGACCACCGGGTAGTATCAGCCTCGCCACCGGGGCATGACGAAAGGCTCACTCAATGGGACGCTGCGGATGCGAAGGCACCACGTGCGGGTGCAAGGTCGTCGGCGACGGCGGCATCAACGTCACGGGCTCCGGCACCGCGGCCAACCCCTACCGGGTGTCCGGGAGCATGGGCTTGCAGGCGATCGACACCGAGAGCATCAACATGCTGCTGCTCGGCACCGGATCGCAGTCCGACCCATGGCGCATCTCGGCTGAGTTCGCCGGCAAGCTCGACGACCTGCTCGACGTCGACACCTCCGGTGGCGTGGATGGGTACGTCCTCGCCCGACAGGCCGACGGCACCTACGCGCTCGTCCCCCCGGCCACGACCGCCCCGGGGCTGATCGCCACCGGCACCTCGCTGGAAGGTGACGGCTCCGGCGGAGACCCGCTCGTGGTGAAGCTGGCGTCGAACTCCGGGCTCGAGTTGTCCGCTGGCGGTCTGCGGCTCGACCCGTACACGGTCACCACGGAGGCCGACCTGGACGTGCTCTACGGGGCGCTCCCGGCAGGCTCCGTGGTCGCCGACGACGACGGCTCCGGCCTGTGGGTGAAGACCACATCCGGGTGGGTCTCGCTCATCGAGGACTCCGGCACGATCACCACCGTCGGCGGCAACTTCACCGCCGGGTCGAACTGGTCGATCAACAGCTTCAAGATCCGCCGCCGCAACGGCATCGTACAGCTGGCGGTGCACGCCACCCGCACCGCATCCATCCCATCCTCGACGAACGGCAACGTGGCCGCGCTCACCGTCGTCGGCACCATCGTCGACCCGATCATGCGCCCGGTGTTCTCCGCCGCGGCCGGTGGCTCGTCCGAGCACGGCCCGACAATCGGCGCCTGGGTGAACAACTCCGGCCAAGTCATCCTCGGCTCGATCAACCCGGGCATCGCGATCAACTCCGGTGAAGACTTCACCTTCTACGCGACCTACCTCGGAGCCTGAGCATGATCGGCGACACGAACCACGGTACGTTGACCTTTCGGGGTGCGACGTTCGCCGCGGTCACCCTGGAGAACCCGGTGCTGGCCGCGTTCGAGCCGCACGTCGCGGTCAACGGCAGCAGCTTCGTGTTCAAGATCGGCGACGGCATCCGGGCCTACAACGACCTGCCGAACCTTGCCGGGGCCACCGCCACCGCAGCCGACGTGGGCATCGCGCACCGCAGCCGGGTCGAGGACTACCTGCGCGCTCGAGGCGGGTCGATCGGCACGAACGGTCTGCCGGCGGTGGCGCTGCGGTTCGACCACGGCCTCGCGAACTTCAAGACGACGATCCTGCCGATGCTCACTGCCCGCCAGCTTCCGGCGTCGCTCGCGCTGAACACCAGCCCGGACAACATGGCGCTTGCGGAGAACGCGGGGGTGCTGTGGGCTGACGTGCGCGACATGACGATGGAGAAGGGGATCGAGCCGTGGAACCACTCCCACACGCACGGCGAGTCCGTCACTGAGGCGGAGATCCGCGAGAACGCTGTCACGGCTCCGTTCGCGGTGTTCGAGACCGAGCTGCCGAACTCGACCGTGGAGGGTTTCGTCGTCCCGGGCGGGCTCGCGGAGTGGAACGGCTGGACCAACACGAACACCGTCGACCACTTCGGGTCCGCCTACGTGGCCGGGAGCATCGTCATGGCCCGCCACGCGCTCGTCACCGGACACCTTGGCGGTGCCGTGTGGAGCCTGACTGGGCAGCCGGTCAACGGGCGCCGGCACCTGAGCGCTGACGCGATGACGTCGGCCCAGGTGATTGCGGCCATCACGCGGGCGCAGCTCGTCAAGGGTGGGGTGGTGATCATGATGCACCCGACGCTGCTGAACACCACCGGCATGAGCACTGCGACGCTGACGGCGATCCTCGACCACATCGTGGCCGAGCGTGACGCCGGCCGACTGATGGTGCTGACGATGTCAGGGCTGATGGGCGCGGACGTGCGCTCCTCGTACCGCCACAACGTGCTCGCGCCGTTCAGCGCGAACACCCCGTGGACCCCGCAGACGAACTACACCCTCACGGGTGACGTGTTCTCGTCGAGCACGGCCACGGATACGATCCGGCAGACGATCCAGTTCACCGACATCGAGGCGCTCAAGGGCCGTCTTCGGGAGTTCTCGGTGGAGGCCCGCGCACTGACGGGCACGGGCACGGCCACGTTGCGGCTCAACGTCGTCTCATCTGGCACCAACGGCTCGATCTCGCACCTGCAGAACTTCGTCCTCCCCGCCGACTCGGTGTGGCGTCGCTACCGGCTGTTCCCGCAGATCCTCCGCACCGCGTTCTCGGGGAACTACGATGCCGGGCGGGTGGCTGGCACGGGCACCCTGGAGATGCGCGACGCCCGCCTCGAAGCTGTGTGACCCAACCGCTCAGGAAGGCAAGGTCGTGACCAAGAGGAAGCGCAGGAGCACCGGGAAGCCGTGGGTCCTCGGTGAAGGCAAGTACCTGTCGGTGAGGACCGCGTCGCCGCGCAGCGTGTCGTCCGGCCCTGCCGTGGACACGCTGCGGGCGGCGCTGGGGCTCCCGGCTGGGGCGTTTGACGCTCAGGTCCGCGATCTGGTGCTGCAGGCCCAGGCGGACGCCGGACGGGACGTCACGGGCACCGTGGCGGAGGCCGACTGGAAGGCGATTGTGAACCCGACGCCCCGCAGGGCCCGCAAACCCCGCTCAGCGGCCCCGTCTGGCGGCGTGGACGGAGCAGAGGAGCCGAACTGTCCCACCGGGCAGCTCGACCCGCCACAGTGCCCGTAGGAGGTCCATCTCGACGGCCCCCGTGGCGCGATTCGCGACACAGTCATCGCAGGAGGTCCGGTCACCCTCCCAGCGGGACCAGCGGGGCACGACCCGATCCCCACGTCGTGGCTTCCACGGCGTGGGGATCGGCATCAGCGCCGGCTGAGTGTGTCCAGCGGGCATCGGTAGCCTCCTGTCGGCAGTGTCGTGACGATGGCAACCCACTGACCCCACGCGGAGACGCGCTCCGGGGGCTTGACCCACTCCCCGTTCGGGCCGCGCCACTCCGTCCAGGCGATGACCCCGTCACCCTTGGTGGGGTGAGTGACGGGGTCGCCTCGGCGGACGCTAGTCCCTTCGAGCTCGGGGGTGTGCGGGTGGTCACGGACCGGCTTCTCCGGGCGGAAGTGCTTGACCTTAGCCATCGGTCGGCTCGGGCAGGCCCCAGCGCCCCACCGCGATTGGCTCCGTCGTCGTGACCATGGCTGGGACCATCCCGAGCTGGCTGTAGAGCCAGTCTTCGAGATTGTCCAGCAGCAGCTCCTCCGGGGGCTGGGCTTGGAGGCGTGACCACGTCTGGCTGGAGAGGATCTGCCGCGGGTCGAGGTCGTACTCGTGGCGGATGCGCTGCGCTTCCCGGTCGGTGGCGACGATGAGGACGCGCGACCATGTTCCGTCGCCGCGCTGCACACCGCCCTTGACGCGCTCGACGAGGGCGGTGGTCTTCCCGGTCTGCCGGTCGCTGCTGATGATCTTCACGTGGTGCTCCTCGGGTAGTCGCGGACCTTGAGTTTCGCCATGTGCCCGTCGGGGTGGTGCCACACGACACCTTCCCAGCCGTAGTCGCGGCAGATGCCGATCAGCGTCTCCGGGGTGGGGTTGGTGCCATGAAGTGGCACTTCGAGGTTCAGGCCGTGGCGGACGAGGGCGTGCTTCTCGAGCGCTTCCTGGTTGCCGTTGATCTTCGGCCCGATCAGCTCGTACGTGCCGACACCCCAGATGTGGTGCCGGGACACGGCTTCGAGCCAGAACTTCTGGAAGGGGGAGTTGCCGATGGGCTCCCAGCCGACGCTCTTGCCGGTGATGACGTCGTACTCGATGGCCCTGTATCCGTTGGGCTCCCTGCCCTCGGGCTTGATCTCGCGGCGGGCCCACCACAGGGTGCCGTCGAACCTTGTGCACACCCCATCGAGTTTGCGGGTGGGCACGCCCTCGCCTGCGAGCACCCATTCGCAGCCGGGGGTGACGACGTCGGTGACGTGGCGGCGGTCCTCGGTGCGCTGGTAGAGCGTCGGGATCTTCCTCATGCCTGGGTCCGCTCGGTGATGTACTCGATGTGCGGGTGCTTGCGCTTGAGCGCTCGCAGCGCGTTGGACTTGCACGCGAGCCCTTCCTCGGACTTGTCGAACTGGCGGTGGTTGCCGGCGAACACGGCGTAGCGCCACTCGCCAGCCGCGTCGGTGTAGACCTCGGCGTAGTCGTTCTTCGTGGCGTTGCGGGGGACGCCCTGCTCGCGCAGGAACGCGGTCAGGTCTTCGCCGATCTGCTTGGCGAGTTGGTCATCGAACGTGCCTGCCCCGATGAGGTTGTCCCAGCACGTGCTGGCGAGGCCGACCGCTTGGAAGATGACGGACTTGAGGGGGTCGGGGTTGCCCTCGGCAACCTCGTAGTCGTAGATAGCTCCGGCGTCGAAGATGATCTCAGGTGTGGTGTCGCTCATGGTGTGTGTCCTTCCTGATTAGCGCTAATCAGCCCCGGTTGGGGCGGATGTCGATCTTGTCGTACGCGCGGCGGGTGCCGGCCTTGATCTCGGACTCGTTGATGTGGACCCAGCGCAGCACCCAGTTCTTCGTGCGGCCACCAATCCCGACCAGCTCTTTCTTCGCCGTGTCCTTGTCGCGCTTGGCTGCGGTCTCCCGGGTGAGCGCGTCCTTGTAGAGGTCGATCGCGGTCACGATCGTCTCGTCCTCGATGAGCCCTTCGACGTCGGTGTCGCCACCGCGGCAGGCCGTGGCGAACGGGCAGAACGAGTAGCACCAGTCGCGGGGCTTGTCCTTGGACGCCTCCTCGCCTTGGGTGAGCGCGTAGACGACGTCGTTGAGCCACTCGATGGCGGCGTCGAAGATCGACTGGTCCCACTCCCACATGACGATGTGCGGTGCCTGCTCCACACCGGAGCGGTCGTAGTAGGCCAGCGCCAGCGTCGGCTCCGGGTCAAGGAGCCCGGCCTTGACACAGGCGTACCCGTAGAGGGTGACCTGGAACTTGTGCTGCAGGTCCCCGCCGGACTTGCGGACGACGGCCAGCCCATTCTTTGTCTTCCCGTCGATGATCGTGTTGAGCTTCGGGTCGACGATGTCGAGGTGGCCGGGCAGGATGAACTTGAACCCTTGCAGGTCCAGGGGGACCTCGACCGCCTGCTGGATCAGCGCGTGGGGGTGGCGGCGCTGGTAGGCGTCCTCGAACTCGCGGCCGAACGCGGTGCCCATGAACGCGGCCATGAAGTTCTTGCGCGGGTCGGTGAAGTCCTCGTCTGCGATGAGCCGGCGCACGTACTCCCGGCATCCGCCGATGTCGGAGACGCCGACCTTCTTGCCTTGGGCGTAGAGGGAGCGGGCGCTGGTGTCCATGGCTTCGTCGATGAGGCCGAACAGGGCTTCCTCGACAGCGTTGCGCGGCTCGACGTCGTCCGCTTCGAGCGGCAGGTCGTCGATGATCTCGGTGTCGCTCATCCCTTCACCGCCGTCCAGCGCGCGAACGGCCCGCACCACAGGTACGCGCCATCGTGACCTTGCAGGCCGGGGTCAGGTAGGTACTCAGCCATCTTCTCCTCCGGGATGTTCTCAGGGTCGAGGACGAACCGCTTGTGGCGGCTCGGCATCTTCATGGCATGGGACCACTTCCCACACTCGGTGCAACGCCACAGCGTGACGATGCCGGGCTCCAGCCGGAGCAGTCCGATGTCGATCACAGCGTGCGTCCCTTCATGTCGCGGACGATCTCGTGACCGCAGGACAGCGCGGTCACCTTCACGTCACGGGCCTGCTCCTCGAAGCCGAGCTGGTCGTCGAACTGGTCGGCGATCTCGACCCCTGCCTCGCAGTCCTCGCACCACTCGGGGCGATTGTCGGCGGCGTCGCCGTGGATGGGGCAGTCGCGGTCGAAGTCGGGGTGGGCGTCTTCGCCGTAGCCCTGGACGCCGCAGCGCCCGTTGCACTGCGGCACGTCACCGAGCACCGCCTCACCGATGGTGCCGGCGTGGCCGCGCTCAGCGCAGGGGCAGGTGTCCACGTCGTCAGCCTTGGGGTTCCACGACGTGCCATCGCAGTTGCCACATTTCCCCTGGGTGCACTCGGGGCAGTCCGGGGTGCTGCTCATCGGCTCGTCGCCCGCTCGAGGTTGGCCGCGACCTGGGCGGCGCTCTCGGCAGCTCGCGCCTCGGTGGCTTCGGTGAGCACCTTGCCCTGCCATGGCACGAACACCTTCTTCACCACGTCGGCGTGGGAGCCGTCGTTGTAGAGCGAGAGACCGAACTGGGTGCCGAGGAAGATGGCGCACCGCTTGAGCGCGTCCGACTCGGCTGCCTTGAGTGCGGTGTCACACGCGATCCCGATGTCCCACTGGCTGTTGAGGCCGACTGCGACCTCAGTGTGGTGCACGTCCTGTCCGGCCGGTCCGATGTTGTGAAGGGTGAGGCGCATCGTGACCTGGGCGATCACCTGCGGTGTCTTCGGGTCGCCGATCTCTTTGTACTGCGTCTTCTTGCGCTCGACGTGTCCGAGAGTGCCGGCGGCGTGCTCACGGATGCTGACGATCTGCGCGTCGAGCACCTCGGTGGAGAAGCCGCCCCACCCGAACACCTTGAGCAGGGTGGCCTTGACGTCCCACGCCTGCAGGTAGGAGTTGCCGTCCCGGGACTTGACGCGGCCCGGGTTGAGACGGGTCGCACCGAGCACCCGGATCTGCTCGGGGGTGAGGATGCTGCGTGGCGCGTCGTTGGTCGGTGTTGCGCTGCGCCCGAGGGTGAGCGCGATCTCGTCCTCGCCGGGGATCGAGTTGTCCTCGATGCCCTCGGTCTCGTCGGGGCGGTTGGTGATGTTCTCGTCGTCGACGAGGCGCTCTGCCTCGCTCAGTTCGGTGTGCTGTGTGGTCATGGTTGTGCCACGTGTCCTTCCTGCTCGCCGTTCGTGTAAGACAGGTTATCGGTTGGCACCGACACCCGGTAGGTGCGACCCGCCACCCTCACAGTCGAGGATGAAACGGCCCGCGATGGTCACCGCCGGCACTGCGCCGGGGTTGTTCTCGTAGCGGCTGACGTGCCAGCCGCGCTCCCGAGCCTGCTCGGGGTTGTGATGCGCCCACCTGTGGCAGGTGCGGCACAGGTGGGCGCCGTCGTCAGCGCCTGGGCCTCATCTTGACTCCGTTTTTCACGAGGAGCCGCCAGACGGAGGTGGAGTTCCTTCCCACCTCTGCGCCGATCTGAGCGCACGACCGTCCTGACTCGTACATTTCGATGCCGCGGTCGAGCCAGTCGGCCCCACGACGTGCTGGCTGCTGAACTTTCCAGTCTCTCCTCTCAGTGTCGAACGCCTTGTGGCACGGGTGGCACATCGGCGCATAGGCGTCAGGGTTTGTTTCGTACGCCAGTGGCCCCTGGGCATCTCCGACGTAAGCCCAGTGCTGAGCTGGCCCGTCGCAGCGCGCGCAACGGTGGATCGAGGCACTGCCTTTGATCTTCCGCAGGCGTTGGTGCCAGACGAAGTAGTCGGGCTCATCTATCCAGTTAGGGTGGTCCGGCCCGCTCGGCATCGCCCGCTCCGATGGTGTAATGACCGTGCTGGGATCACCATGCCGCTTGAGTCGGGCTTCATGCATCGAACAGAACTTCCCACGGCGGGTCTTCTCGCACCCGTCTATGGCGCAGGTGGTTCCTTCAATGTGGGGGCGCAGGGGTGTGAGTGGCCTGCCTCTGCGCTGCTGGTAGTAGTGACCTTCACACAGTTCTGCTCTAGATGATCGAGGCGTTCGGTCGCAACAGTCCACAACGCACGTCCGTCGCATGTCATCACTGCCCAGCCGGAGACCGTTTGCACTGGGATCTTCCATGGCTCCTCCTCGTATCTGCTGACGATGAGCCCAAGTCTTCGGGACTCCGCTGGTTGTGAATGTATCCATCTATGGCAGTTGCCACAAGTGGCAAGTCCGACACAGGCACAGTGACGGTGGGTGTCTCTGATGCCACGAGGGCGACGGTGGTGCCACTCACTGGCTCTCCCACCGCACCGTTCGCACCTCTCCCCGCTGCGGTCCCAGACGATGACGCGCGACTCTGGCGGAATCTTCCGGTTCTGGTCAGCCATGGCTCATCGGTAGACGGGGAAGTCTGTGACGCGGGAGAACTCGCCCTCGAACTTCGTGCTGAACGTGCACACCTTGCCGAAGCGCGCCTTCGCGATGAGCCACGACAACGTGCCAGCGAGTTGCGGGTCCGCGGTGTTGCGGTGCAGTAGCGCGACGGTGTCCGCTGCTGCCTCGATGCCGCCCGCCTCGCGCAGGTCACGCATCGTCGGCTCTGGGTTGGCTCGACCCTCGGCCTCGCGGTTGAGCTGGGCGAGCGCGATGATCGGGACGTCGCAGTCCTTGCTCATGTCCTTGAAGCCCTGGGCGACGGTGTCTACATCCACGCGGCGATCACCGGATGACTTACCGACCTTGACGATCTGGAGGTAGTCGATGATGGGCAGGACGGGGATGCGCTGCCGCTGCATGGAGCGGATCGTGGCCCTGATCTGCTGGAGGCTGAGGTTGGAGCGGTCGTCGATCATGTAGCGGAACTTGCGCAGGTGCTCCGCCGCCATCGCCATGTTCGCGTCGTCGTCACCGCGCAGCGAGTGGTGCAGGATGCGCGCCCCGTCCACGCTGCCGATGTTGGATAGCAGCCGTTCGACGATCTGCGTCTTTGGCATCTCGAGCGAGAACAGGATCGGGAACATTCCGCGCTGCATCGCGTCGAGCATGATGCACCCGGCGACCGCGGTCTTCCCGACGCTGGGCCGCGCCCCGATGACGGTGAACGTCTGCTTCCGCCACCCACCGACCGCCGTGTTGAGCTCGCGCCACGGCGTCGGCGTGAACTGCTTCGGCCCGGCCAGATCGGCGATGACCCGATCGAGGATGTCCTCCTCGGAGGTGAGGTGCCCGACGTTGAGGTCGACCAGTTCGTCGATCTGGGAGCGGGAGCGGGCGAGCAGGTCGCTGATGTCACCGGCTCCGTCGATGCTGGTCGTGGCCTGCTGGATGCGGATGCCGGCGTAGTGCAGCTCGCGCACCAGCCACCGCTCCCGCACGATCTCGGCGTAGTGGGCGACGTTCCATGACGTGGGGACCGACTGCACGCAGTGGTGGAGGTAGGCGTGACCGCCGACCATGTCCAGGCTGCCTCGGCGTAGCAGTTCCTCTGCGACGGTAATCGAGTCGATGCCGCGCCCTTCGGCGTGCATGTCCGCGATGCAGTTGAAGATCGTCTCGTGTGCCGGCTTGAAGAAGGACGCACCGCTGATGCCTTGGTCGACGACTTCGTCGAACGCTCCCTTACGGGCGAGGATCGAGCCGATGACCTGCGTCTCGGCCGCGTCGTCGTACAGCGTGGTGGACACTCCGGTCATGCGCTGGTCCGTCCGCTGTTCGCTCATGCCTCGCCCACCGTCTGCCTGTAGACCTCACTCGCACTGGGTGCGGTGCTCCACGGTGAGGCTACCTGCTGCGGCGCCTCGGGGATCTCGTCCTCCCATGAACCGTTGTTCAGCCACGTCGCCGGGTAGGGCACCTTGTCGAGCGGGCGCTGCTCACGCTTCCACTGGGCGACCGCTGCGGGGATGGCGGCGATGATGATGGCCGGGTCGACCGCCTTGACGGCCTTGGTCCAGGCGCGCTCTGCGGCGATCTTTGACGTCTTGCGCGGGTAGAGATCCCAGAACTCCGAGAACGCGATCTGCGGGCCTGTGGGGGCTGCGGATGGCGCGGAGTCCACGACGAGGCTCAGGACGGCCTGTGACCCCTGCTGCTGCTCGCCAGTGCCCAGGTATGGGAAGTCGGGTCCGCCGCCGTGGGGGTAGGGGGTACTACTGGTAGTTCTACTGGTAGTTCCAGTGTCACCAGGTGACACTTTGGCTTCACGCTCAGGCTGACACTTAGGCGGTGCCTGCGACCCAGGTGTCACGTTGACACCTTGGACCTCCTCCTCGGGCTCCCGGTCGAGCCGAACCTTGACCCGCTCGACCGCAGCCACCCACTCCTCAGCCGTCACCTTGACGTCGATCTGCAGGTGGTAGCGGTTGCTCGTGCGGTGCCCGCGCTGGTTCGCACGCCGCTCGACGACGACCAGCCCCGCCTCGGCCAACGCCTTGAGGCGGCGCAGCACCGTCGACTTCGACAGCTCCGCGTCCTCCGCGATCAGCTCGACACCGGGGTAGCAGGTGCCCCACTCGTCCGCGTAGTCCGACAGGACCATCAGGACGATCTTTCCCGCGGTGTCGCCTGCGAACCGCTGCTTGCGGGCCCACACCTGGGCCTCATACGCCGTGTACCTTCTCATCTCGCCGCGTCCCTTCGTTCGTGGACGGCGAGGCTCGATCGGTTTGTGATACCGTTCCGATCGAACTGCTCGCCGCCGTTCATTCCGGCCCGGCTCCCCGTTGTGGGGGCCGGGCCGGCCGCATTGTTCGGTGGCCTTGCTGTGTGCGTTAGACGGGGGAAGTCATCTCGCGGGGGTCACCTTACTCCCTCGCCGGACCGTTGCCCCGGTGCTGCTGTTGTCCCGTGCGCAGGCGGGCCGGATGTTGGACCGCACGTACTTCCCGCTCCAACTCCTTGATGCGCACTCGCAGTGATCGACGCTCGGCGTTGTCCTGCTCTCGATGACAGGGGCCACACAGAGATACGTAGTGCGACGGGTCGCCACTGTATGGTGACCCGGTCTCGGGGTCGAGGAACTCGTCGGGGTCGAGATGGTCATACGCCCAGGCTCGGGCTGGAGCGCCGCAAGCACACGTCTGCGCAGTGGCTTTCCCACGAGACCGCCTGACTCGGTTGTGCGCTGTTAGGTATCCGGGGGTGCTCGTCCAGAGGGCGTTGCATGGCCCAATCCCGCACGATTTAGTTCCCGGCAGACCGCCGGAATGGATGCGCATTTCATTGCCACAGTCGCAGCGGCAGAGCCACTTACCCGGCCCACACATCTCGATTAGGGTCACCGTGCCAAACCTGTCACCCGCCGACCTGAACCTATATGGCCGAGCTCCCGCCTTGCGCCTAGTCACTTCTTTCGCACCCTTCCTCCGGTGATCGAGTTGCACGAACCGCAAGTGGGACGCACATTATCCCGAGTGTACGCCCCGCCGTGCGCCTTGGGGTGGATGCGGTCGACCGTGATCGTGCCGTCATGGAGGAGGCAGCCGCAGCGGTAGCAGCGCGCTGTCAGCACCTCCTCCACGGAGAGCACTGCGACAGTCGCGTCGTCGAGCGGCAGGCTGTTGACCTGCGTGAGCCACCAGCGGTAGTCCGAAGTCGGTGTCGGTTCGAGCATCAAGGTGACGCCGTCCTCGTACTCCACCTTGATGAGCTTCACGTCGGCGGCGTACGTCTCCAGCAGCCACTCCCGGCGCTTACGCCGCTGCTCCACATTGCCGCGGTCGTTGCCGTTGGACGAACCTCGAGCCCGGGTGCCGTCGGAGTTGTGCGTCCTGGGCGTGGCGCTCACGGTCGCATCGCATCTCTGATGTCGTGACCGCTGATGTGGTCACCGCTGCGGTCGTAGCCGTCGGCCATCTCGAGAATGGACTTGATCAGCGCGACCGGGTCGACCTCCTGCCAGCGCTGGCGCTTCTCGTCCCACTTCACGAGCACCGGCTCGTCGCTGTGCTGGTGGGTGCCGGAGCGCAGCCCGTGCGGGCCGTCCCACTCGTCGAGGTACGCGCTGGTCTCGTACTCACCGAGCGTCCAGTATCCGACCTTCGCCGCCTCGCTCATCGCACCGGCTCCGGTGGCGTGTCGAACAGGCGGCGCTCCTCGATGCACTCCTCACACGGGCAGCCCGGGCCGAAGCATCGGTGCTCCCACGGCTCTCGCACATCGCATCCATCGCAGAGCTTCATCGCACCGGCTCCATGATCCACACCGGGAACGTCGGCGACCACTCACCCGTGAACTCCGGGCAAGCCCCACCCTCGTGCGAGCACTCGCAGCAGTGATGCGTGCCCGTGTCCGGGTTGCGCTCCATGCAGTAGGTGAAGACGTAGTCGTCACCGCTTGGCGCCTGCCTCATGGCGATGGTCTGCGTGCCATTCGAGTCGATCAGCGCCACCGTCGGGTCGATGCCCTTCTCGTTGAGCTGCTGCTCGACGTAGATCTCCAGCGCCTCGCTCGTGTCGAAGCGCAACAGCGTGGGCCATCCTCTTGCCGCGAGCCGCAGTGCAGCCGTGGTGTCCTCCATGGTGGTGTCCTTCCTTCCGGTAGTGTCCGTCACGGGCGACCAGCCTGTTGCGGACCGTCCTTCCACGTTCAGGCTGGTCGCCCTGTGATGTTCCCGATCTGCTTGCGCAGCGAGATGGTCTTGCGCGCCGTCTCGGTGGCCCGGTGGAGAGCAGCCTCATCACCCTGCTGCATCGCGATCCACATCTGATTCATCGCGTACTCGTACCCGGCGGTGAACGCCTGGGTCCTCTCGACCTCAAGCCGCTTGGTCGTGTCCTCATCCGACTCGCGCACCTGCTCCAGCCCGGTGAGGATCTCATCCTCCGACAGCACGCCACCCGACGTGCGGATGCGGTGCTCGATCTCCGGTGTCAACTTCACACCGAACGCGACGATGCCGCCCTCGCTCGCGTCACCGATGAACCGGAACCAGTGGCCCCGGGTGAGCATCAGGAGACCCCGGCCCCCGGTGGCGAGGGCCCGGCGTGTCGCTCGCAGCATCTCCTGGCCGTCGGCGGACATCACGGCCAGCGCGACCGTGCCCTCGATGTGGAGGGTGGGCGGCACCTGCCTCGGGTAGGGGGTGGACATGCTCATGCGGTTCCTCTCGGTTCGCGCACGCAGACCCAATCAGGTCCGACGTACTGGCGGTACGGGAGACGGTCGATCTCCCGGTTGGTGGAGCGCTGGTCCAGCCACCCCGCGAGGAGCAGCTGCGCAATGGTGAGCGCGCCAGCACCGTTGATGCCAAGCACCTCGACCTTGACGAGGAAGGTGACGACGAACGCAGTGAGTGCGACTTTGTTCACGGCAGCACGTCCGCGCCCGTCTCGTCGCCCCCGTGGCCGTCCGTGGGCGTCGTGGGCACCTTCTCGACCTCGGCGGCATACTTGAAGCGCGGCCACTTCCTACCGGTAGCGGGATTGGTCAGCAACAGGCGTAGCCCATGCTCACCCCGCGGGCCGACCGGGGCGCCCGTCACCAACCCTTCCCAGCCGGTCCACTGGCCCGCGATGACCCGCACCCGGTCGCCAACCTCGGGGGCCCTCACGGGGCCACCTCGTGCGCGAGAATGTCGAGCAGGTGCTCTCGGTAGTCCGGGGTCCAGTTGTCGCCGCCGCGCTCAAAGTCCTCACGGGTGGGCCACCCACAGAAGCACTCCACGTCAAGGCACATCCCCGCGGCTGGTTCGTGGCCGTCCATTGCCCGCTCCCACGCGCCCGCTCGCACGAGCGCGTCCAGCATCGCCGCGTGGACGGCGGGGTCCGTCAAGGTGAGCAGTCGTTCGGCGTAGACCTCGCGGGCGACGTCGCTCATGTTCCGGCCACCAGACTTCGGATCTTGCCGCATCGCTCGCGCCACGGCGTCGATGTGCTCGGCGGCGGGGCGGGTCGGCTCGGTCATCGCTGGGCCTCGCGGATCAGCGTCCATGCGGTGCCGGGGCCGGGCTTGACCGCGTACCAGTGGCCGTGGAAGTCCTCCCCGTTGAGGTCGCAGCCGAACCCGTCGAGGCGTTCGCACCACTTCACGCGAGGGCTGTAGCCGAAGTGCTCGACCTTGCTCTCGATCGGCGCGTCGTCGGGCAGTCCTGCGACCGCTCGCATCTCGTTGGCGTCGTCGGTCAGGTCGCCTCGGATGGCGGTCCACGACTTGCCGTCGTAGTCGACCACCCAGAAGACGCGGTTCATGGTGGTGCTCACTGGCCCTCCCCGGTCGTCGCCAGGGCGGCGAACGTGGGGCACGGCCACCACTCGGTGTTCGGCTCGAACACGATGTTGTCGCGCAGGTCGTCCGGGTCGTCGCCACCGAAGCACCAGTGTGTCCGACCGTGGATCGCCTCCACCGCGGCCACCTTCGCCCGCAGCGTGACCACCTCCCGTGCCACCCGTGCCAGCGCGTCCGACCGCAGTTGGAGCAGGTGCCGCACGGAATCCAGTTCCGCCTTCGCCTCGATCAAAGCGTGCGCCGTCGTCAGGTCGTGGGCCAGCGCCTTGGGATCTACACCACCCGCAGCCCGGGCCTCACTCGTCGCAGGCCCTAGGTCGTAGAACGGGAAGTCGCCCCGCTCGTCGGGCTCGCGGATGATCGTCGTAGAGCCGTCCGGATGGCACACCGTGACGTCGCCGTCGCCATGCCGCAACGGCCCTCCGTGCTTCGGGCAAGCCGCGTCGATCGGGTCGCGCTGGAAGCCGCGATATGGGCCCGTCTTGCACGAGCACCCGCTCTCGTCGACGTGGACCTCGTTCAGGGTGCGCTCGTCGGGCTCGTCGCTGTCGCGGATCAGCGCCCGGTCGGTGATGGTCTCCATGCGGTCGTCGGTCATGATGCAGCCTTCCTGTCGGTCTCTCGGAGTCGTGCGGCGAGGTTCGCTGCGTCCTGGCAGGGGCGGCACGGCTTCTCGCCGCGGCGTCGGTGCGCCCGCTCCCCGCCTTCGGTGCCGTGCTTGATCGTCGGCGGGGCGGGTCGGCTCAGGCGCGGTCATCGCTGGGCCTCCCGGCGTGCGGCCCTGCGCTCGTTCCACCATGCGTCGAGTTCGGCGGCATACGCCTCGGGGGTCTGCTCGGGGTTCGTGTGGACCATCACCGACGTGCAGCGCCCACTCGTCGCGTTCCATGCGTCACGCTTGCCGTAGTCGCTGTCGAGCAGGTAGCCGCCGTGGACCAGCGTGAGCAGTTCGTCCTCGATCTCGTCGTGGGTGTTGCCGCGGATCTTGACGGTGAGTTCGTACTTGGTGACGGGCGGCTGGTTGGCGCTCACTCGCCCTCCCCGGTCGTGACCGCCAGGGCGGCGAACGTGGGGCACGGCCACGCCACGCCGCACTCGTGGCAGATCTCGGGTTTGGGGCCCGCATTGCACACGCCTTCGCCGCACCGGACGTGGACCGCCTCCACCGCGGTCAGCTTCGCCCGCAGCGTGACCACCTCGGCATCCGCCAGCATGAGACTGGCTGAGAGGTTCGCGGCGACCGTGGCGCGCGACTCGGTCAGGCGGCGCACCTCGGCCTCCGCAGCCTCAGCGCGTTCCATCCATGCGATCGACTGGTCGAGGCGTCGATCGGCGGCTGCGTCTGCGGCCTCGAACCACTCGCGCTGGGTCGCGGCCTCGGCGGTCAGGCGGAGCACCTCGGCGACGAGGGCGGGCCACAGTTCGTAGATGACCTCATCGGCGGTCGCGTCGGCAAACCGCGCCTCGATCTCCGCAAGGTCCAGCGCCACGGCGGCACCCACAGGGGCCGGGGTTTTCTCATTCATCAATCATCACCGTCCAATCTCGCTCTCGCGCTTGAGTCTCCGAAGCGGGCGTAAATGCCCACCTCGTACGTCTTGCCGTCCGGCATCGCCGTCGTGCGGATGGTGAAGTCGAACCCGTAAGGGTGGCGGGCCAGCAGGTCACCCCGCTTCACGTGCCGGGAACGGGTGGTGCGCACCAGCGCCCACACACCCGGCTTGCGCTGCAAAGCCTTGCGCTGCTTCTCAGTGAGCACCCAAGCCTTGCGCCCCGGGCGCACCGGGGGCGGGTTGGCCCAGGTGACATCGCCACCTCCGCCACGTTCTGCATCCATGTCGTTCCTTCCGTTCGTGGAGACGGGGGGTGGGGTGCCGCTCCCCCGGAAGGGAGCGGCACCCGTGGTGGTGGATCAGGCCGGGACCTCGACCGCCATCGCCTCGCGCTGCTCCTCACGGATCTTCGCCGCGAGGTCCGCCAGCGACGGGTCCTCCTCGAGCAGGGCCTTGAGCTTGGCCTCGCGCTTCTCCGCCTCGGTGGGCCGGCGCTTCCACGTCACGTTCCGCTTCTTCGCCGCCGCCTCCATCAGGGTGTTGAAGCGCTCGCGGTTCTCGTCGAGCAGCTGGCCGATGGCCTCGGTGCGTGCCTCGGCTAGGAGCTTGCCCTTGGCGTCGGGGGTGGGGTCGGCCTTGGCGGCTGCGGTCTTCTTCGCCACTCCGGTGGGGTCGGCCTTGGCGGTGGTGGGGGTGGTGCTCATGATGTGGTTGTTCCTTCCTGCGGGGTGGACGCTGCAGCGGGACGTGCAGCGTTGATCTTGGCGACGACCTCAGCGAGGAGGCCGGTAATGAGGTCGATCGTGTAGTCCTCGTCGCCGGGGTCGTACTCGATGAGGAACGAGACGGCAGGTGTTGCGCTGCCGCTGCCATTCATCCGGTCGAGGCGGATGCCTTGGCGCTCAGCCTCGACCGTGGTTCTGGCGGTAGCCATCAGCGGTTGGCTCGGCGTGAGAGCTTCGCCTGCTTGGACCGCTTGCGCCGCTTCGCCCGCTGCTGCGGAGTCGTCGTCGGGCGGTCGTCGTAGATCTGCTTGGGGGTGCGCCGCGACGGCAACCACCTCCCGAGCAGGCTGTCCATCGAGTCCTTCATGGTGTCCATGCGTGGTCCTTCCTGCGGTGGGTTAGATCGCGTTGAGCGCGACGATGATGACGCCGAGGATCACCGCGATGACCGCGATGGCGATGGCCGACCCAGTGCCGATCAGCGCGAGCGCGCCGAGTAGCAGGATGGGAACGGCGGACGCCATGACGACCGCGCTGACGACTCTCATCGCAGACCCTCCGCCTTGAGGCGCTCGATGATCGAGGCCACCGTCTTCTCCGCCATCGCGTCACCGATGACGAGTTTCAGCGCGGCATCCTTCGCCGCCCAGGCGTCCATCTCGATGCGCAGGTGGTCGATGTGCGCCGCGTAGTCAGGCGGCGTGTCCGGCTTCCTGATGCGGTGGATCGCCCACTCGGCCAGTAGGTCCGAGGTACTGCCCATCTCGGGCAGTTCGAGGTTAGCCATTAAAAAGGCGGCTCGTCGTAGGACGGGGCGTTGCCCCACGGCTGCTGCGGCGGCTGCTGCGGCGGGCCCGACTGGGAGTTCGGCGGGGCCTGCCCCCACCCACCCTGCTGCTGACCGCCACCCGTGGCCCACGGGTCCTGCTGCTGACCCTGTGGCTGCTGCTGACCACCGAAGCCACCCTGACCGTTCGAGCGCTCGGCCTTGGTCACCTTCGCCGAGGCGTACCGCAGCGACGGGCCGACCTCGTCGACGTCGAGCTCGGTGACGCTGCGCTTCTCCCCTTCCTTCGTCTCGTACGACCGGGACTTGAGCCGCCCCTGGACGATGACCCGGGTGCCGCGGTGCAGCGACTCCGCGACGTTCTCCGCCGCTTCACGCCACACCGAGCAGCGCATGAACAGCGTCTCCCCGTCCTTCCACTCGTTGGCCTGCCGGTCGAACGTGCGCGGCGTGGAAGCCACGGTGAAGTTCGCGACGGCGGCACCGGACGGGGTGAAACGAAGCTCTGGATCAGCGGTCAAGTTCCCCACGATGGTGGTGACCGTGTCGCCTGCCATCACGCACCACCCTCGATGGTCAGGTTCGTCTTCGCCGCGGTCAGCGTCGGCAGCGAGTCGACGATGCGGCCGAAGTGCTCCGCCTCCCGGGTCGCCATCGCCAACGCCAACCGGGCCGACTCCACCCGGCTCTCGATCGTGCGCTCGTTGTCGAGGATGAACGTCTGCACCTCCTCGGCGGAGGCGGAGAAGATCTTGATGTCGGCGTCCGTTCCGAACACCTTCGACACGACCTTCCCGTCGTCGACCTCGAGCGCCGAGATCATCGCGTCCTCGCCGTTGAAGTCGACGGACTGGACGATGCCGACGACGGCGCGGTACTTGTCGGTGGAGTACGACTGCTCGATGAGCCGCTTGTAGACGTCACCCTGGGTGAGGGTGGTGATGGTGATGGCCTGCGCCGAAGCGCGGACGATGGACTGGGTCTGCATGGTTGGTCCTTCCTGTGGTGGTCAGACGCGCCGGGCGGCGGCGTCTGCGATCTGCTGGGCGGCTGCCTCTTGGACGGCGGCACGGAAGATGACGCGCTGCTCCTCCAGTACGGTGGCGAGGTCGTCCTTGAGCGCCTTGGCGACCTCGACCCGGACCATCTGCTGGAGCGCGGTCTCCTGACCGCCACGCCCGTAGCCGTCGCCGACCTTCTTCGTGGTGAACGCGACGACCTCGCCTCGGATGAGTTCGCGCAGCGGCTTCACCGTGGTCTTGGAGTAGCCGTCACCGACGACCGCACCCGACTCCATCACCTCGCTGACGATGGTGCCGACGGATGCTCGCACGTCCTTCTCGGCACGGTCGGCCGCAGCCTTGACGTACTCCTTGCGGATGTCCTTCACGAGCAGCGCGGCGACGTGCTTGAGGATGCCGTCGAGCGCGCCCATCGGCTCCGGCCCGTCCTCGCTGTACGGGCTGTCGTAGTCCGGCACGAGGTGCTTCGCCAGCGAAGCGATGTCGAGCGTGATGGTGATGGGTGCCTCGGTCTGCACCTCGGTGGTGTTGGTCATGCTGATGTCCTTCCTACTCATCGTCGTCATCCCAGCCCGGTGCGAGCCTGGGGTCGTGCTCTGATCCGGACAGGATCAGGTGTCCGTTGCCGGCGTCGAAGAACCCCTGCGGGTCCGCCTCCCACGCACGGGAACCGAGGCGCTGCGGCTGGGTCTCAGTGACCCGTGACCGCTGCTCTACGGCACGCACCGTGACCATCCCGTCAGCGAGGCGCTGCACCGCGTACCGCCACGGGTGCTCCTCGAGCCGGGACAGCTCGGAACGCAGGCGGAGCGACTGCTCCGAGGTCATCACATCGACCCGCACGAAGTCCGGTGACAGGCCGCGCACGATCCCGACGAGGGTCTCCATCTCGTACCAGCCGCCGGGCCGCTTGCCCTGCTCGGTCATGACCTCACCGATGGTGCGGTCCGGGTTCGCGATCTTCACAGCCCCTTCTCCTGCCTGCGCTGAGCGGACCACGTGGCCCACTGCTCGTCGATGGGGTTGAAGCCCTCGCTGTCGGCGTGCCACTCGGCGAACGCCGCGGCGTCCGTGCTGTCGAACGGGGACAGGCCGCCGATGCAGTCGATGAACCCTCTGGCGTACCAGTTGGCAGCGTGCACCCGCTCCTCCCTGCCCTCGCGGTGGATGCGGGCGAGGTCCGTCTCGCGCGGCTCGGTGAACGCTGGGTGAGCCGTGGTGAGCCTGTACCTGATGGGCGGGGCGCCCTCGGACGGTGAGTAGGAGGCGATGATCTCCGCCGCCTCACCCTCCAACGTGCGGCCCTTCGTCAGGACCGCCGGGCGTCGCGCCTCCAACGCCAGCCGGTTGTAGGACAGCACCGCCTGCACCGGGTCGTGCCACAGGTAGCGCTCCGCCCGGAAGGCTGGCGTCTCCAGCAGGTGTAGCTCGTACGGTGCCGCGTCGTCGGTGCTCATGCGTCACCGTCGATCAGCTTCTCGAAGCGCCACTGCTTGAGCAGGGTCTCGACACGGCGCTTCACCTCCGGGTGCCACGACGTTCCCTCGTAGACCTTCGCCAGCGCCACCGCCTGGACGGCGGCGTCCTTCTGCGCCCCGGCTTCGGCGAACAGCTTCACCGAGGTGGCGAGGTTGTTCACCTCACGTGCGCTGATGCCGGCGTCGTCACCCGGGACCAGCGTCGTCGCCTTGACGTACCGCTGGATCCGAACGATCAGGGCCGAGTCGACCATGTTGACCAGTGCCATGTCAGCCCACTCCCGCCACGGTCGACCAGCCGGCGTTGATGAGCGCCTCCCGCAGGCGGGGCTCCCTCGGCGGTGACGGGACGTAGATCTCGATGGTGATCAAGACCCCGTCGACCTCGGTCGTCCCGTAGGGGACGGTGCCGAAGGACCAGTGGACTGCGTCCAGCGCAGACAGGGCGGTGACGACCGCCGCGGCATCCGCGTCGGGCAGTGAGCTGATGTGGTAGTCGAGTCGGATGTGTGGCTGGCCCTTGCTGTGGGTGACCTCGACCGCGGTCGGGCCGGGGATGAAGCGGTCGTGCAGACCGCTGCCCCCGAGCCCCTCGATGAAGTCCTTCGCGACCCCCAAGGTCGCCACTGTTTCGCTGATGTGCATGGTGAAGTGTGTCCTTCCTGCTCGCCTTGTTCGTACCGTAGAAGACTACCTGAGATAGCCCCCGAAATCACCCCTGAATCAGGGGGTGTTGCGCCTGTCTTGCACCTCGTAGAAGCGGGCCTCGTTGAGTTCCCGGCGACCCACCCACCAGTCGATCAGGTCGATGGCCGAGAGATCGTCGACCACCGCCTCGATGTCCGGCACGTCATCCACGTCGGCGAGGGTGCGCAGCTCGTCGTCGAGCGCTGTCTCCTGCGTGGCGACCGATGCCACCCAGTCCCGCCACGCCTGAATCATGGCGGGGTGGGTGGCGTACGCCCCGGTGTGAACCTGCCTGCCCTCCTCGATGACGACGAGCACGTGCAGGTTCCGCGGTGTCGCGCAGTGGTGGACCATCAGATGTCCACCGTGGACCGCGACGCCTTGATCCACACCCGACCGTGGGTGTGCCGGCCGTTCTCCGGGTTCATCTTCATGTCCGTGATCCGGGCACGGAACTTCCACCCGAGGAAGCGGTGGCTGGTCAGGGTTGCGATGCGCCCCGCGTTGATGTTCGACGACATCGACGACGGCGCGTGCTCAGCCACGAGCAGCCACTCGTCGGGGTGGGTCTTGAACCCCTCGACCGCCTTGTCGCCGATGCCGATCCAGTCGTACTTCTGCGTCGGCACCTTCGCGATGTCGTCGTCGCTGACCCACACGTCGGTGACGGGCACCCGGACGTAGCCCTGCTGCTTCTGCTCGACCGGCACCTTCGGCCCGGTCGCCCGCTTCACCGCGGTGCGCGGCTTCCTCTTGGTCGGTGGCATGATCTTGTGTGTCCCTCCTGTAGTCGTTGTGTGATTAGCGCTAATCACATTGTGTCAGGTTCGTGTCAGGGTCGCTTACCCCACCTCACTGACGGGACGAAGTCGTCGAGAAGCTTGTCCAGCTGCGCCGTCAGCGCAGGCGGTGCATCCTCGAGCGCGAGGTCAGCCGCCGCGTCCTCCATGTGGAGTTCGTACGTGCCGTTCGCGTTGAGCGTGAGCTGGATGCCGACCGTCCACGACGTGGGGTGCGGGTCGGCCACCGCATCGGCGAGAGGGCCCAGGTCGGGCGGGTGCCAACCGGGCGGGTCGTCCCTGTCGTACACCGCACACCATGCCGGGCCGATGAGAGCGTGCGTCTTATCCCTCGCTTCGTACGTGTCCTCAGCCTGGACTGTGAGCACGCCCTCCGCGAGTTCAGGCCAGAACCCGAGCACTGGGTGCGCCTTCGTCCGGTACATCGACCCGAAGGACACCATGAACGTCTTCATCGCTGCTGCTCCTCTCGCTCTTGACGGACCCACAACCCGGGTCGCTGACCTGTTGCGCGGCGCACCATCGCCTCCCCCATGAGCGGGGGCACGGCGTTGCCGACCTGCTGGAACTGGCTCGTCTTCGTGCCGACGAAGTGATACCACTCCGGGAATGACTGGAACGCTGCCGCCTCCGCGACGGTGACGCGCACCCCGTCGTTGCGGGACTTGCTGCTGCCGTTGAAGCGGTTGCCGTTCGCACCCGGTGCGGTGTTCAGGTCACGACCTGCGACCACCTGGGCGGGCCGGTACGCCGGCCACTCCGTGTCGAACAGCGAGCCCGACTGGTTGTTGAGGCGGGCCTTGACCTCATCGGAGACGCGGGCCGGGTCGATGAACTTGAAGTTGTTGTTGTCCATCGAGGCGGTGATCGTCATCGCTGGCTCACTGAGGGGGCGGATGGTGCCCTTGCTGTTGTAGACGTCGCCCATGTGGGTGGGCTCGAGGTCGCCGAAGGTCTCCTCGAACACCTCCCACGAGCGGGCCTTCTCGGTGACGACCTGCGATGGGTAGTCCGCTGGACGTAGGTCACGTGCCCGGTACAGCTCGCCGTCGATCTCGACCGCATCGCCGAGCCCGTCGTACTTGCGAGGGAACCCGACCAGCAGGCGCCGCTCCTCCTCGTCGAAGCGCCACGTCGCCGTGCCCTTCCCGACGATGGTGTGCGACGGCTCCTCCAGGGGGCGAGCACGCTGCCCCTGCTGGTTCGCCAGACCCGACCCGAGCATGTGCACCGGGCCGTGCTCGGGGTGCCACGTCCGCTCGATCCAGTGACCCTCACCGTTCTCCCGCTCCCGGGCCACGATGAGCCGGGCACCGGAACCGCCGAGCATCTGCGGGTCGGCACCACCGGACTTCGTGCCGGCCGCGACGGTGGGGTACGGGCGGCGCACCATGCCCCAGCCGACGGCCTCCGCCATGGACACCCACTTCGCCACACCCACGTCCAGCTTGGACGGGGTGCGGGTGTGGAACTTGGAGTGGGTGGCGATGGGCAGGGCGGGGATGTGCTGGACGCGGGAGCCGATGACGATGGCACGCTTGCGGGTCTGCGGCACCCCGTACTGCTCCGCCTGGATGTTGCCGGCGACGACGGAGTACCCGGCGCGGCGCAGCACCTCCGCGTAGACCTCCCACAGGGGCAGGACGGTGGGCACCTGCTCCAGCGTGAACCACTCCGGCTGGGTGGCGATGATCCACCACAGCGGGGTGAGCGAGAGCACCGAGTTCGCGTCGTGCTGGTTGCGCTGCACGTGCCGCAAGATGAGCCGTGCGTTGCCGCCCTCACCGATGCGCTGAGCCGCCGACTCCAGCAGGGGCAGGTCGAGACGACCCTTGCCCTTGCCAGCCGTCGACATGCCGGGGCACGGCGACGAACCGTGGAACCCGTGCGGCTTGCCGAACTCCGCGACCGCGTCATACGGGTCGACGTCCATGACGTTGGTGCAGATGCGGCGGTGGCCGTGCTTCTCCGCCGTCTCACAGGCGTCCTTGCTGTTGTCCCAGCCGACGGTGAGCGCCGAGGGGATGCCCGCCAACCGCATCCCCTCGGACATACCGCCCGGACCGCCGAACAACTCGAAGACTGACTGCTCCTCCACTGGCGTGGCGCTCACTTCGTCACCTCGATCCACTCGTTGATGTTCGCTGCGACCGTGACGCTGACGTTGGTCATGTCGATGGTGGCTGCGGCCAGCGCGAGGGTGGCGTGGACCTGAGCCGAGGCGAGGGCAAGCGTGGCGTACTCACCCACAGGCACATCCGTCGCTTCCTTGAGCCGCTGCTGCGCTGCGGCGTAGTGCTGTGGTCCGTTCATCGGGTTGCCTTCCAGATCGCGACGAGCGCCTCGTCGTTGAGGAACAGGTCGGCGGCTGCCTTCCCGGTGGTGAAGTACAGGACGACGTCGCCATCAGGCGAGACGTTCGCGTCGTAGAGGTGGACCATGACAGGGCCCTCATTCGGGTCGTCCGGGTCACCCCACGTGTCGTGCATCTTCGCGAGAAATGTCTCACCTGCGTCAAGCCGCCGGCACGCCACAAACAGCCCGCCAGAGTGGTGCTCGGTGTAGAACATCACGTCGGCCAGCTGCTTCTTCGTGACCGTCTGCGCAAGCCGGTCGTTCTGACGGAGGAACACCCGAGTGTCGGGGTCGAAGCCCTCGGTCTTCACCATGACGTCTCCCACCCGTCGGGCAGGTCGATCGGCGTCTCGCAGCAGGCCGCGAGGTACACCATCGTGTCGTAGTTGCCGTCACCCTGGTGGATGGCGACCCCGCGGTCATCCGGGTAGTACGTGCCACGGTTCCACCGGATGGCGGCGTCGACCTCGATGATGCCGTCCTCCTGCGACATGTGGGTCTTGCACCATGGGCAGACGAGCACCCACTCGGGGTCCTCGAACGTGCCCACCTCGGTGAGCACCGGCTGGGGGAACGTGGACAGCGTGAGCTGGGCGATGGTGGCGTCGACCAAGGCGTAGCGTGCCTTCGCCTCGGCCTGATCGGTGATGCAGGTGAGTGCTGCGGGGACTGGGGTGTCGGTCATGCGAATCTCCTTGTGTGATAAGCCCTTATCAGGGGCACTGCGGGTGGTCAGTGATCCCCAACTCGGGGTGCGCTGACTGCATGTGCTCGGTGATGCCGGAGCACTTTGGATCGGTGACGTCGCAGTCCTCCGCGAGGCACCCGAACGGTGCGTTGCGGAGCGCGGCAAGCCTGTCGACGAGGTCCATCAGGACTGGAAGTTGCGGTGGGTGGACAGGATGCGGGCGACGGTGGCCCAGGCGAACTCGACCGGACCACCCTTCCCGTCCTTGCGGTACACCCGAGCGAACTCGAGGTGCGACCCGGTGATGTAGGCCGGCTCACCGTCGAGGGTGCAGCCGTTCTCGCGGGCGTCCTCGACTCGACGGGCTCGCTCGGCGACGGGGATGAGAACTCGTGCTCGTGCCATCAGAATCGCAGTCCTTCCTTGGGGGTGGTGGTCTGGTAGATCGGGTCGTTGCGGTCACGCCATGCGATGCCGTCATTGGCGGGGCACAACTCGGAGAGCAGGGCAGGCATCTCTCCACTGGTGACGGCATCGAGCGCCTCTTGGTAGGTGTCGAACCCGACGATGAGGTTGTCGTCGAGGTCCCCGGTGTTGGGTCGGGGCACGACCCACCACTCCGGCCCGTTGACCCACGACTTGTAGATCTGGACGTGGGTGCGCACCGGCTGTCGGCGGGTCAACTCCTGCCCGTCGTGATAGGTCTCGACGATGGTGCCGTCGCTGTTCTCCCACACCATCTCCCCGTACGGCCACGTGCACGGCCAGGGGGAGCAGTCCTCTGGGTTGCACTCGGCCGAGCACACCGGGCAGGCCGGGTCGAGGTCGTTGAGGATCTCCATCTCGGAGCGCACCCGGGTGGTGTACCCGCAGCGGACGTGGGTGTACCGCACGATGCCGTGGTCCTCGCTCGCACTGGTGTGGATCTTCATGACTCGTCCTTCTCTCGCTCGATGATGATGCGTCCCACGGTCTGCCCGTTGATGTCGAGCAGGTTGCTGCCGTCGGATGCGCTGACGCCCCACGCCCCGACCTTGGTGAGGGCCTCGCGGAGCACGTACTCCACGCCCCACGTCACGGACTGCTCCGTCTTGGCGTGGTGCTCGGCCTCCGGTTGGAAGCATGAGTCGCACCGCTCGGGTGCGTCCGCCTCCGGTGTGAAGTCGACGCAGCGGTGCTCGTCGGTGAACGACGCACCCTTCACGTCGATGATGACGGACACGCTGGTGATCGGGCGGGCCATCACGCACCGCCCCGGGCCAGCGCCAGCAGCCGACGCACCTCGGTGACGACCTCGTCAGGCAGCGGCTCGACGAGCCACGCCTTGCCGTAGGTGTAGCCCGTCTCGGGGCACACCGTGCCCGAGCAGGAGATGCGCTGACCGCCGTAGCCGTCCGGCTCGTAGACGAGCACGTCGCCGGTCATGTGGGCACACGCCGCCTTCATCCCGTTCAGGTGCCACCGCTCCCAGATGGTGCGCAGGGAGCGCACGTCGGTCGTCTTGTTCCAACTCGGGGCGAGCCGGTCGGGGTCGAGGTCGCTGAGACGGTGGAGGATCTGCCCGAACGTGTCTTCCGATCCGTTGCGCCACACCCCGCCGGAGGCACTGAACTCCCAGTAGTCCGTGATGGTCTCGTGCTCGATGGTGGTCCACTCGCGGCCCGTGTGGTGGCGCAGGCCGAAGTCAACCTCCATCCGGTAGCCGGTGTTGCCGAGGTTCCCCTCGTCTGCGAGCCAGCGTCCGATGGGGAAGTTGCGCACCGCTTCCTCGGTGAAGGTGGCGTTGCCGCCGTAGGTGGTTGACATGGTCATGCTCCGTTCTTGGCGTGCTCGTTGATCAGTTGCTCTCTGGTCTTGTGGCAGGTCCGACAGACCATTGCGCCACCCTGAGTGGGGCGCAGGTGGTGGGTACTGTTGTCGCCCTGCGGGGCGCTTGGGCAGGGCCACTGAGTGGGGTCCATGGTCATGCCTTCACCCACAGGTGGTCACAGTCGAAGGGGAGAGCCGCGTCGACCAACCGCATGGTGAGGAGGGCGAGGCGGTACTCCGGGTCGACCGCGAGGGCGTTCTCCAGGGCGATCCGCGCTGGCGTCCCGTTCCCGACGCGCCACATCAGGTTGGCGTAGGCCGACCACAGGACGGGGGTGTTGCCGGCGACGGCAGCCCCGAGCAGGTTCGCCACGACGGTGTCCTGCGGCAGCGGCGGGAGGGACCTCGCCCACTCCGCCGCGTCAGGCTCCACGTCATCGAGCGGGTCCGACATCGCCTTCACGCCGACACCGACGTAGACGATGATGAACGCATCGCGCACCATCGGCGACGGCTCGACACTGACGAACGCCAGATCCTCCGGCGACCACTGGCCGGTGAGGATGTTGGCCCAGCCTCGCTTCGCCTGGGTGGTGGACGGGTCCACGTCGGGCAGGTCGATCGGGACGGGGGTGTGCTGCGCCTCGATGTCAGAGCGGGTGACCGCCGAGGCAGCCGAGCCGTTCGCCACGAACGCCGCGGTGATCGGGTCGCCGTAGTCGACGATGCCATCGCACCCGCCGCACTCATCGGGGCAGGCGAGGCCCTGCCACCTCACCCCGTCGATCCCGAGGGCTT
>Ga0209063_1000273_pt1 | contig 43179 bp, 63 predicted proteins | sample KloWWTmeKNB19Kit_FD_187177 | JGI IMG/M metagenome (GOLD analysis project Ga0209063, IMG submission 187177) | Active sludge microbial communities from Klosterneuburg, Austria, studying microevolution and ecology of nitrifiers - Klosterneuburg... | ecosystem: Engineered > WWTP > Aerobic digester >... | reverse complement strand
GGCTGGCAATCGGGCGCTTTACCGCGCCGAGGAAATCTTAAAATTCGAAACAAGGGGGACAAGATGAATTCAATTTCAGTTTGCGGGCGCCTAGGGCGCGACGCTGAGCTCAAGACAAGCAACTCGGGGATGCAAGTCCTCAACTTTTCGGTCGCCGATGACATTGGTTTCGGTGACAAGAAAAAAACTCAATGGGTCAATTGTGCCGTTTTCGGCAAGCGCGCCGAGGCCCTCGCCAAATATTTGAAAAAAGGAATGGCCGTCACTTGCATCGGTGAGGTTGAGTTGCGCGAGTTTGACAAAAAGGACGGGACGCGAGGCGCCTCGTTGTCAATGGTTTGCGACAAGGTCGCGATGCAATCCAAGGTTGAGCAACAACAAAACCAAAACCATGAGCCGTCATTTGACGACAATGGGGAAATCCCTTTTTAGGGTCGAGCCATGAAAGGAAACTCAACAATGCTTATTTTCTTTATTGCCGCGCTGGCCCTTTTGGTTTTGGCGGTCTTTACATGGACGCAATCCGACGACGCCGGGTTCAACAAGGCCAAGAGCGCATTTGAGGGGCTCAACGCTGACCTCGTCTCAACTCGTAACTCGCTCAACAAGTTTGTCGAAACTTGCGAGGACCTCACGGCGCGCGTTGACGCAATCAACGCCGAGGTCGCCAGCCTGAAAGAAAAGCAAGCCAAGATCGACGAGCGTTTATTGCCGAGCAAGATCGAGCAACACGTTTTAATTGACCGGCCGATTTCACTTAAACCAATTCAGGTTGAGCTCATTACAAGGTCGGCCCCGTTGCTCGAGCGCGCTGGCGTTGCGCCGACAAGCAAGCCGCCGCCCATGAAAAAACGACCAAGGGCCAGCGCCGAGCGTTGAACTAGACTCGCGTCATGGCAAAACTCGCCCGACAATAAAGTCGGGCGGGCCTTTTGCTGACCTTTCGGGATTTCCCACAAGCGCGGTTTAAGGACTGAACCGCAACCCAATTGGCCAATGAGCGGGGGCCCGCTCACCTTTTGGGGGTCATATGAGCGCAAGCTATTCTTGCCCGAAATGCCAGGCCAGCCGAGGCAAGGAAACTCGGGACGTCGTCAAGCCCAAGTCGGGTCAGCCCGGCTCAATTACAAGTCGATTTTACTACGGTTGCGGGACGGTCCTCTTGATCAGGTTTGACGGCCTTGGGGTCTTGACTGATTGGTCTTTCAAATGCAACCCTGAGTCATGACAACTCAATCGCCTGAGCTCATGACCCTCATTGCCGCAATCGCCGGGTTCCTCGCGGTCAAGGTTTTCGATTTGCTTTTCAGTTCGAAATCCAAACATGAGGACTTGATCAAGGAAAACACGGTCGCGATCGTGGCGTTGCAAATTGAAATCAAACACCTCAACGAAAAACTGGCCTATGTTTACAAGCTGAAAGAGGACGTCGACGCCGCCCATCGGTCAATCAGAGACCTAAGAGGCAAGCCGAGTCAGCGTGAAACCATTTGAGGTCTTTCAGGCCCTTGAAAGTATGATCGCCGGGCTCGACCCGAACCCCCAAGAAACGCAAATGATCGACCAATTGCTCGACACGATCAAACGTTGGGAACTAATTCTCGAATTTTATGCAAAATCAAATTACGACCGGGGGCTCATTGCCCGCGACGCCCTTGAAACCCTGACCGACGAGGACCGCAAGAAATGGAACGTCGTCAAATCCAATGCAACCCGCCGCCTCGTTGGCGACAAGACCGACTCTTGAGTTTGATTTCACGACAAGGACGCGGTGAAATAAGCCCAAGGATGGGCGCTTTTTTATGCGCCCAATTGGGGGCCCATGAGTTGCGTTGACGAAAACAAAAGGCTCAAGGCTTTACTGGCCAGGGCTGAACAAGAGCTCAAGGCCCGCAACCGCCAATTGTCTGAGGCCGTTTGGGAACTGAAAAAGATCGACGCAACCGGGGACCGCTCGGGCGTTGGCGATGCTTTATTTTTCATTGGGGGAATAATGAAAACACGGGATGACGCAAGCGCAATGCTCGTAAACCTTGCGAGCTCATTGGTTGGGGTCACTGAGGTCGGCGGCGACAATAAGGGGCCCGAGGTCGAGGCGTTCCAACGCGCCGTTGACGGCCGCGCGAGCGGTGAGTCGTGGTGCATGGCGTTCCTCATGTATTGCATAATTCAAGTCGAGGCCGAAACGGGCCTCTTGTCTCAAGTGTTTCGGTCGGAGTCTGTCAAACAAGTTTGGGACAATTCGCCAGGCGATCACAAGTCGCAATTGCCCGAGGTCGGCTCGCTCATGATTTGGCAATACGGGGAAACCGGACTCGGTCACGCGGGCCTTGTCCGGTCGTTCACTCGCGATATTGTTTCAACGATTGAGGGCAACACGGGCCCGCAAGACAAGACGATCGAGCGCGAGGGCGACGGCGTTTATTTCAAGACAAGGCCGACTCACTCAGTCGGCCGCATGAACCTGATTGGATATTTGAAAGTTTTTTAACCTCTTGCATATATGCAAGAGGTTACCACAACGCAACAACCTCAGCAATGGCTCAAGCGATCGTTCCCGCGCCCGTAATTGCAGCGGGCGTCGAGTCTTGCATTGTTCCGGGGTTGACGACGGCGTTTGAGCTCAGTTCCTCAACGACGGCCTCGGCGACGGCCTTGGCAATTTTCGTCCATTCACCACAATCGCCCATTGCCGCATTCAATTTCGTTATGATTGCGGCCTCAAGTCTTTCAGCGTTCAACATAAAGTCCCCCTTATTTTGGTCCCATGCACATAATGTGAACCGTGTCGCCGGTCGAGTTGGCATTCGTCGTCGTGTTGTAAATTCTGAATGGCAATGACACGTTTGTCAGCGAACCAATGCCCGCCGCAAAACTTGTCCCCGATTGAACGGTTGCAAGGCAGGTCGGCGTTGCCGTAAATATCCCGCCAGCAATCGTCAACGTGCAAATCCCCGACGCGATATTGGTCACGGCGGTCAACCAGTTGTCGCCGCCCCCGGCCGCAATCGCCGATGAGCCCGAGCAAGTGACTCGCGCATTTTCAACTCGGTAACTGATCGCACTAGACGAAACTCTTGCATTGAGCGCGGCCGTGTAACCCGTGAAAACCGGCGCGGGCATTTGCTGATTGATCGGGTAAACTTCCCAATGCAAGTCGCGTTGTCCCTTAACCGCATCCCTATCGAGCAATAATATATTGTTTGTTATGGTTGCCGTGTTGTCTTGCTCGTACATAAGGCGCAATGTTTTTTGGCCAGCCGAGGAAAACGTAAACGTACCGCAAACTCTATTTGGCGTGGTTATGTTTGTGCTTGGCGTAGCGTTTGCTGACACAACTCGTGAGCGCCCTTCTTGTAAAACCGTTTGCGCGTTGCTTGCCGTTTCCACAACCTGAAAAACCGTGTTAATAAGCCCGCCAGCGCCCACGTTTGCGTTATGGCCGAAACTCGCGCAAGCCACAACGTCGCCAGATTGAGGCACGTTGAATGAAACCCCAAGAGACTCATTGCCAGCCGAGCAGGTTAGCCCCGTTGGGGGGTTGGTTGACGAGCAAGGTATTTGCGCCACGATGACGTTTGAACCCGTGTTATTTACTAGGTCTAAACTGGCATTTTCAATGCCAACATAGGCCGTTTGGTCAGCGGTCCCCAAGTCTGGATTTGCCCCGCCAATGTTGGCGTCAACGCGCCAACCGCTCGTTTCAAGCGTGATCGCCTCGGCTGACGTTGATGGGTAAAAATAAACCTTTATGACTCCAGGATTTCCGGTTGTCCCGGAAATGGTTCCCGCCGCGCCGCCCGTCGTTTTTCCCCGAAGTGATAGGGTTACGTTGGTTTGGGCTGTAGCATAACTAATAGACTGGTTCACTCCATTCCCATTGATTGCCGAAACGGCTGAACCAATGCCAATACTACTTTGTTCGCGCGCGGCGTTGGCACCATCCCAAAATTGAAACGTCGCAGAATTATTTGCCGTCGAAACGCCCGTCACGCCCTCATATTGAATGACGTATTCGCCCGGTGGCATTGAGGCGAATTTAATTCCTGGTATATTGGTTGACGGCGCTTGCGCTGACCCGCTCGTTGCATAGGAACAACTTGTTGCCGCCGTGAAATCAACGAAAGTTGCGCTCGTCGTACTCCAAGCCGCAGAACAACCCGTGATTACAACCGACCCGAGAAGTCTCGCTTGCGAAAGGTTGAAACTCGAATTACCTGAACCAATGAACGCATTGTCGATTGTGATTTCGGCGGGGTTCGAGACGTTTGACAAAAGTCTCAACGTCAAGGTTCCCGCAAGCGCCGGGCAATCAAATTGCAATTGCGCGCGAGTGACCGCGTCGCCAACCGTCGGGTTCAAGTTGATCGTTGCAACCGTCGCGGGCGTCCCGTCGCGGGCCTCAAGAGTGAGGTCGCCCGAAACACCTGACGGCCATTTATAATAAATTTCAGCCTGACAAGACCGGCCAACGAAACCGGCCTTGATTGTCTTGGTCGCCGAGGTCAGGGTTTGCGAGCTCGCCGACGAATCCCATTTCAAGGACTTGTCGTCAAACAACGGGTTGGTCGTCTCGGCGGTTACGGTCCCGCCCGAGGCCGTCCAACCGGTGAACGGCGTCCCGACTTCGAAATCGAAATTGTCGTCAGCGAGTAAGTTGGTCCCGCCCGACCCGCCCGAGCCCGAGCCTAAGTTTTTGTAAGTCGTCCCGTCGTTGGTGAATTGCAACTTGGTCGTTGTCCGGTTCGCCTTAATTTTGGGCGTTGTTCCCTTAAACGAAATTTGAGGGTCAGTCGCCGGGCTCGGCCGACCAATGACAACATTGTCGACCTTTATATTTTGTTCGCTCGTAACGGCCGCAAGCGCAACCGCGCCGCTCAAAAGCCCCAGCGCAATTAGGATTGTTTTTTTCATTTGTTCCCCCTCATTTTAGTCTACGAAAACCGCTTTTTTAATTCTGATTTGTCCAACATAGTTCGCGCCCGCCAGGTTGGTCGAGTCATACCTGAGTTGCACCGACGTTGCCGTTTGCAAAATATTAAACGTCACGCCGCAATCGTCGCCGTTTTCACCCGGCTCAATCAAGTCCCAAGTGTTTGCAACCGGCTTGTAAAGCAAAAGCAATTTGCCCATTGCCTCAACCTCGAGCGGCGTGTCGGTTTTTCTGTAAGTCGAATAACTGAGCTCAACCGAACGTGTCGTCACGCCGTCCCAAGTCATGCCGGTCAACGCCGTGTTTGAGGCGTTGTTTGCAATGGCGAGCTCGGTCACGTTGTCGGTCAGACCGAGCGCGATCGCGTCACGCAATTGCGTGTAAGTCGTTTTTGAGGGAGTGAGGCCCGCCGCCGTTATGACGTTGACGATTTCCTCTTGAACCATGTTGAGCCAATCGTCGCTGACGACGGTCGGCGGGATTGAAAGGGTTGGATTTCCTTTTGTGAAATATCCGATCACGCCGCCAACGGCGGCCGGTGTCGGCAACGCAACGGCCGTCCCGGTTGAGTCAATTCTAAACATGGCTTTTCCCCCTCAATTCAAACGTCAAACGTAAGCAAAAAAGACAAGCGTTTCGGCTGGTTTGACCTTGTTTATATAACACTCTAAAACCCCATCGGAGTAAACCGCCAACGGGTCACCCGCGAAATTTATGCCCGCGCTGAAAAACTTGGCCGACCCCGCGCTCGCGGTCACAAGCCAACAATGAACCCAATCGCCGTTTGAAAGTAAGTCCCCGGCATGAGAGACCCCGGCCAAAAATTGTCTATATTCAAAAATCGTGACCATGTAACCGAGCCGGGCCGCAAGGTCGATATAGTAAGCCCGGCTGATTGAGCCCTGGCCGGTAAGTTTCGCCAAGACCTCGTTGCGTCGTGTCGTGATTGAATTGTTGTCAGGGTTTGAGCAAGGGTCGGGCAACGCGAGCAAGCGTTCCCAATCGTCGAGCAATTCACTCGTCGTGCGCGGGTCGAGCTCAATCGCCAGCGTTTCGGTTCGGCCGTTTACTTGGGCGGTTTCCTCGGCGATCGAAGTCAAGAGCTCGCTCAGGTCTGAGCCCGGCGCCCGGTTCCATGCGATGCCCGTCGGCAAAAGATCGCGCAACAAACTGAGGAAATTGTCGCGGTTTAGAGCCAAGTAATTGCCCCCATCGTCGTCAATATTCCCGTTCCCGTTGTCACGTTGGCGGCGGGAACCGTGAGCGTGTGATCAGTCTCGCCGGTCGCAATCGAAATCGCCTCGTTGATTTGGCTCAAGTAAAGAGTCCCGCCAGGCTCAGCCGCGCGCCTGATCAAGTCAGTGAGCTCGGCCTCAACCGCCGACCTGATCGCGGCCGTGTCTGGCGTAATATCAATTGTGAACGCAAGAGGCGCCGCAACCGGGGCAATCGCCAAAAAGTCAGCCGTTACCGGCCGCAAAATATCAATGTAGTCCTGAACCTCGGTGACCTCGCCAGCCGAGGGAATAATTGAGCCGGGGTCGTCGTCGCGAACAAACCTGAGCCCAACGGTTCCGGGCCCCAAATGGTTAGGGTAAACCCAAGCGCGAGTGACGCCGGGAACCTCGAGCGCCCATTTTATATAGTCGGTTTCGGCGCCGCCCAAGGGCTGAACGCGAATTCGGTCAAGCAACCTGACCCGCAAGTCCTCGGGGTCCTCAAGATCAGCGCCCCCAACTAGACCGCCAGCCGCAACCGTGACGTTGGTGTCAATGCCCGTAATTGGTGAGGCCATTGTCATAACCGTCGCGGCGTCAGTGTTGCCGTCAAGGCCAGCGACAACCGCCGCAACGTCAACGGTCAAGGTCCCGCCAGCAATCACGCCAGGGGTTTGCGTTTCAAATAGGACCTCGTCGGCCCGCTGAATTTGAGTCAGCGCGGGGACGCTCGTCCCGTTGACGCCTGTAAACGTAACGTTTCCAATTGAAAACTCGGCGGGCTCTTGGTTTATGCCCCAAATTGCCCCCCAACGAATGACGTTGTCGTCGTCGGCCGTGTCGGGGAACGCATTCAAATAATTATATTCAAGGTTACCATGCAACAAGTGACTGGCGCCCGCGATCACGCGAGCGAAAACCGCAATGACCGAACGACGCAAAACCGCGCCGCCCCCGTTGAGCCTGGCCTCAAGATCGGTTTTGACCCGAGTGACTAATTGTTCAAGCGTTGGTCTTGCAAAAGCCATTTCAACCCCTCAGTTCCTCAAACGCCCAATTGAACGCATAACTCAATGCTACGTTCGCCCGAGGCCGTTTGACATCAACTTTTATTCCCAAAACGCCCCTCGAAACGAATTCAGTCTCAACGGTTACCGCCTCAGCAATCCCGTCGTCAGTCAGCCATTTCAGGGCCTCTTGGCAATATTCTTTTGCCCGGTTCAGCGTGTCGGTCGTTTGTTTCGACCTAGACAAAAGCCATAGCCTCGAGCCGATCTTGTCGCGCTCGACGTCGGGAAACATATCGCCCCACCAACCGCGCAACGCCGATTTTTCGTCGGGCTTTTCCTCGGCCGTGATTCTTGCGTCACTGAAAAGCGAAATGACAACCGCCGTCCTGACCCCGTCGTCGCGCTCAATATCTTGGGCGACAACGCTGAGGTCGAAATGAAATTCGTCAGAAATCCAATTCAATGCCAAGTCCATAAATCCCCCTTAAAGCGTCGCGTCCGGGTTCCCGCTTGTTCCAATGCCAGTCGTGACGCCCGTATGTTTATGCGTGTTGAACGTTGACTTGACCGACGCGAGGTCGGTCCCGCCGCCCGAAACGTTCGCGGTCGTCGTAATGTTTTCGGTCGAGGTCACAGCGCCCGACCCGCCCGGACCCGTAAAGCCAGCCGCGCCAACGAGCGCCGTCGCAAACACGTTCGCTTGAGCAATGATATTCGCAACCGCCGTTGTGATGCCAGTCAACAACGTCGTTCCAATCACTTCAAGGTTGCCGCCGACTTTCACGTTGCCAGAAAATTCAGCGAGCGGCGTCGTGACCAAAACCTTGACCGATGCAATGACCTCAACGTTTGGCGCCGTTGCCTTGATCTTGGTCGGGGCCGTCACCTCAATATTGCCGCCGCGCTTGAGCACAATTTTTGAACCCAAGTCGTCATAAAGCGCGACCTCGCCCTCGGCCAAACCGGTCAGCCGGTAACGTTGATCGTCGCAAGCAATGACAAGCCCGTGATCGCGGTTGCCGCCAACAAAAATCACGACGGCCTCAGCCCCCTTTTTGGGATGACTCGTAAACCCGTAATTTTGAACGCGCTCAATCTTGTTCAGTTCCTCGTCGGCCAAAACCGTCATTTTCAATTGCTGAATTTTTTTGCCGTCGTCGATCGCCGCAACAACCGCGCGAGCGATCATGTTTAGGACTCGGCGCTTGAGCGGCGCGAGCATTTTGTCAATTGCCCTCAACGTCATTTTTTCACCGCCTTTTTCAATGCGGTTTCCATTGGGTCAGTCTCTTTCGGGACCGTCGGCTCAGGCTTGTAAGCGTCCTTGCGCTCAAGATTTATTTCGGTCGTTGTTCCCGACTTGTCGTTCAGGTTCATTTGAACCGTGACCGCGAGCAAGTCGTCGTTGAGCGCGAGCTCTGACGCCCTTACTCTAATCAATTGATTGGGGCGCCACAAGGTCCCGTCGCCCTGGCGCCAGCCTTGGACCTCAACCTTAAACTTGCCAGCCTTGGCGGCGCGGTTGGTCGACTCCCATTGCGCCCGCGTCCTGGCGAGCTCGTTGGTGACCAAATTTTCAGCGACCAAAAGCATCGGCCGAAACCGTTTGACGTTGAGGTCTTTTGCCGTCGCCTGAATTTGCGAACTGAAAACCGCGTCGGCCTCGTCGTTGAATTTGTTCCCCTGGCCCTTGACCTTGTAATTTGAAAAACGGTCGGAGTGATCAAACGCCGAGCCCGCCTTAAGAATGTTTTTCCCTTGCTCCAATATCGTCGTTGAGCGCGTCGTCCCCGGTTGCGTGATCAAAACCCCGCCAGCGCCGTCGCCAGTAAGCAAGAAACCCTTAAACTTACAGGCGCGCTCAAGGGCCTCAAAACAAGTCTCGCCCTGATTGAACGCGAACGGGTTGAACGGGGCGCCGGTCTTGACGTCGATTGTGACGCTTATCTTGAAAGGGTCGGCCAGTAATTTCGCCAGCCGAGCGAGCGAAATCTTTTCGAGTTGCGTTGTCTTGAGGTCGATTGAACAATCAACGAGGTCGGCGGTCTTGTCTCGGCCGCTGATCGAAATTGAGCGGTTGCTTTTGTCGATCGAGTTTTCAACGCCGAAAACATAACCTGAAATTACCGACTCGCCGTTTACCCTGACAACGCATTCGTCGTCAGGCGCAACAATCCAAGGCTCGGATTGCCCCGACCAACGGTCGGTGACCGAAAGACTGAACGAGCCTGAAATTGCATTGAGCGAGCGCGTGATCGAGACGTCTTTCCAACCGCCGTAAATCTTGCCGTTGACGAGCAACTCGACCTTGTCCATTTACACCGACTCGTCAGTTTGCAAAACCTCGAGCGTTTGCCCGCCAGTAATGAAACCGGGATGAGTTACGCCATTACGGGCAATGACGTCAGTCTCAAGAGTTGGTTGCTCGTAAAGATCGTAAGCAATAACGATCGAGTTTGAGGTTTTTTTCAAATCGTAGGTTGAAATTTGCGCGAGGTTTTGATCGGGCGAGGGAACCCCTTGCACAAGGTTCGCCGTCAAATCTTGTTGGGCCTGATAGACGTCGTCACTCGCTGTATTCATTTGAGAGTCGAGCGACTCAACGAGCGAGTCGCGCTCAGCCTCGGCCTCGTCGACCGACGAAAACTCAACGAGTGAGGCCGCTTGAATGGCCTCGGCAATCGCAACTTGTCTGACAAGATCGTTGATTGCAATGAGGTTGATCGTCTCGGCCAATCGACTCGGCGTCGTGTTGAGGGGGGCGTTGTCGTCATTGCCAAACCCGAGTAACGATTTCATTGCGTCAAGGGTCTCGGTCACCTTGCCGCCAGACTGGCGCAAGAAATTCATTGCGGTCGCCATTTGCTCGGCGAGCTCGGCCGGTTTCCTCATGAGGTCTTGAACATTGGCCGTCAAGTTGCGAACGGTGAACGCAAAATCAGAAACCTTTTGCGTCGTCGCCGTGTAAACCTTGGCGCGAGCGTTTACCTTGTCCGAAAAAGCCTGAACCTTGGCCTTGGCTGAGTCGACCAAATATTGCGGTTTGCCCAAGATCGAAAACTTTTTCGCAAAATCAGCCTTGGCCTTGTCGATCGCGTTGGTTGCCGCGCTGGCGATCGCGAGCGCCGTGTCTTTTTTGGAGTCGGGAAAAGATTGCTCGCCAGACTCGTTGAACGTGAAAGAAAATTCAACGAACCCGCCGTCGCGCTGACTCTCTCTTACCTTGAGGTCAGTGCAATTGACGACCTGGCGCCCAAGGTAGGGATGAATGAGCTCGCCCGAGCCCTCTTTTTCGCAAGCCTCAATGATCTTGTCGCGGGCCGAAAAATAGTCGGCGCCGAGCGCGTAACCCGTAACTGAAAATTGTTTCGCCTTGCGGCCCGTGTCCTCGAAATAAGGTTGATCGCGCTGAACAAACTCATGTTGAACGCCGCGACGGCCAGTTGAAAAGTCATGCGACTCAACGAAAAATGGAACGCCCCGAAAACTCGCCGCCCGTAATTGGTCACGCCAAGCCATTACAGGCCCCCCGCCATTGAGTAACCCATTGAAAGATCAATCGGCGCCTCGGCCTTGTCAGTTGAAATGCGCGTCCCCTTGGGCATATTTGCGAAATCAACGCTGATTTTATTTTGCGTTTTGTTTATGCCATTGGCGCCCGCGATCGTTGCGACGCCGCCAAGGTCAGGGCCAAGGGGCGCCCCGCCAGTCGTTGCCGCCGCGCCAGTTTCGCCGCCGCCAAATCCCAAAAACTTACCGACCGCGCCGCCAACGAGTTTGAGTTTTTCCCAAATCCCGTCAATGAGGTCGCGAAACGGTTCCCAATTTTTATATAAATAAACGGCCGCCGCGCCGAGCGCCATGACGCCGACAACGATTGCGCCGACCGGGTTGGCAACCATAAGAGCCCATAGTTGGGCAACGTAAGGCATTAAAAACACAATGCCCCGTAAGACGAAAGGCAATGCCTTGGCCCCAAGGTTGAAAAGAGCGAGCCCAAGGTTGACGATAGACAACAAAAGTTTTCCGCCAATGATCGTCCCCATTGTCGCCATGACAACGTTGGCCCCCCCAAACACTGACGACAAATATTGAAATGCAGAAATGAGCGGCTGAACCGCGCCCCACAATCCGACGATCAGGTCCTTGATTTGAACCAAAACCCCCGGTAATTCTTTTGCGAACGCTTGCGCGAACGCAATAATTTGCGGGCGGTTTTCAGCGATCAACGTCGAGAGTTGTTCAAACATATCAATCATGACCGGAAAGAGCTCGGCGCCAAATGCGTCGCGAGCTCGCCCAACCGACAACGTCAACTTGTCCCAAGAGTCCTTGAACTGATTGGCCTGGTTCAACTTGTCCTCGCCAATGATCAGCCCAAGGCGGTCGGCCTCGTCGCCGAGCTCCTTTATTCCCTCTGAACCTTTCATGAGCAAGTTGCCCATTTTTGCGCCCTCTTTACCAAACAACCGCATTGAAACGGCGTTCCTTAAAGCGGGGTCCTCAATCTTTTTGAATTTGTCAGCGAGCTCGGGCAAAATATCGCTCATTGAGCGCGCCTTGCCGCTCGCGTCCTTGAGGGAAATCCCGAGGCCGCGAAAAATATGCAAGCCCTCGCCGGTCCCGATCGCCGCGTCGCCGATCGACTTGGAAAACTTGGTCAGAATGCCCTCGACCTTGTCGGCCTCAACGCCCGACTGACTTGCGGCAAATTGAAACTTTTGAAACGCGGTCGTTCCAATGCCGAGCCGGTCTGACGCTTGCTTGATCGCGTCGCCTGACTCGGCGGCGCCCATGACGATTTTATGAAAGGCAAGGCCAACGCCAGCCAGTACGCCAGCAATGCCAAGCGCCGCGCCCTTGAGCGCGCCAAACACGGCCGCGCCTTTTGAGCCAACGTTTGCGAACGCCGCCCCAAGTTTGCCTATGCCAGACTCGCGACCGAGGTCTCCAAAAGCCGTTTGCAATTTCTTGAGCGGCGCGGTGAGTTTTGCAATCTTGTCGTTTATTTCAACGATCTTGTAAGTGATATTGTCGACGGCGCCAATGACGACTGAAACTGGAAATTTACTCTCGGCCATTCTTGGTCACCTCTTGCGCGCGTTCATGCCAGAAAATTAAGTCGACGGCCTCGAATTCGTTCAGTTCCGACGGTTGCGTTTTGAATATATACGCAATCGCCCCGAGGACCTCTTTCCAATCACGCGGCCAAGTTACAAAAAATCGCCGATCACCTCGAGGACCTTTTTCGTGTCAGCAAGACCGAGCTCGTCGATCACTGATTTCGGTTGCGCCGCCAAGTGTCCCGCGAGGTCAAGCAATGCGCCCATTGAAAGAGGCATTTGCAAACCCCGAAAGTCTTTTGCTTTTGGTTTGCGAAATTTCAACTCAGCGATTGTTTCCGAACCAAACTGAATTGGCTCAGACAACTTGACCGTCAATTCCATTACCGGACTTCTTCGGCCGACGCGCCCTCAAACCGAACCGCAATGTTTGCCTCTTCGGTTTGCGCCGTTCCCTCAGCCGAAAACCAAGCGTTTCGCAAAACAATGACCTTGCCATTGCTGAGCTCGAGCGTGATTGTCGCGTCGTCGGTCGCGATCAGTTTGGTGAGGTCGAGGGTTGACGAGTCAGTGATTTCGCCCTCAATGAATGCCGGTTGAGGCATTTCCTTGTAACCGTGAACCTTGTCGGCGCCGACAATCGACTCACGCTTGGGCTTGCCCAAGTTGTAAGAAAAATTGCCTTTAGCGTCGTAAATATTCCCGTTGATCTTGAGGAAAATAATCCCCGCTCGTCGTTGGCTCACTCAATCCCCCTTAAAGTAAAAATCCAATTTGAACGCCACTAACCCGCAATTGATTTATGAGGTCCGGAGGGAGCATGAAGTCGAGACGATTGACGTCAGTGACGTTGCGCTCGACGATCAGGTCCTCTTTGAACTGATCGAAATTTTCGACGAGCCCCAACTCTTCCCATTGACGAAATTTCGCGATCGCCTCAGCCTTGCCAAGTTTCGGAGTCATGACCGCTTGGCCAGCGCCGAAACGAGTCCCGTCGTTCGCCAACTTGTGTCGGGGATATTTCGACAAGAAATAAGTCCTGAAATCAAATCGCAAATAACTGAGCGTCAAAAGAGTTTCGACGTCTAGATAAGATGGGTCCGGCGCCGCAAGCGCATTTTCTTGATAGGTCGTGATCATTCGCTCAATGCGAACGAGGCCGCCCGAGTCGACGTAATTCGTCGCAATCCCGTCGTAAAGCAAAAGGTTTCGCTCAGACCAAGTGAAACGCTCGGTCACCGCTGGCGGCAATACGCCGTCGACCTCAAGAGTTTGCAACGGTCTTGCCGGGTCGATTTGCCCTTGAACGGCAACAACGCCAGCGACGCCCGCCGCGTATTCAAAAGGCATTGTCGGCATTTTGTAAGTTGAGGAAATCGAAACGTGAGGCGAGTTGCGCGAGTCGCCCAAGGTCAAGAGCGCCGAGTGATCGACGTTTTTGCCAGCGAACGCCATGCCCTCGATCATTCGCAAGGGTCCCCAACGGTCGGACAATTCAGCCTCGAGCGCGGTCAATGACACGGCGTCGGTGTAAGCAAGCGCCATGATATGATATTGCTCGTCGCCCATGTTGGCGATTGCCGTTGTCAAAACGGGGTTCAGAGTCCCGCCAGCCATTGCAACAATCACGCAAGCAACGCCAGCCGGTAACGCCTCGCCCTCATAGTAATTCAATCGAACGTCGATTTCGTTACCGGCAAGGCCCTTGTGTTTGTAAGTAAGAGTCACAACGCCAAGAGCCGACGCCGCCGAAACCGGGTAAGTTGTTTCGGCATTGATCGCCGCCGCAACCGCCGTCGCGATCGCCGTTGCCGTGTCGCCATTCAAAACACCGATCGAAAGTTTTCGACCGCCAACATAAAGATTGATCGCGCCCGCGCCAGTTGCCGGGCCCGTGATCGTCAGTGTTCCGGTCGCCTGAACGCCCGCGCCGTTGTCAGCAAGTGGCATTCCCCAAACCTCAGTCGAGACGTTGTTGTCGAACCATTTTTCAAACATATGACTCAGCATTGAGCCCGCGCCGAAATAGGTTTTTGCTTGGGCCGCTGAGGTCACGCGAATCGGAACGTCGGCCGGGGCGGTTCCCGCCGCAAGTTTGTTGCCCATTACAAGGGCTCGGTAAACTTGTTGCGTTGGTCCTTGGTTGGCGCGCGAGTTGTCAAATTCAACGTACATGAAAGGAACGCGAATATTTCCGGGGATTTCATTGAATGAGATTGCCATTATTCGTCACTCCCTTTTTTCATTTTCTTGGGTTCAGTTTGGGGTTGAGCAATTTCAGAAATGACGACGGCCCCGTCCATTACGCGGCGATGCCAGTAACTTGAAATTGAGGCGATTTTGCAACCCTCGGTTTCCAAAACTTTTTTCGAGTCGGGATGCCTCACGCGGGCGTCACCAACTGGCTTGACAATAAACATAAATCCCCCTTTTCAAATTACACAACTTATATGATCACTGAGGCAACTCAATGTCGTCAACCGCCTTTTCTTGGCCCCCGTCGGGCTGAATAGTAAACTCAGCATGAGCGGTTTCCCAAGCGTCAAGTCCTGGTTGTTCGTCGGGCGCGTCGACGTTGTATTCAACGTCAAAAGTGAGTCGCATGGCGCCGACCGGTTGCTCGCCCTCGGGGACGAAATCGGTCTCAATATCGCTGAAAAGCAAGTCAATGACCTCGCCGTCCAGGGTCTCGTTGCGGTAAAGCCGTTTCTCAACCTCGGTCGCTATTTCGTCAAGGCGGTCGTCGAGCGTGTCGTCGAGCGTCGCCTCGGCCGACTCGTCCCATTTGTCGATGATTTCAATTGCGAGTTTCATGATGCGCTTATATTGGCGCGGGGCCGCGACCGTGATTTCGGCCGACTCTGATTTCGAATAAATAATTATGCAAGGCAGTTCCTCGGGGAAAACCTTACGCATTCGATTGGTGAAAACCCTCGGGCCAATGGCGGCAATCGCTGGCGTCGTCAAAATCGTTTTGATCTTGTTGCGAATGGTTTGGCGCTTGGTCATAGTTTATGCAAGAGCAACCGGGCCCCCGCCTCGCCGTCGGGCTCAAATGAACTGACCCGGTAAAGTTGAGCGTTGATCGTGCAGCGGTCACCCTCACGCGGGGGCGCGGGGAAATCCCTGAGCCTCACGCCGAGCATTGGCTGAGTTGATTGAACGGCCGCGCCGTCGAGCATTTCGATTTGTTGATAGGCGGCGTCGAATATCCCGGCAAGCGCAAACGGCGCCCCGACTGAGGGCGTGTAAGTCAAATTCGTCGTGAACGTGTCACGGCAAATTTTCATTACAGCGTCGGCTTGATCTTGCCAACTCAATGCGACCCCCTCATGAAAAAATAGGGGCGCCTTGGCCCCTATTTCAAAAGCAAATCAAATCTTGCCGGTAATTAGCCGACGCCAGGGGCCAACTTGACCTCAACGTTTGCGTCGCCAGCCAACGCGCCCTTGGACGCATAACCCAACTTATTGTTGGTGTTGGTCTTGTCGACCTCGTTGGCGGCGTCGTCCCAGTAAACAATGTCACCTTGAGCAATTACAAGCGCGGCCTCTTTTTTAAGGCTGAAAACGCCCTCAACGGCGAGTGACCCCTTGCCGGTTGTCGCGGCAATATCAACCGATGCAACTCCGCAACCCCAAGGAAACGCAACAACGTCGCCCGAGGCAATCGCGGCGCCCGCGTTGGAATATTCCATCATTGAACCGTCAGCAATAAAACTTTTCATGTAAATCCCCTTTTCAAAATTTTCGTTTCAAAAATCTATTCGAGGCGACCTTTCGATCACCTCGCAACTCAGTTCAGATTAAACGCCGGGGTTCTTGTAAAGACCGCGCCAGTCGATCGCCTTGGCGGCGAAATCGTGGCGAGCCTTGACTTGCAACCCGTCGATTTCGAAACCCTCTTTCGTCTCGATCGAAACGCCTTGCTGACCCTGTAGGTAAGCAACCTCGATCGTGTCGACTTGTGAGGGGCTCGCGGCCAAGTACCAAGCGTCGGCGCCTGAAACCTCGAGCCGGGGCTCGACGATCAGTTGCAATTTGCCCGCGAACGGGTTCACCGCGCTGACCGCGTTGGGAATCATAACCGAGCTCAGTAATTGCTCGGCGCCAGTCTCGTATTTGGGGGGGACGATGAGGAACTGGGCCATGATATTGATGAATTGTTCCTCGGCCGTCGAGTCACTGAGGCCCTTTTGCTGGCGCATTGCCATGCGAGCGGCGCTCAATGTTGTAACGTCGGGAACCGCGCCAGCGCCAGCCAAGTTGCCATGACTTGCGTGGAACAACGCAATTGCGTCGCTCATTGCGGCGTTCGCCGTAATCAGCCCGTAAACAATATCTGACTCGAGGTCAGCGGCCGAGCGTCCAAACATTTCGGGAACGCGGGTAAACGCTGACAAGTCGTCATTGATCAGGACTTGGCGAGTGATGCCAACAATGCGGCCGTAAGTTTTCAGCGCATATTTTTCGGCGCCATCTTTCATTGAGCCGCTTGTGAATTCGCCGTCCTCGAGGACCTCTTTCAACTTGGGCGCGTCGCCCAATTGGGTTCGGCTGACTTGCTTAAAGTCGGCAACCTGAACCTCGCGAACGAAAGGCATAAACGTTTTGGGGGCGGCCTCGTAACCGGCGCGCAACGTTTTGTTGACGACGTTTTCGAGGACCAATTTGAAGTCACTTGTCGAATGCAATGCGCGCTCGGCGAGTTGCATTTTGCTCATGCCGCGCGTTCGAATGCCGCGTGACTCAAGAGCCTCGCGAGCCATTTCCAAAAGCGTGAAATGGCGAAATTCGCGACCGCCCTTGAGCTCGGTTTTTGTGTCCCAACGGTGCATGATCGCGTTCTCAAGATTTGCAACGCGCTTTTCAACTTCGTCGGTTCCCATTTGAACGTCGGGGCGGGAAACAACCGGCGATTGTTCCGAGCGTTTTGCGAGCTCGTCAATCACAAGTTTGCGGGCCTCGTCGATCGAAACGCCGTCGGCGATCAGTTTTTCACCGAAAGCCTCGTCCATTTTCGCGGCGCGAGTCGCTGACTTAATGCCGATCACGCGCGAGCGTTCGGTCTCTTGGGCCTCTTTTCGAATGGCCTCAACGTCAACGATCGGTTGCGTCACTGGCGTTTCGTTTTCGACTTTCATGTTTCCCCCTGGTTTTTCAATTCTTGTTTCGATTTCAACTTCATTTTTCTGTAACCCGTCAGACCGGACTTGTGAGCCCGCGTCGGCCGGAATTGGGACTAAACTAATTTCGAACGGTTCCCAGTCTGTCGCCCGGTAAGTTTTGAATTTGGCGTTGGGGTCGCTCACGTCCTTGTAATTGTGGACGCGGTAACCGACTGAGACGTTGCGAATAATGCCGGACTTGACGTCATTCCAAATGGACGCGACGTCAGCGCGGTCGGAAAACCTGACCGTTGCTTTTCCCTCTTGGCCGTCAAGCCAAGCCCGTTCGACAACTCCAAGGATATTGCCAAGGTCAAATTGCGAATGACTATTCAATAAGGGGGCGCCTCGGTTCAGGCGGTCCAATCTGATCGACGTTGCGCTCATATCGAGTTGCTCGTCGTAAGGCTCAGAAAAAAAACCGCCTCGGCGAACGGTTGCGCCGGTTGACCAAACGAGGTCGACGGTTCTTTTTTCTTCATTGATAGACTGCGCCGAAAATTCGGCGCGCAAGTCTAGCGGTGCAATTTGACGTTTTTCGGTCATGAACAAATTGTCGGCATGACTCAACAAAAGATCAAACCTTTTTTTTGACGATCAAATTTACATGAGGTCGAGGTCACTGGCCTCGGGTCCGGTAATGAACGAAATTGCGGGATGACCTTGAGCCATTTCGAAAAGGGTTTGCTCGATGTTTTTCGGGTCGATCAAATCGGGGTCAAGAGCCGAGTCGAAATTGAAACCGAGCGCCTGTAATATATAGAAAGTCGTTTCGCTGCACTTTTGGCCGACCGAACCCTCGCCGAGCGGGTTCCTTTTTAGGCGCAACCAATCAGCCAAAACAATGCCCGCATTTTCCCGCAAGGAATAATGCGCGCCCAAGTATGACGCGCCGACCCCAAACGATTTACGGAACGTCGCGTCGTCGATTTGGATTTTGTAAAGCGTCCAGATTTTGACGTTTGGAAAAAAGAATTTCGCCGCGACGGTCCTGACTGAACCGTGAGCGGCCTCGCAAATCAAATGCGTTTCGCTTAGGCCCTCGAGGAACTGAGCGGGGAAAATTACAAAAACGTGCGAATATTGTGTCGCTTGCCACTTGCGAATGAGCCATGAAAACGGTTGGAACCATTGGCGCGGTGAGGAAAAGCCAACGTAAACATGACGCATTTACAACCCCTAGGGCCAGCCGAGCCAAACTTTCATTTGATCAATCAACCAATTTCGTCGCTCGTCAGAAATCCAATGCAAGGGCGAGGTCATATCGTCGTTTTCGCCATAGATCAGCGACAAGCAAGCCGTCTCAATATCGCCTGACATGATCATATTTTGAACGTCGACATAAATGACGACCGACCCAAGCGCCTCGGGTAACGTGACTTTCCATTCCCGAACGCGCGAATGCAACCAAGCGGCGTTGTACCATTGACAACTTTCAGAAATATTTTTTTGCTTGAACGCGAGCATGAGGTTTGACCCGAACCCCTTTCGGGCCTCGTTGTCTGACAAATAACTCGCGTTTGACAAATACTCTTGCCAGTTCATTCAAATTACCTCGCGGCCGATCGCTCGACGCGAATTAAGGACCAATCAGTCGAAATATTTCGTTGCGTAGTTCCGACGCTTTTTTGAATTTGAAAACCCACGCCCATTGCGTTTGCAATCCCCGGCAAATTGGGCGAGGCGATTGTCGCAACAACGGCGCCGTCAATTTTGAAATCGCAAGAGGTCCCCGCCTCGTTCAGATCAACTTCTAAAATGTGAAAATCAAGATCAGGCGAAACGCCTGAGTCGACGACCGTCAAGTCGGCGCCGCCCGCGCGTGAAACGCATTGCCAGCGCCCGCCGTTCACTAAATCAGTGTAACGAAAGAAAAGACCGTTTGTCCCGTCGCCGCCCGCCGTGAAAAAATCGCCCAAACCGGCCCTCAGAGTAAAGGTTTCAGTCGGCGACGAAACGGCCTCAAGGGCCAACCGAAAAGCGCAAAACAATCTTGCAATTGTTGGTTTAAAAACGGCGCCCGAAACAGTCCCCATGCCCGCGCGACCCGTCGCCGTTGTTCCGGTGTCTGACTGAGTTACGCCGAGCGCATTATTCGTTGCATCTTGCCCATAGGTCCCGGTTTGGTTTGAGGCGCCGGTCCCGTTTATATAGGCGGTCAGGTCGCCAAGGACTGAGCCAACAAAATCAGTAAACAATTGAAAAAGTAAATCGGGGTTTTGTTTCAACAACGATTGTTTGGTGACCTTATTGAAATCCGAGCCCGAGACGTCGCGCAAATATAAAAAATCGCGGTGCTCCGGTTCGGTCTCGTCAACCGCTGCGATCATTTCGGCCTTGATTGCGGCAACCGCGTCGGGGTCCGAGTAACTTGCGCCCGACTGGTAGTCGACAACAACGCCCGACGAGTTTTGAACCTTTAGGTGACCGTCAGTTGCGTCGATGCCAAAATAAAAAGTTCCCGCCGCTGGATTTGGAGCAACCGGAAAAGCCGCAACCCCAACTGAATTAAAAATCCCGTTTGCCATTTTATCCCCCTAGGTAAACAAACCCGTTGTTGATCAATTGCCCAAGATTTACAAAAGACCTCGGGACTTGCAAAACTCTATTAGACTTGACAACAAAAACTTGATCAACGTCAATTTTCCACGGCGGCAAATAGTCGTCGTCGAAATCAGGCTCGGCCCCGCTAATCAGCGCCATTGAACCCAAAACGTTGATTTGTCCGAGGTTCCGAAAGGACCCGACGACCGTCATTTGCTGACGAGTCGGGACCGTTTTGACCTCACCGCCCAAAATATCGAAATGCGAAAAGTTGTCGCCAGGCAAAACGATCGCGACGTCGGGGTCGTCTTGAAATATTTTGGTGAGGTTGAGCTCGCCAAAAACCGCGAGCATTCCAAAGTTTTGAATTGAACCAAAATTGTTCATTTGCTGATTGGTTGGGACCGTTTTCGTTTCGCCGGTTGCAATTTTGAAATGCGAAAAATTGTCAGCCGGTAAGTCGGGAAATGGAACAACCGGGGCGGGCTCGAAAACCTTGGTCAAAATCGTTTCGCCGAAATTCTTAAACTCGCCCAAGTTTACGATCGGGCCCATGATCAAAAGTTGCTCGTTGCTTTTGATTTCAAAAGTTTCGCCGACGTCGACCTTGCGAACCGCGAAATTTGCGTCAACAACCCAAGCGCCTGACGAAAAACGCCAGCGACGACCGGCGCCGTCAACGTAACGATCGCCCTCGACTTCGCCCCCAACTATTGTTGGGATTGCTGAGTCAAAAAAAATGCCGGGGCCATCATTTAAGATGACCCCGTTTTGAACCTCATGCGATTTTGACCGATCAAAAGCCATTCAATCCCCTGTTACAAGACCGACTTAATTACCTCGATGCGACGAGCGGTCACGGTCACGCCAGCCGACGAGCTCGCGGCCCTGAGTCTCATGTCAGCGCCAGAAATATCAACCGACAAGGTCAGGTTGAAATTTGAACCGATTTTCAAATTAGAATAAACCGTGTCGTCGACGAGCGTCCCGTTGTTCAACGCATAAACCTCATACGCTCGGCGATTGGCTGGCGTCGCGTCCTCAAACGCCTCAACCAACCATTTGCAAGCCTTGACGGTTGCGTGAGGAACCGAGTCGACCGTTGTTGCGGCCGTAATTGCGGCAACCTGAACGCCGCGCATTTGCTCGAGCAAAACCTCAAGGCGCTGAAAGAGTTGTTTCGCCGTTTGGCTGTCAGCAAGTGAAATGCCGGTAAAGGTCCCGAAATGCGTCGCGCCCTGAGCAAGCCCGAGGGTCGTGTCTTGGTTGTCGTTGACGCCGTCGAGTTTCGCAATCGCGGCCTCAACCGTATCGCCAGCCGTGACGTTGCCCGATGCCGCGACGTAACCGCCCGACAAGTTTATTCCGGTCGCAATCGCCCAATCAATATCGCCCAACTTTACAATGACGGTGCCATTGTAATTCACGATTGCGCGATTTTCGCCGCCGCTTGGGTCTGGCAAATAATTTATTGCAATGAACGTATCCTCAGCAACGAGCGGTGAGGCCGCCGCAACAAAAGTCACGTTTGGACTTGAAACCGCGCTCACTCGCAAGAGGGCGGGGGTTCCGTCGGCGTCCGAAATAATATAGTCGTTCACCGCAAAATCAGCGGCGGTCAAAAGAGTCCCGTCGTCGTCAGCAAATGGCGACGCGGTCAGGTCGCGGGTTCCCGCGCCTTGCGTGTCGTTGGTGACGGCGACAACTTTTTCAGGGCGCCATTTTCCAATGGTTGCGGTTCCCGCGCCGTTCAAAACCCAATCTGAGGTTGCGTTTGTTGCGAATTGCTTTTGATATATTTCCGAGCTCGAGCCGTTTTGGCGCAAGTAAAGCGAGCCGATTGACGCCGCGTCTTGCTCACCTGAGTCGCCGCCCGGTAAGGCCGAGCCAAATAAAAAGTCAGCAAAAACCGTTTGCGAATTTTCGGCGTAAAGTCTTAAACCTTTTTCGGCGGCGAACAACTGACGACTCATAATTCCCCCTTGTTTAGATGATTAGTTTCACAAGCGTCAGGTTCAAATCAAAAGCCTCGTTGTTGGTGCAATTAAAATTGAAATTCAACCCCGAAACAACGGCGTTGATCGCAACGTCAATTTGCATTCCCGATTTCGAATAAACCTGATCGCGCAAGACTCCATCGTCGTTTAGGACTTGCATCTTGAGTGATTTTTTGGCGCCCCCAATTGTCGATTTGAAATTCGCAATAAAATCGCCGTGACGCAAATCAGCAAGCGCCGACGAGTGAACGGTCACGGTCGACAATGCGGGGATTGTGACCAACGTCTTGACCCATAAAGAGTCGCCGCCTGGCGTGACGGTTGAACCGCCGCCCCCGCCGCCAACCCCTCGGGGCCCTCGCAAATCAACCCAAGGTCCCCAATTTTCGTCAGTGAGTTGAAACCTCAGCGACGAGCCTTTCCATTCGTGGCGCGGCATGGGACCCATTTTGCCAGGGTCGCCCTTGTCGCCCTTGGGACCTTGAGGGCCGGTGTCGCCTTGGGGTCCTCTTGGCCCCACTGACCCGGCTCGGCCCGCAAGCCCCCGATGACCTTGCTCGCCCTTGGGGCCGCGCTCGCCTCGCTGGCCAGTTTCGCCGCTTGGTCCGCGAGCTCCGACAAGACCTCTTTCCCCTTGGGGCCCAACTTGCCCAACCTCGCCCGGTAACCCATTGAGCCCCCGCTCGCCCTGAGCGCCGTCAATCCCGCGCTCACCTTGAGGGCCGATTTCGCCCGGCCGACCTGTAAACTCAGGACGCTCGAGCAAACGCAACAAAAACTCAGACTCGTCAATGAGCCTGAGTTTCGATGCGTCGCCAGCGAAATTGAGTTTTTTGACCTCAGACTTTTTCAATGACGTCGCCTTTTTGCCGCCAAAGTTTTTCATTTTCGTCGACAAAATATTTCGCCGCGTCGAGCGCGTTTTGCGCCTCGCTTGGCGGGGGCGCTATGGGTTCGGGCGGGGCGAGGACCTCGTCCTCACCTTTCGAATTCGAAACGTAAGTCTGAACAATACCGGCTTTCATTACCTTGCGCGGGTCACTGTCAAGAATGAGTCCCAACTTGTCGAATTTTTCATTGTCGCGCTTGATTTCCTCAAACACCTCGTCAGGGTCAAGCCCGAGCTCGCGGAGTGACTCCGATTGCGTTGAGAGTCCGGACCTGATCGCCGTTACCATTGACGAATATTCGCTCGACGGGTCGATCATTTCACGGCGCGGCGGCGTCCAAACTCGGCCCGTCGGCGGCATTGAGTCGACGCCAGCAATCAGCGCGGCCTCAAGGAACCATTTGAAAACGGGGTCGCAAGCGCGCGGGATGACCATTTGCCAGCGCCATTTTTCGACGTTGCGGTGAAATTCAAGCCAGCCCATTCGGCCCGAGGAAAAATTGACTTTCGAATAGTCGCCAGTGAGCGACTCGTAAGTCACGCCGAACCCGGCCGCGATCGAATGCAAAATTTCAGCGGTGAACCCGCCGAAATCATTCGTCGTTGGCATTGTTGGAAAAACAATATCTTTACCGGGCGGCAAGATTTCGATTGAGCCCGGTTCCATTTTTTCGCTGATCGAGGTTTGCGCGCCGCTCGGGTCAGTTTGAAAACCGTCGGGTTCCTTGACGAATGCCGCCCATGCCGCCGAAACCTTTTGTTTCACGACCGTTGCGTCCATGTATTCGTCAAGGTCTTGCATTCGAATAATTACGCCAGCCGCCCAAGGAACCCCGCGCGATTGGCCGGGCCGGTCGACCCTGTAAATGTGGCGCAAGTCCTGAGCCGAAACAAAAATTGATTTGAGCGAGCCCCCGGTCACCGAGGAACTGTCGCCGGGATGAGTTGGAAAAATCCAATATCCCGTAATGCGCCCTTGCAAGTCGTATTGAACGCCCTGGCTTGCAATGCCTGATTGCGCGGTCACGCCGTTTTTGCTCGAGTCCAAATGATCGGGCTCAAGAATTTGCAATTGAATTGGAATGGCCTGACCTTGAACGAAAACTCGCCTGATCAAAACCTCGCCCGACTCGGCGATCGCGCGCATTGCAAGCGCCTGAATACCATAAAAATTGTGAACCCCGTTGACGTCGCATTCAGTCGACTCGGCCCATTGTTTCCAAGCGTTTTGAAAACGATCGGCGCGGCCTTTTGACTTGTCCTTGATTTGCAACATTATGCCGGTTCCAACGACGTTGCCCTCAATGACCTCAATCGCCTTGGCGGCGTAAGGGTTATTGCGAACCAAGTCGCGGGAACGGTCGCGCAATTTACTGACCGCCTTGCGGGTTTCAGCATTGGCCGACGTTGACATAGTGAACCAACCGTCGGTTCGGCGGCCCGAGCTCGCGCCCTCATATTTTCTTTTTGAGGTCAGCCGGTCAGTGACGACTTGCTCGATCATGCGAGCCTTGGCCCGCTTGGCCCCCGACTCAGGCGAAAAATAAGAGACGACTTGGTCAATAAGATTCTTTTTCATTCCTTGAGCCCCTTACTGAACGAGGTCAGGACTCGACCCGACGCCGCGTTGGTGAGGCCGAGGTCTTTTCGGATGAGCTCGCGAATGCGAATAAGGTCGTCTAAACTAGAATAGTTTACAACCTTATCGCTGTATTTTACCATTGTGACGCCCGAGGCGATTGCCTTTTCGATCGCGTCCAAATCAGTTTGCGTCCAAGCCATTCAAACCCCCGTTGTCAGCGCGCGCTCAACATCCCAACCAAGAGACAATCTTTTTCTGACTCTTGGATATGGTTGACCAAACTCATTGGCCCAATCGAGCAAACATTTTGTTTTTCCGTTCAATGTAAAATTCAAATTTGATCGACGATTGCGCGCTTGTTCCTTGGCGGTCGCCCATCGGCAATTTTCCTTGAAATAACCCTTGGCATTGTCGATGCGGTCGATCGAGTGATCATGCGTTGGCTTGTCGCCCATATCGGCAAGAAACTTTTCAAAAGAAAACCAAGCGGGGTCCAGGTAAACGCCAACATATCTTTTTGACGACTCGTTTTTGCCGCCGTCGCGAATGCGGCGAACGAGGGCCGCCCAAGTCCGATAGGCCGGGGACCAATCCTTGAAATGGCGAGGCGAATGGCCGTGAGTTTTGGCGGCGCGGCCCGTGATCGCGGCCGCCTCTTTTTGCAAACAACCGCATGATTGGGATTGCCCGGTCATGAACGCGCCCGCCCGCAAGACCTTTTCGGCCCCGCAATCGCAACGCAATGCCCAATGGCGGCCGTGAATGGCCCCCTTGAATGGCCCGCCGGTCACGGTCCAACGGTTGAATTTTCGCCCGATCATTTCCAAATTAACCCCAAAAGGATGATCTTTTTCTAATTATGTTTGTTTTCGGCTGAAATTCATTCTTTTTCGCGGGGTTTTCCTTAATTTTCGGCAAGCCCTCGGCCGAACCTTGGGCTGGTTTGCCTTGTTGCGGGGGCCTTGAGGCAATATTTTGTTGCCGGTCGAGGCCGCAAATTGCCGCGCAAGCCCTGGCCATGACAAGCGTGTCGAGGGTTTCGTTGCGCTCATAAATCTTTTGCCATTCAAATTTGCGGTAACCTTTCACGACTCGACTCACGATTTGCTCAGCCGTGAGTTGCTTGAAATATTCCTCGTCGTATTGCGGCAAATGAATAAAGCCGGGCGGGAACCCGTTCGCCGCGAGCTCGTTTTCGGTCGGGTTGTCCATTTTCAAATGGCCATAAATTTCGGTTTTCAAAATGCTCGAGCCCATCGGCCAGACCTTAAGGCCCCGGCGAATTCGCTTGCCGTTGGCAACGACGTCGACCGCCGTCGGCGTTCCGATTGGTTGCTGCAAATGATCGGTTCCTTTCAGGGCCAAAACCTTGTTGGGCGGGAACCGCCTGACGAAATCATAAACCGTTTGCGTGTTGAAACCTGAGTCGACGCCGGTAAGTCTGATCGGCATTTCGCCGCCCGAGTGAGTTTCAAGCGACGCCCAAATCCGACGACCGAGTTCAGCCCAAGGACCGCCCTCGCCCGTGTCGTTGGTGTCGCCGGGCAAAACCCAATGAGCAACTGACCAAGACTCTTTTCGATCGCCCCAACCCATGACTTGCATTTCAAGTCGGTCCTTTTGAACGTCGACCCCGGCCGTGAGGTAAGTCACGCCCTCGGGGACAATCCCGATTTTGTAAGGCTCGCGGCGCTCATAAAGCCTACGCCAGTCAGGCGCGTCGCCCTTTTCTTTCCAAGTTTCCCCGAGGACCGTGTTGACGAAAACCCTGAGCCGGTCGGGGTTTTTGCTCGACTCATTCCACAACCTCACCGCGTCGGCCCAACTAAACCAACCGAGCGGGGAATATAGCGAATTGATATGAAACCCCGCAATGCGCGGGTTGAGCGCCTCGGGGTTTTCCGAAACCCAACGGCCCCCGGCCAGCATTTCAGTTTTCGAAAACTCGTCAATGCGGCATTTGTTGAATTCGCATTCGAGCCAAACCGAGTCCGGGTTGCCCTCGTCCCATTTGAGGAAACCCCATTTCAGGGTTTGAAACTCACCGCAATGCGGGCAAGGAACGTGAAACCGGCGCTGATCACTCTCGAGGAACGCCGCCTCAACCCGCGATTGCCCAAATATTGTCGGCGTCGAGGTCAGCAATATTTTCCGACGCGAAAAGGTCCGAGTCCGGGCGCGGGCCAGCGAAACCGGGTCGCCCTCGCCGTCGACGTCTTGAGGGTAAGCGTCGATTTCGTCCATGAACAAATTGCGGGCGGGAACCGAGCGCAACCCGACCGCCGAGTTGGCGCCGGTCATGATCAATATTCCCCCGGCAAATTCTTTCGCGAGCATTGTGTTTCCCGAGTCTCGCTCGCGCGCTGGCCTGACTCGTTCCCTCAGTCGGGGGGTCTCGTCAACCATTGCGTCGATGCGCTGGCGCGAATATCGTTTCGCGAGCTCGACCGTCGGCTGAACCGCAAGCGTCGGCGCTGGCGCCCGGTCAATAATGTAACCGACCCAATTGTTGCCGGTCTCGGTCTTGCCAACTTGGGCCGCCGCCATGAGGACAATTTCCTCAATGGGCGAGCTCGGGGAAAGGCAATTCATGATTTCTTTCAGGTAAGGGGTCCGGCTCGTTCGCCAGCGGCCCGGCTCAGCCGACGATTTCTGACTGAGCATTCGGTGAGCGTCGGCCCATTCGCTGACATTGAGGAACGGGTCGGGCCTGAGCCCGCTTGCCATGCCGCGCCGGTAAGTCTCGGCCGCCCTTTCCTCAAAATCGGACTCATGGGCTTGCATGACTGGCCCCCGATTGGATTTTCCTTGGGGCCGGTTCGGGTTCCTCTTGTTCCTCTTGAGTCTTGCCCTCGTCGGGCGTCGAGCTCAGCGCCTCGAGGACTTGCTGAATTTCAGCGCGCAAAATTTCATGGCATTTCGCCGGGTCACTTTCGGCCGCCAGCAAATGACTCACGCGCTCGGGGATATTGAACAAGTTGTCGCGAATAGTTCGGCCAACCCTGAACGCCTCGTTTTCAACGGCCTTGGCCGAGACGAGCTCGCCTGACTTTTTGCCAAGGTCGAGCCTGACAAGTCTTGCCTGGTAGCCCTCGCGCTCAGCCCTGGCGTCGGCGTATTCTTGAACGGTTTTCGCCGTCGTGTCTTTACCGCCAACGGTCCTCTTTTTGTTCAACGACTGGCCGTTGCGATCGGCATTGGCAACCCGCTCAGCAAGCGGGCGCCTCGAGTCGTTTGTATTGACGGCCCATTCCTTGTCGGCCGTTTCAGTGTCGATTTTCCTAGACCCGTCGGCGGGGTCGGTCACGGTCGAAACCCGGCCTTGCTTGACCGCCGTCGAAACCGCCTGTTTTGAAACCCCGCGATGACGCGCGTAAGCGCATAAACTCAATAAAGCCATTTGACCCCCAAGGTTCAGGTTGACCCCCGAGTCGGGGGCAAGTCAAATCGCCGGGCCCCGTTTGGTTTGAGCTCGCGCGTCAATTGGGCGGGGCAAATTGGCTCAATAGCCAAAATTTAAGGGCCTGTAAGTAACTGAAAACAGGCAAAAAGGGCCACAAAACGCTGTTCTGACGCGGCCCGGTCATATGTAAATATGCGTTATCACTAGCGAAATCCCGCGCGCTTAGCCACCCGCCCCCCGCCGACGCCTCAAAAGGACCCGCTCATTACCCCCCTCATTCGATCTGGCACTAGGTATCATTACGAGACAATAAAAATTTAATCATTACGCATAGTTACATGATGCGTACCATAATGATAGTGGTTATCATTTAAGGAATAAGCGACGCATGAGAGTATATATATTGACAATCAACTATGATCTAGGGCGAGGGATTTGTTTAGAATAAAACTCAAGGTTGCGAATGAATTCAGTTCGATAGCGGGCATTTGCGACCTTACTGACCTGAGCCCTTACCTCAGCGCGACCCATAAAGGTATGCACCGAGGGGACTGATTGCTTGATTAGTTTGTCAGCCTTGTCTCGCCTGAACACCTGAACGGCGCCCCCCTTGCGTGACCTCACAATGAATGCCTTGTTGAGCGTTGCCTTGACGCCTGGCCTCACCTCAACAACTAATTTCTTTCGTCTCGCAACGGCAATGCCCTTTTGATTGGCTGGCACCTTGGCGCCCTTGACGAAATGTATCAATGAAATTGATTTACTTGAGGTGTTGACGGTCGCATAAAGCGAATTAAGAGGAACTGATCTTGAAAACCTTGCGTTGCTGATTGCGAATAATGACTTGAGTCCTGGCGGCGTGTTGCCCCCGCCCCCCTTGCTCGTTCGCCCCCCCTTGGGCAAGCGCAATCGACGTCCAATAATATTCACCGACTCTTTCCTCACGGTCACGGCGGTTCGGTTCATTGAGCGAACGGCGGCGCGCTTGACGGCAACGTGAGTGAACCCCTTAAGGTAATTCGCAATGTTGCCCGCCATGTTTTCGGTGACCTTTAGGACAAGCGCCATTATTCCCCCTCGCATTCTTTCAGGCGATCGCGCGCCCTGAGCAACTTGACCAATTCAACGTGATTGATCGCAAACCAACAAAGGTCAGGCGGCCCTTGGTCGCAACGTGAGTTTTGGAGCTCGAGCTCGCCGAAACTCATGCCTTGGTTTTTCGATTTTTCAATCCAACATTGTTTAGAGGGGAAATCGAGGGCGCAAATCCCGTTTGCGTCATAGTCCTCGGGCGAATGAGCGCAACCAATGGCCCCGAACATTGCACCGAGCATAAACAAAATAAAAAAGATCAGCGCGAGTTTCATGAGCTCGTCACTGATCACGCCGGTTACGATCGCGCAAACGACTGACCGAACCCTCTTTACTGGCTTGAATTGCCGCTTGCTCAAGTCGTTTTCTTTCCTCTTGTTCCTTGAATTCACGATAGGACTTGAGGGCCTTTTCGGCCCATTTGTCCAATATCGTAATGAAAGAAATCAGTTTGAAAGCTAAGCCCATTACTTAGTCTGATCAGGTCCGGGCGCTTTTGGCAACTTCACCGAGGTCGACCAATCAAGAATGAATTGAAAATAAGAGTAAATTTTCGAGCTCATGATCTTGTTCAAGAGCTCGTTGTCTGAGGTCGACGCGGTTTGATCAACGTAAGCCTTGAGCAAGGCGAAAAGCGGCTTGTTGATTGCGCGCATGACTCCGATGACGACGAAAACTTGCGCCATGATCGGATATTTGGCGATGAGCATTGCAATTAGTTCCATTTAGGGCCCCCTTTTGTCTTGGTTTATGGTAACCCGATCGGCTCAACTCAAAAACCTCTTGAGGGTCTAGTTCCTCGGCCTGTAACCTGATTGAATGAAAATCATTGAGGTCGATATGATCGCAAAAGACCAAGCCCTCATTCGTCTTGAGGACGGCTCGGAAATCGAGGTCACGATTGGTCAAGAGGGCGACGCGCGCTCGCTTATGATCATTGTCCAGGGCGAGCCCTTTGACGACGTGACGATTTCCCAAGTCCGAGGTCGAGGGTCGCACCAATGATCGGCAACCCATATCAAGGCAAGCGGTTCAAGTTTCAGGCGAACCATTTCGGCGAACTAATTGGATTTTGCGACGGCGTGATTTTGACGACAAGGCCCGGCTCAGTTGTCGAGGGCCAATGGGGCCCATTCAAGTCTGATCAAGACCTTATTCCTTGGGCCGTGATCTTGGTCGTTGAGACCGATCAACCGGCCCAAAATGGGATTTGGCTCAGGCGCCCGAGCGAAATCGAGGAAATCCCCGCCCCATTGTAAGACTTTCCCCTGTTTGTTTTCGAGTTGACCCGCAATCGTGGGACAATTAGGGGACAATAAACCAAACCAAAAGGGGAACAAATGAAACCAGTCGACGAAAAATTTCGGACCTATATTGAGCCCAAGTTGCGCGAGCATTTGGAAATGGTTCCGAGCCATATGCACGACGCCGTTTTGAATTACGTTTTGCACCGGCTTGAGCCCGGCGATTTTCTTTTCGCGGTCTTGACCAACGATTTGAAAAACGCGGTCGCTCACGCTGATCACTTGAACAAGGCCGCAATCGTTCAATGGGCTGAATTTTGCCTGTGGTATTTGCCGTCGGTTTGCTGGGGGTCAAGGGAACGGGTTGAGCATTGGCTCAGCCCTGACGAGCCGGTAAGTGACGACGATCAGGGGGACAAATGAAACCCTTGCCCAAGAAAACCCAAGCCATGATCAGGGTCGACGGCCGAGCTCCGGCCGAGGCCGTTGCAAGGCTCAAGGCCGCCGGTCTCAACGTGTCGGCGATCATTCGTCAGGCGATCGAGTCGGCTGACAAAAAACTCACTAAGGGGGACAAATGAAAACGGCAATTCTTTTCGCGTTACTGATCAGCAACCAAGCGTTTGCGGTCACGGCCGACGAATGTTTCCAAGCCTTGAAAACGTTCGATCAGCATTCGAAAACCATTCAGGTCAAGGTTTCCGCTGGCGAGGGCCAGGTCGGCATTGTCTATATTGTCCCGGCCAAGGCTCAGACCTCAATGCAAGACCGCTCGGCGGTCACTCAGTTGCGCCGCATTTGCCTCTTGGCTGGCGTCAGGCGCTCGTTTCACTCAAGACCCGACAACCCAAGCCAGCCGGTAACCGCTTGCGTTGGCGTCAATTGTGACCCGTTTGAGGGGCAACTCTCGCAAGTGATCACGGTCACCGAGTTTTTGTCGCGCGGGGGCCTCAAGTGACGCTCAATCACAAGCGCCTGTAAGGTTTTGTCATGACGCCAGACCCCTTAAATGGGGTCGGCCCATTTGCTCGCCCGATCGTTCATTCATGAACGGTCAATGAACGATCACAATGAACAATTAAGTTTTTGAAATGGTTCAGGAAATGAACCAATGAACTTATTTTCTCTAAATGTGAACGAGCATAATATATATGGGAATAACTTGAACCGCGAAAATGGTTCATTTGGTTCATGAACGTAGTAATTCCGCGAGGTTGATTGTTCATTCGACCGTTCATTCATCGTTCATTGACATGAACGATCATTTGACTTGTTGCGTGATCAATTTAAGGGCTGTCGTGGCCCTCAACGGTTTCCTTGGTGAGCAAGAGGGGAACGCTGGCGTCGATTGAAAAATCGGCCGGTGTCTCTTTAATTTGTCTGACCCTTACGTTTTGCAAACAATAGCCCTCGGTGAACCTTTTCTTTTCGGCCTTTACGCCAACGCGCTCAAGGATTTCAAGCAACCTGACCGAAAAACTCTTGAGCGCAAGCGCGCCCTTGTAACCATTTCGATCAAGAAACTCTAAGTAACTAGGGTAAAGCCAAGACGACGACCCGACAAGCCCGGAATAGTCGTGACGCTTTTCCCCAATCTTGGCCCTGACCCCGACCTCGTAAATGAGACACTGGTTGGCCCAATCAGCGAGTGAGTTGGTGTCGACGAGAGAACGCATGGCGTCGCCAACTCTTAATTTTTTCAGGTCACGCAACGCGTCCTCAATATCGGCCTGACTGACGTCGAGCAAAAGGTTTACGAGCCCCGGCATTTGCGCCCTGATCTTTTCGTCGAGGTTGTTGGTGATCTTGTCCTCGGGGAAAACCTTGTCAACGTGTACGGGGACGCGGCGCCGGGCCATTGCGGTTGAGTGATCGGTTGTTGAAATGGGGGCGTTGGCGGCAACAATGATCATGCCCCCATAAATGAACGGGCGGCCTTGCTGAACGTGTTTGCGCTCAAACCTGAGCGGGTCCTGACCAACGATCGCCTTAAACACCTCGACCGACCCGGCCCATTGATCGGCGTCGGATATTATGGCAAGTCGCTTGCCATAAAACTCGGCCGTTTCAAATCGGTTCTCGGTCAGTTGGCGCATTGTGGTTGAGACCGTGTTTTCTTTTCCGACGAGGTTTTCGGCGATCTTAATAAACGTCGATTTGCCCGAGCCCGGCTTGCCGATGAGCTCTAAATATTTTTGCAAGTCGGCCCGGCCCGAAAGGACTGCGGCAAGAAACGAGGTCAAGACCTTGATCGTTGCGGGCTGGCCGTCGGCGATATTGTGGATTAGTTCGAGGATAACCGGGCAAGTTGCGAGCGCGTCGAAGTCGTAAGGCAAGCGCCAACAAAACATGAGGGCCGGGGCATGGGGCAAGAGCTCGCGCGTCTTGATATTCAATACACCATTGCGAAACGGGACGAGGTCCTTGTCTTGGTTCCAAGTGTCGACGATCGCGCCCCGGTGTTTCGATGACTCAAACGGCGAGCGCAAGAGGTTGAGTTTCATGAACGCGAAAATCGAATTGAATTTGCTCGAGGTCAGACCTTTGGGGAAAAACCAACGCATGACGCCCATGACCTCAGACTTGACCGAGCCCTCGCTCGTCTCTTGCCAAATATCATTGAACTGAAACCAAGAGGTTCGGCTTGTGTCGAAAATAAAGTGAGCGCGCAAATGCCTGGCAATCTGATCAGCGACGATTGAGTCTTGCGCGGCGCTGAGCTCGTCGGCCCCGTAAGTGTAAGTTGAATTGACCGCCTCGAAAATTTCCTCAGCCATTGAGGCCGGGGGACGCTTGACCTCAGTTGGGCGGTTGTAAATCTTGGCCTCGTCGCGAATGAATTCGCGCAAGCGTTCCCTTGTCCATTCTTGGCCAGCGTCGGCCAGGTCCCAACCCTCAGCCGTGTCGACGGGGGGCTCGACAAGTTTCACGACCTCGGCCGTGTCGACGATCTTAAGCGCGATCTTGATTGCGGCCTCACGGCCCGGCTTGTCGTTGTCGGGCCATATGGCGACCCGGCGCCCGGCGAGCTCAGACCAATCAACCTCGTTGATCGCTTGCGCCCCGCCTGGCCAGGTCACGACGACGGCGTCGCCGTTTAATATCTTTCGCGCGGCCTCGGCGGTCTTTTCGCCCTCGACGATCACGACGCCCCGGTCGGGAAATTTCGCCAAGAGGTCGAGCCCGTAAAGAGGGCGCGGGGCCTTGAACCCCTGAAACCGCCAAGCCATTTCGCCGGTCTCGAAATTGGTGCAATAAGTCAGGGGAAAGAAATCTTTTTTCCCCCCGCCCTTGTCCCTTCTCATTATGTAACCGAGCAACTGACCGGCCTTGTCCTTGTAAACCCAACAAGGACTTGAGACCATCCCCTCGGGCGGCGGTTCGGTTGTCTCGGGGATTGGTTGGATTGGTTGCCATTGTCCAGGCCGCTTGCGTTTGATTGGCGTGTCGGTCGGTTTTGGGTTTGTAGCTTTTCCCGAAACCCCTAACTTGTCAGCGAGCTCTCGGGCCGCCTCACCCATTTTTGATTTGCCGGTAATGTAGCGGTAAAGACTGACGGGGTCGTTGCCGCCAGGGTCCGAGGTCGCGAAGTCTTTCCATTTGCAATTTTCGAGGTTGATCTTGAACGAGCCAGGTTCGGAGTCGCCGCGTGTTGGGTTTTTCGCAACGAAGTAATGCCCCTCGACCCGGCCGCCTGGTAAGAGGTCGTAAAGGAAAGACTCAAGGCTCGCGTTGGCGGCGTTGTTTACACGTTCAATCAATTTCATTTCGTCCCCCGAGTTGCTCATTTACTCTGTATTACCTAATTCGTTTAGCGACTGAGCCTCGCGAATGAATTCGAAAACCTTTTCAGCCATGCCCCGGTTGATCAGCATGAGGGGCGAGGCCCCGCCAAGGTTCAGGTTGCGGGTCCTGAGCCATTGGTTGACTTGCTCGTCGCTCAGCATGATCGCGTAAAGTCTGACAATGATTTTAATTGTCGTCGTATTGAGTCGCATTTCTAAGATCATAGGGCCGCCCATCCCCGCAAGAGTTTTTCCATAAATTGTTTGGGCGTCATGCCGTGAACCTCGGCGGCGGCCTTAAATTTTTCGAGCGCCTCTTTCGGCAACTCGAGTTGAACCTTGACGGTTTCAGCCTTGCCCCGGTTGCAAATAAAAACGGTTGTCGTCATTCAGCCCGCCCGAGCAACCCAAACCGCAACCAATCTTGCCATTTGGGTTTGCAATTCTTGACGTCAATGCTGATCAGAAATTCGTTGAGCTCAGTGAGCGTTTTGTTGTCGCCGTTTTTCACAATGAAATCGTTGAGCGGTTTCATTTTCGTTAAGTAAACAAACATTGCATAATGAACCCCGCCATAAAACGCCGAGACCGACAAGAAAATCGCAATGGCGACCATGAAAATCGGAACGGTTGCAAAAAATAAATCTTTCATTCGCGTCCCCCCTTGGCCTCTTTCTTAAAGTCCTCGATTGCTTTTCTAGCTAAATACATTGAGTCGAAACGCCCTAGCATTTTACGCTTGGCTTTGCTTACCGTAACTCGCGCTACATATTTCTGTCGCGTCATGCAAAAAGATATTCCCGCGACGCTAAGGTTATTTAGCCTACTCATCTGCGGCCTCTTTCGTGGGGCGGGTGTGCTTGGCGAGGACGTTAGCGATTGCGGACTTATCGTAGGCGCGTATTGCATCGTAGACGGCCTCATAAGCGCGATTGTAAATGTCAGTACATTCGGGCGATCCTGACTTGTGATACTTCTCTATCGTTGCGCGTACTTTGTGCATGAAAGGCTCTACGCGGTTGTCTCCACTCCACCAACTTTTCACGACTCTCCCCCTCTCCTGTGCGCGGTGATTGCGTCTGCTTTGTCCACATAAAACTTAGCTCTAGGGCCAAGTACTTCGACAGACAATATCGCCTTAGTCAAAGCCTCAACCTCCAGCGCGTAAGAGTCGCGCTCTGATTCAGCGGCGTCTCGCTCGCGCTGAAACTTCATTGCCCATTCCTGTTGCTGATCCCTCTCCCTCTGCGCGGCGGCGAGTTGCTCTCGGCTAATTGTATTTGCAGCAAACGCGCTCTTTGCTCGCATTTCGGCATCAGCCAACTCCGCGCCCATCTCCTTAAGAGCGCGGGCGTGGCCAGCGTCGTAGCCCGCTTCAACTAGCGCGGCGAAACATTCGCTCTGCTTTTCGTGCGGGCAGTCGCCGCTAACGCAACCGTGGTAGCCGAGAATCTCAGCCGCAGCATCTCTCGCAGCACTCGCGTCGGGCTTATCGTCGCTCACTTAAACCTCTCTTTAAATCGGAACACTTCAAAGCTAACAGCTTGCAGGGCATTTTTTAAGTTTCGCTCCGCGAGCTCAAGAGCCTCAACTAGATTGCGGCAATCTGCTTTAGTTGGACTCGTGTCGGGCTGGCGAGGGCGCATCACCGGACAAGTAGCAATGTGAACAGTTCGCAACGTGGGATGAGAAAACACCGCGCCGCAGTTGCAAACGTACTCCGCGTCGTATAGCGGTCGCTCGAATAGTGCCGATGCAACTGGCTCGCGATTATGCGGGCACTTTCCGATAAATTGCTCACGCTCGCAGCTTGGGCAAGCGGTTGGGGTGGAGGTCATATTTCTTTACTCCCCGAGCATGGCGGCCCGTTTGGTTTTTGGTTTTGTCGGCTGGCGATGCCATGCCAGTAAGTCAGTTCCTTTTGGAGCCTATCAACGTGATCGAAATAGACAATGATCTTGAGGTTTCGCCCAATGCTGAACCCAATAACGAAAGACACGACAACGAAAACGAGCAAGATCATTTCGCCCCCTCAAGTTTTCGGTAAGGCGCCAGCCCGTCATTGTTTGAGGACCAATCGTCAATCAATTTGGTCGCCTTTTCCAATAAATATTTTTCGTTGTAAGCCCTCGGGTCGAACCCCTTTTTCCTCATTCGCAACTTGATATGAGCAAGCGCCAACCTGATTTGATAGTCTCTTTCCTCGTCGGTCACCGCCAACCCCCCATTGTTTCAACGACCGAACGAAATAGCGGCGCCGTGTTGAGCTCGCCAGTTGCCTCGCAATGCGCCGACCAACGCTCAATGAGCTCAGCCGTTGGCGAAATCTTAAAGTTGAGCCATGACGTCACGGTCGGCGAGCTCGCGCGCGAGACGATCGTCGTGAGCAAATGGTTTCGGGTAACGCGGTCTTTTCTAAACCGCCAATGAACCGAGCCGATCAGAGTTTCAAGGTCAAGAACGTTGAGCGCGAGCCAAATCAGCGGGCGCAACAAGAAAAACGGCCGCCCCTCAAGGTAAAGCCTGAGCCACAATGCCCAAACCTCGGGGCCGGTGACGTCGGGAAACTTAGGTTGAGGTCGCCAATAAACGTCGGGCGTTGCCTTGGCCATATGCTCAACGAGCGTCGGGTAAACGTGATTGCGGTAACGGTTCCAAGCCAAGAGGAACCATTGACGACGGTGCATTTTGAAAAGCCTGAGCGTTGCGACCTCAAGCCCCGCAAGCCCCGCGCGTTTCATGCCGATGAGCCCGCATAAATATGCAACGAGTTGGTCGCGGCTGAACCGCCATTCGAGGCCATACCATTTATTTTTGTCGGGATGCCTGAGCGGGGTCTCTTGCCCAAGGTAAGCCGTTGCGAGTTTGGCGAGCCCGGCCGTTGGGTTTATGGCCATGAGGTTGCCCCATTGGGCGGCCGAGTCCCCCCCGTCGCCGCTATTCGTTACCGGAAAACCGTCAAGGTCGAAATAGTTCACAAGCCCTCAACTTTCTTGGCGGCCGCGAGCCTTGTCAGTTCCTCGGCTTTTTCTTTTGCCATAATGTAAGGGCCCTTGACGGCGTCGGGCCATTTGACGAGCGAGCCGTCCTTGAGCCCGCGATTGACGAACGCCGTTTTGGATTGGCGTTGCCGGTAAGCCTCTTGCTGAACCTTGGCGCGGGGAATGAACCGGCTCATTCGACGCCCCCGTTTTCAATGGCCGCAATCGCGGCCCTTATTTTTGCAAGCCGCTCGTCGGAAAATAAACTTGGGTCGTCGCAATGCGTTTTGATTTCACTGATCGCCGCCATGAGTTTCGCCATGAGCACAACGCCAGCCGGTCCCAACTCAACCTCGACCTCAATTTTCAAATTGTTCAAGGCCATTACCCCGGCCCCCAAATTTCCCCGTCGGAACCAATGTCAGGACCAAACGAATATTGGCCATGATTTTTCAATGGCGGCGTGAGCGCCTGAGCGATCAGCGTCGAGGCCCAAGCGATCGCCCCGTCGGGACTCATGGCGCACAAGCCATGCTCAGACCGGCAACGTTCCCAAGCGTAAGAGGCGACGGCGATCGCGAATATTTGCTCGCGTCGGCTCAGCTTGATCGTTGGGTTTTGGGTCTCAACGACCTCGAGGACCCGCCTCAGTTCGACAAGAAATTGCTCGGTCATTGGTTCCCTTTCATTGCCTTGAGCAAGTTGATATTTGTTTGAACAATTTGGGCAATCCCGTTGGCGCATTTGATCGCGGCCTCAACCTTGTAAACGTCGACCCGCCCAAGACCCTCGCCTTGCTTTTCAATATCCTCGTCAGTCACGATCGTTTCCATGAGCCTCAGCAACCGCTCGGCTGACCGCCTCGACAAATTCAAGATGCCCGAGCTCGCCAAGTTTAAGTTGAGCAATTGCCCGTCGGATGAGCCTCGCGGGGTTTCGACGATCGCGGGCGTCGTAAATTTTGGCGAGTCGCTCGGCTCGTTTCGCGCGGTAACATCGGCGAGCGGTCTCACGCTCGCGCTCGAGGTTGGCTTTTCGGTTTGCGTTTCGTTTTGCATTTTGTTGCTCCTTGTTTCGCTCGTAATATTTGAGGGCTCGAGCTCTTTCTTTTTCCTTGTCGGCCAGTTGCCCACGATCGCGCTGAACGCGGCGGCGGGATTTGCCGCCGTTCGGGGCGTCCCAATTTTTACGCTTATTGTTTCGGTCGGCCTCGCGTTTTCTTTCGACGCCCTCGGGCGTTCGCCAGGCGCCGCAATACCAGATGCGTTTAGGCAAAACGTCGAGCAATGAACCGCCTTGCTCGACGTCATTGTCTTGAACCCGCGCCCGCAACTCGCGCATTTTCTTAATTCGATTTGAACGTCGAAACTCACTCGGCATTTCTCCTCAATTTTAGACTCGCGCAACGCTGACGTCAAAACCCCAATCGGTGTCAACCGGGGCCTGAACGTCGCATTCTTTCAACCGCATTTTCCACAATTTTTGATCGGGGTTCCATTGAAACCCCGCCTTTTTAGCGAGGTCTTTTTGAGCAAACGAAACGTGAGCCGTCAATTCAAGCAACGGCGATTTCGAACGCGCAATGATTTCGTCGAGGTCGTAATTGCTTGCGACCTTGAGCATTGTCAGGACGTCGAAAATTGCGCGGTGAGCGAACGGGTTCAAGAACCCATGCGATGCCGCCAAGTGAACCAACTTTTTCGAGCCATGCAAATCGTTGTCGAGCGGTAAGTCGACGCGCGAGTCGATCACGGGACAACCAAGGCCCCGATCAATGCCGAGCCGTTCGCGCTCAGCATTGAGGAACCCAACGTCAAACGGCGCGTTGTGCGCCATTGCAACGGCGCCCTCGGCGTAACTCATGGAAATAAATAGCTTGAGCGCCGACTCGGTTGAAATGCTGAATTGCTTTAAGATCGCCCCGTCGATGCCGGTAAGTTTTGTAATGAACGGGGGGATTTCAGGCTCGAGCCCGTTGTCCTCATGCCAGCAAAACCTAGAAAATATTTCGACCGGCGCGCCTCGGTCCCAATCCCAAAGGACGGCGCCGACCTCAATAATGCGATCGGTCTCAGCAACCAAGCCAGTCGTTTCAAAATCAAACCCCAAGACTAAACGCATTCGATCAACCCCCATGCCTCGTCGGTCGAGCGCGCAACCCCGGCGATGCCGCCAGCATTCAAAACAACTCTCAAGAAATTCGCTTGCTGAGCCGTCGGCCGACCGAGTTTTTGTTTCACCTCGATCGCCGCGAACCTCGCCAAAACCTTGCCGATCATTTCCTCGGTGACCTCAGTCTCGACCCAACCAATCAGGTCGCTTGAGCCTGGCGCCATTCCAAAAGTAACGACCCGCCAATCAGCCAAAACCAAGACCGCGCCCTTTTCAATCACTCGCCCAACGTAGCCAATCCCTTGAGGTTGGTTGAACAGTCTGACGCTCGGGTCCTTACTGAGCGACAACAATATTTCAGACTTGATTTCCTTTTCAAGTTTTCTCAATTGAATTACCGGCGCTTTTCGTTTTTGAAATGCTCTCTGATTTCGCCAGCCGCAAGGACCGTCGTCGCCAGCAAGATCGCCTCGCGACGCTTGTCGAAAATGTCGTCCTCGGCCGTTCGCTGGCCTGAAATGGCAAGCGTGACCGAGCGTTGCCCGACGTTCCAATTCTTGTAAAGGTCGAGCAACTTGAGCGCCTCGTCTCTTGTCATTTTTTGCATTCATCCCCCTCGGTGTTTCATTTGCATAAAGACCCAACCCGGCTTATATCCCCGCTCGCGCGCGATCTTTTCTAGTTCCTCTTTTGTCCTCGCGCGCCTGACCTCTTGGCGCCTGACCCAGTTCATGCGCTCGCGGTCAGCCGCCGTCAGTTCCCGCAACTCGCCCTCAACTTGTTCGACCTCGCGGGCCGCGACCTCGTAAACATGACCGCAACAAGGACAAGAGGGCGCGGGCTCATGAACGCCAAAACAAACCGGGCATTGCTTGATTTTGACCTCAGGCCCGGCCGCGAGTTTTTTCTTTTTTCGCGTTGGTGTAAGCGTCCATTTTTGATCGTCGTCAGGCAAGCCATGACGAAACACGTTGCCGACGGCGTCAATGATATTCAAATGAGGTTTACCGGGCGCGACCCTCAGCCCCCGGCCGATCATTTGAATATATAAGGACAGCGAATGCGTCGGCCTGACCAAGACAACGGTTTCAATGCCGATGACGTTCAGCCCCTCGCCAAATAGGTCGACGTTGCAAACGACCTGAATTTTCTTTTCGGCAAAATCTTTCATGATTTGGCGGCGCTCGTCGGCCGGTGTCGTCCCGTCAACATGGGCCGCAACCATTCCGGCCCGCGCGAATTCGGCGGCAACCTTTTTGCTGTGATCAATGCCGACGCAAAAGACGATCGCTTGCGTTTTAGGGGCAATTTTCAAATAATGCGAAACGACGTCGCCGGTAATGGTTGGTTTGTCCAAGATTTCAGCCAAGTCGGCCTTGAGGAAATCCCCCATTGCAACTCGGGCCGAGGAAAGATCAACCGTCATGGGCGCGAATAATTTGAACCCGCTCAAATATTTGTTTTCGATCAACCATTTTGTTGAGGGCCCCATGACCATTGATTGCGCGAAATCTTTCAAGCCCTTGCCGTCGAGCCTGATCGGGGTTGCGGTCAATAAGATATGGTAAGAGTCTTTGAAATGGTTGAACGTCGTCGCCCAAGATTTTGCGGCAACGTGATGAGCCTCGTCCCAAACCATGAGGTCGGGGGCCGCAACCAAATCAAGCCGCCTGACGAGCGTTTGAATTGACGCAACCTGAACGGCCTTGGAATATTCCGGGGCCGCCTTGGCTGAAATTATTCCCGGCGAAACCCCCGCTGACTCGAGCGCCGCAACTGATTGCTCGAGCAACTCAGTCCGGTGAACGACAAAAATTGTCGTCTTGCCCTTGGCGAGCGAGCGCGAAATCATTTCGGAAATCAGGACGGTTTTGCCGCTTGCAACGGGGCTGACAATGACGAGTGACTTTTTCCCTGAGGCCAACTCGGCCCTGGCGCGCTCAATAATATCTGATTGATATGGCCTTAGCTGCATGACGAATATTGATTTCTGCCAAGTCTCGGCGGGGCCTTGGCGTCGGCTGAGTCTGAGTCTAAACATCGTCGCAACATTTGACGCCAAATGCCGTAAATAGGTTTTTTCGAAAGGCCGTGAGTCTTGTTGGCGCGGCCGTTTTCTGACGAGGTCAGTCGGTGCAAACAACCGCAAGATTTTGTTCGGCCGCTTTTGATCGAGCCCGCAAGAATTTTCTTGGACGTCCCGCATTCGCATCGGCAATGCCAATACAGGCGCCCATTTTCGCCGCGCGTTTCAAATAATTTTGTCAGGCGACAACGCCCGTCACGCAATTTCACCGAGCCCCCTTGTCATTCCGGCTCACGGTAAAGCATGACCGCGCGCTCAATCAAGTAATATTTACTTGATCGCAATGCGGCGCCGTGATTGTCTGGCGTGTAAACAGTGTAAAGAGGGGGACGGCGTGACCAATCAAATCCAAGTCATTTCAAACGACGAATATCATGAGGGGCCCGGCGTTTCAAAATCGGGGCTCGAGCTCATTGGGCGTTCGCCCTTTCATTATTGGTCACGTTACCTTGACCCGGCCCGCGAACGCCGCGAGCCGACTCAACCAATGATCATTGGCTCGGCGTTTGATTTGCTCGTCAGCGAGCCCGCCGAGTTTTCGAATAAATATTTTCAAATGCCCGAGGGTATGATCAGAAAAGGCAAGGCTTGGGACGAGCTCAACAATGCCAACCCTGGTAAGGACTCGCTCAACGACCGCGAATATTCCATGATTTGCAGAATGCGCGACTCGCTCATGAGCCAATCAATCGGCCGAGCTCTTTTTGAAAAAGGTAAATTTCAGCGGTCGTTTTTTTGGACTGACCCGCTGACCGGCGAGGTTTGCAAATGCCGCCCCGATTTTTGGACTGACGACGACGTCGTCGTCGACCTCAAGACCGCAACGTCGGCCGAGCTCAAGGCATTCCAAAAATCTTGCGTTGACTATTCTTACCACGTTTCAACCGCGTTCACTCTCGACGGGATGACCGAGGTACTTGGGCGCGCCGCTGGCCCGTACTTGTTTTGCGTGATAGAAAAAGAGGCGCCTTTTGCTGCGGCCGTGTTTGAGGCAATGCCCTCAATGGTTGAGCTCGGGCGTCAAGAATATCAGACCAACCTCATGACTTACTCGCGATGCCGAAAAGAAAATCATTGGCCCGGTTACCCTGACGAATTACAACAACTCGCCATGCCCGCATGGTTCAAACCGAAAGGAACAACATGAAAGAAAACACCGAAACAAAAGAGCTCGCGGTCGCGGGGGCGACCAATGCGCTCGCCAATCCAATCGACAATTGGTTTGAGGGCTCGCCGGTTTATGCGAAACTCGCAAGCCTTTCAGACAAGTTTTCAAAATCCGAATTGTGTCCCGAGCAATTCAAGGGCAAGCCTCACGATTGTTTTATTGCCTTGCAAATCGCCAATCGCATCGGCATTGACCCGTTTATGGCGTTGCAAAACCTCAACGTCGTAAGGGGCCGCCCGAGTTGGTCGGCTCAATTCGTGATTTCGTTATGCAATGAGCGCGGGCCCTTTTCGACCAAGATCAAATTCGACGTTGAGGGTTCAGGCCAAGAGCTCGCGGTCACGGCGTCGGCAACAATGAAAGACTCGGGCCAGGTCGTGAGCGCAACCGTTTCGCTGGCAATGGCGGTCGCTGAGGGTTGGGTTGCCAAGAATACAAAATATAAAACGATGCCCGAACAAATGCTTTGTTACCGCTCGGCCGTGTTTTTGGTGAGGCGATATTGCCCCGAAATCTTGGTCGGAATGCCGACGACCGATGAGACGACCGACGTCGCGGTCAGCGGCGCCCGTAATGTTGGACCTGAAGTCAGTTCGAAAACTCAAAAACTAAACGACAAAATCAAGGGGGCAAAAGTTGAAACGCAAACCGAAACCGAAAAAACTTTCATTTGAGCCTGGCGAGGTCCTCACTCAAGACGACCTTGCGACACGTTGGGGGCTCGCGCCCCGGACGATCGCGAATTGGCGCTCGGCCAAGCGAGGGCCGAAATTTTTCAGGGCTGGCAATCGGGCGCTTTACCGCGCCGAGGAAATCTTAAAATTCGAAACAAGGGGGACAAGATGAATTCAATTTCAGTTTGCGGGCGCCTAGGGCGCGACGCTGAGCTCAAGACAAGCAACTCGG
>Ga0209063_1000271_pt1 | contig 43580 bp, 33 predicted proteins | sample KloWWTmeKNB19Kit_FD_187177 | JGI IMG/M metagenome (GOLD analysis project Ga0209063, IMG submission 187177) | Active sludge microbial communities from Klosterneuburg, Austria, studying microevolution and ecology of nitrifiers - Klosterneuburg... | ecosystem: Engineered > WWTP > Aerobic digester >... | reverse complement strand
GTGATACAGTGCGCGTGAAAGGAAAAATGGATGTTGAGTTGCAGCTCTTCGGACTGGAACAACGCATGGAACGCAGCATGGAGATCGCCGTGTACCGCATCGTTCAAGAAGCCATAAGCAACGTGCTTAAACATGCCAAGGCATCAGAACTCAGTGTTGATGTTACGCGAGGTCCTGGTCGCATCAGTGTGATCGTTCACGACAACGGTAAGGGCTTCGACCCGGCTATTCCAAGCACCGGTATCGGCATGGAGAACATGCGTAACCGCGCTATGGCGATCGGAGCTGTTCTGCGGGTGGATAGTTCGCCGGGCAACGGTACTACCATTAGTGTGGAAGGGCCGGTGGTGGAGTAAGCGATGCATACCCGCACCTCCACTTCCTCATTACACAACATAGATGGCGATCTATGCAAATGTGTTGCACTATCGCGGAAAGCAATTAGAACAATACTTAACAACTTTCTTTGGTATGCAACTCTTCGTCACTGGCATGCTACTAAAGTATACGTATTCACGTTCGCGCTCGTCATAAGCAACGTTATGGCCTTTGGCCAGAGCAAAGTGCAGGAGAGCAAGGTATCACACGCTATCACATTTACAATAGGAGATACCGTATTGATCGACTCTTTGATCGACCTAACCGGAAGATATCAGAATACCGAGCCGTACAAGGCGCTCGATCTGGCGGCTGAAGCTCTTACCATCAGCCGATCATTGAAGGACTTAAGACGGGAACTCAAGATCGAGAACGAGATCGCTTATGTTAATAGGGCTACACTGAGTGACTTCGCCGAAGCACTTCGCCACTTGCAGGTTGCTCAAGAACTCGTTCAGCGGATCGGTGATCCTGTATTGCAGCTCGATGTGCTATACGAACTAAGCCAAGTATACGAAACCCTGGGCGATACCGCGAAGGAACTATCAGCGCTGAAAGAGTCCCTATCTATCGCAGAAGTGAGCCGAATACCGAAACATATAGGCACCCACCTGAGATCCTTGGCCGGCTTCTATAGCCGGAATGACGACCAGAAAAACGCACTTGACTTTTATCACAAAGCCCTGCAACGCATGTACGCAGCCGCCGATACGGCGGAGGCATGGTGGGCTATGCACGAGCTTGTCTTGTTCCACTTCAAATACGACCGATACGATTCCTGTAAGTATTACTTGGACACTAACCTTGCTTTGCTTGAAAAGTATCCTATCTCAGGTTTCGGAACCTTCGCTCACGTGATGTATGCCCGGGTAGAGTTGAAAAATGGAACTGCAAAGCGTGCTCTCGAGCATGCTGAACAGGCAATGATGATCGCAAAGGACGAAACACCATTCCACCGCTATTATGCATACATGGTAATGGGAAAAGTCAGATCGGAACTCATGGAACCAGCAAAAGCCCGGCAAGCGTATGTGTCCGCCCTTGCATTGGCGAGATCCATAAAAAGTCCGGAGTTCATCACCGACGCGCTCGAAGGGCTGTACCGATCCGAGAAAAAGAGCGGCAATATGGTGGCCGCAGTGCGCTATTTGGAGGAATACCACCAGGCTATGGACTCACTGAAGAAAGTAGAGGGTTTGCAGGAGACAGCCGTCCTCATGGCACGTAAGGAGCATCAGCAGGAGCGGTTGGCCGATAGCTTGGAACAAGTGGTCCGCACTGAGACACAACGCATCGTCTACGACAGTAGCATGCAGCGCGAAAGAGACCGGCGCGAATTCCTGATCGCTTGTGGTACTGCAGGAACCGTCGTCTTCCTGCTCTTCGCCTACCTCATGCTGAAACGGTTACAGCAAACGCGCAAACTCGCGAACCAAGAACAGGAGCTGCATACACAGCGCATAGATGAACTCATGAACACCAACGAACTTACTGCAATGAACAGCATGATCGAAGGACAGGAGAAAGAACGCGATCGTGTAGCGAAGGATCTTCATGATCGCTTAGGCAGCATGCTCAGCGCGATCAAACATCAATTGGGCGCGGTGGAAACCGATGTTCAACAAGTGAAAAAGGACCAAGGCATGCAGTACTCCAAAATGCACACAATGTTGGATGAAGCCGTAGGCGAAGTACGCCGCATCTCGCACGACATGATCACTGTTGCACTATCACGCTTCGGGCTTGCCAAGGCCTTGGAGGACTTGTGTGACTCAGTGAGAATTAAAGGCAAATTGGACGTGGAACTGCAACTTTTCGGACTTGAACAACGCATGGAACGTAGCATGGAGATCGCCGTGTACCGCATCGTTCAAGAAGCCATAAGCAACGTGCTTAAACATGCCAAGGCTACCGAACTAAGTGTTGATGTTACGCGCGGCCCCGGTCGCATCAGTGTGATCGTTCACGACAACGGCAAGGGCTTCGACCCTGCTATTCCAAGCACCGGTATCGGCATGGAGAACATGCGTAACCGCGCTATGGCGATCGGAGCTCTGCTGCGGGTGGATAGTTCGCTGGGCAACGGTACTACCATTAGTGTGGAAGGGCCGGTGGTGGAGTGAGCACGCTCAGTGCTTACAGATGCCGTTGGAATTTTTAGAATAGTGAACGCAATGCTATCCAATGAAATTTACTGAAGCATAGGTATTGATCAACATCGCTGTATCCTTCATTATTTTAAGTGAATATGATCCCGCGCCATATTCTCCTCTGCTACCGTTATTCATGATCGTATATCGATCTGTCGAGTTACGTCTTCGGTGCTTACCTCATCGAGCATACCATAAGAATTAACGTGCCCAACATTGAGCATGAACTCATATCGTTGGCTAATGAGCATCGCGTTACGCGCCTTTCCATCTATAAAGATCGCTTACATTATAGCCACGAGATCGACGATATTTCCGTCGAACCGTAAGAATGCTCCTCAATACACACAGTTGGTTCAGTCTGAATTACGGCGTGCTTTCGCCGGAGCAAGTGCTACAAGAGGCACATGATCTGGGCCTGCAACAAGTGGCACTTACCGATGTGAACTGCACTGCGGGTTGGAGCGATCTGTTCCGCTTGGCCGATAAGTACAAGGTGCGTCCGTTGGCGGGGATCGAATTCAAACGCGGTGCACGAACGCTCTATATCGGCATTGCGCGCAACAACCTTGGGCTGCATCAATTGGCCGGATTGCTCACCGATGAATTGTTGGATGACATGCCCCTACCCGAACGTGCGCCGGAGATGCCCGATGCGTTCATCATCTACCCGTTCGGCGCGCCCAACATTCCGGAAAAGCCGCGGCCCAACGAGTATATCGGCATACGCCCAAACGATGTTAACCGATTGCGTTTCTCGCCCTTCATACGCCACAAAGAGCACTTGCTCGCACTGGCCACAGCAACTTTCCGTAGTGATCCGCTGTTGGCGAAACGCGACTTCAACGTTCACCGCTTGAAACGCGCCGTGGATACGAATATGTTGCTGAGCACTACGCCGCCAGAACATGTCGCAGCGTCTACGAACCGCTTCCTGAGTGAGGAACAGCTCTGTGCCGCCTTCGCGGATGTACCCGAGCTGGTATGGAACACACGCCGTTTGATCGATCAATGCGATGTGCACTTTGCGCACGGAAAAAGCAAGAACCGCAGGACTTGGAGCAGTGATGCTTCCGCCGATCTGGAACTGTTGCGACAAGAAACACAAGCGGGTATCGTACGGCGTTTCGGTACGCCTTCGCAAGCGGTGCTCGATCGTGTGCATCGCGAGCTTACCGTGATCGCGCAAAAAGATTTCGTAAGCTATTTCCTCATAAACTGGGACCTGATCCGCTTTGCGAAGAACAAAGGTTTTTTCCACGTCGGGCGCGGCAGTGGAGCCAATAGCTTGGTGGCCTATTGCTTGGGCATTACCGATGTGGACCCGATCGAGCTGGACCTGTACTTCGAGCGTTTCATCAACCCAAGCAGAAGCAGTCCGCCGGATTTCGACCTGGATTTCAGTTGGAAGGACCGCGATCAGGTAACGCAATACCTCTTCGATAAATACGGCGCCGACCGCCGTGTTGCGTTGTTGGCGACGTACAGCACCTATCAACGCCGCGCAGTGATCCGCGAGTTGGGTAAAGTGTTCGGTCTACCACCCGATGATATTCATGCATTGGCCAACGAAGGACGCATGCATTCGCAATGGGTAGGTCGGCATGCCAACGCCATGGACAAAAGTGCCGGCCCCGTTGTGGAGCACGACAGGATCGTACGCACCATCATGCGTTACAGTGAGCATTTCATCGAGCACCCGCATCACCTGAGCATTCATGTGGGCGGTGTGTTGATCAGCGAAAAACCGCTCACGCATTATACCGCGTTGCGCATGCCACCGAAAGGTTTCGCCACGACACAATTCAGTATGCTCGAAGCAGAGGATCTTGGGCTCTACAAGTTTGATATCCTTAGTCAGCGCGGGCTGGGACATATTCGGGATGCGGTGGAACTTGTTGAAAAGAATGAAGAATTTAGAATGGAGAATGAAGAATGTAGAATGACCGCTGTTGCTGACCCTGCGTCTACTTGGTCGCCACAGGACTCGCAATCAGTTGATAGTTCTTCATTGGAAATTCTACATTCTTCATTCCCACAGGGCTCGCATTCGGTTGATCACTCTACATTCTCCATTCTAAATTCTCCATTCCGCCCAAAGGCGGTGGACATTCATGCAATAGAACAATTCAAACACGACCCCAAGATCAAAGAGCTGTTGCGCACAGGAGATACCATCGGTTGCTTCTATGTGGAAAGTCCTGCGATGCGGATGCTGCTGAAGAAACTGGGTGTGCAGGATTACTTGACGTTGGTTGCGGCCAGTAGCATTATCCGTCCGGGAGTGGCGCAAAGTGGTATGATGCGCGAGTACATTCTACGCCACCGCGATCCCGAACGACGCAAGCAAGCACACCCCGCGATGTACACCATTATGCCGGATACGTATGGCGTTATGGTGTATCAAGAGGACGTGATCAAGGTGGCGCACTTGTATGCTGGCCTCTCACTGGCGGAAGCGGACATTCTGCGGCGTGGCATGAGCGGTAAGTACCGCAGTCGCGAAGAGTTCCAACGGGTAAAGGATCGCTTCTTCAGCAACTGCAAGCGCAAGGGATATCCGGATCATGAAAGCGCGGAGATCTGGAGGCAGATCGAAAGTTTCGCGGGATACAGTTTTGCTAAAGGACATAGTGCCAGCTACGCGGTAGAGAGCTATCAGAGCTTGTATCTGAAGGCATACCATCCGCTGGAATTCATGGTGGCCGTGGCGAACAACTTCGGTGGTTTCTATCATACCGAATTCTATCTGCACGAAGCACGCCGTGGCGGTGCTGTGATCGAAGCGCCTTGCGTGAATAGGAGCGATGAGTTGTGTAAGCTGGACCGCCTGCGGCGGAATGAAAAATGTAAAATGAAGAATTTAGAATGTAGAACGCGAACCACCGAAGATCTTGCGGCTATCGATAGTCCAGTAATAAGTGCTGATCACGAACAGAGCGCGCATTCAATTGAGAATTCTTCATTCTCCATTCGTCATTCTCCATTCCGCGAAGCGGCAGTCTTTCTCGGACTGCAGAACATCAAATCCCTCAACACGGAAACAGTGAACACGGTCCTGAATGAGCGCCGCCGCAACGGGCCTTTTGCCGACCTGCCAGACTTGCTGCATCGCGTTCACATCCATGTGGAGCAGGCGCGCATGCTGATCCGGGTAGGGGCTTTCCGTTTTACCGGAAGATCAAAACCACAATTGCTTTGGGACCTTACGCTGCTGCATCCTGGTGCTAAAAAAACCGATCATACCAATGATCTTTTCATCACCGAACCACCCAAGACCCGGTTGCCAAAACTCCAACACTTCGACCTTGCCGATGCGTACGATGAACTGGAATTGCTCGGCTTTCCGCTGTGTGATCCGTTCATCTTAGTGGAATGCGTATTGAACCGCAACCCCGTGTTAACCACGGGGCAGGCTGCAACGACGCAACGTACAGAGGCTTCAATTATTGACACATCTCCGGTGCCGAAGGTTTCCATTCAAAATCTGGGCAATGGCAGACTCAGGGTTGCCGATAGGCGCAACGCTTCCGGAGACCCGACAACTAATAACGGACAACCAACAACCATCCTCGCCAAACAAATGCCCGACCACATTGGCAAACGTGTTACCATGCTCGGCTACGTGGTACACATCAAACCCACTACCACACTCAGTGGTCAACGCATGAGTTTCGGGAGCTTCATCGACCCCGCCGGTGATTTCTGGGACAGCACCCAATTCCCCGATATCGAGCGGCGCTACCCCTTCCGTGGGCGCGGCGTGTACCGACTTACCGGCAAGGTTGAAATGGAATTCGAGCACTGTTCGTTGAGCGTGCAACACGTGGAGAAACTACCGTGGAAGGTGGATCCGCGGTATGGGGAGAAGTGAAATCATACCTTGGCAGGCAGCAGATCGGCACCAGAACGTGTCATCATAACTACAAACCAACCTCAGATCTCATGAACAAACTATACGCAGTAGTACTTTTTAGCGCCACATCACTCTTCGCAGGCGCACAGACCATTTCAACCACAGGGCAGAACACCTTCAACCCCTCCACCTTAACGATCGATCAAGGCCAAACGATCACCGTAACCGTTACTGGCATCCATACAATGACTGAAGTAGATCAGTCGGTGTGGGATATGAACGGCAACACGTCCAACGGCGGCTTCAACTATTCCGCAGGTACCCATATGCTCACACTCACACTACCAGGTACCTACTACTACGTGTGCATTCCTCATGCTGGTTCTGGAATGAAGGGGCAGATCACCGTACTTAGTACGGTAGGTATCGATGGCACTGAAGCCAACTCGGTATTCGCACTATTCCCCAATCCCGCCAAAGACATGATCACTGTAACTACAGCAGTTTCCGGAGGTATGGCTCTTAGCATAATTGATGCGACCGGACGCGAGGTGGCACATCAAAAACTGACCGGAGATGACACCATTGATATTAGCGCACTTGCCAGCGGCAATTACACGGTAGCTATTTTGAATAAAGAAGGAATGATCGAACAAAGCCAACAATTGAGCGTTGCTCGCTGATCAACTAACAACACACAGCAAAATGCCACCTACCGGGTGGCATTTTGCGTTGATCGCTTAACGAACGAAAGGCCACGCAGCCCCCTCAGGTTACGCAGCCTTCGCCCGCTCCGAATCGCGATCCTCCCGGCAGGTGGACCGACGCCCCATGAGATCAATTCTTGTACTTCACAGCACCTTGCTCAAGTAAATGCTCAATGTCATTGTTCACACTGAGGATCAATAGTGATGTTGCCGTGCAGAACACCGGACTCGTAATGCAATGATGTCCATTCCAACTTCCATCCTCGTTCTGTATGCTCACCAAGCGCCCTGTGGTCTGCTGGTACCAGTTCTTCCAGCCATCGTCCTTCGCGATCACGAGCGACTCACCGGTTTGTAGAAAACTCAAGAATTCCTCACCCCCGTTATTGCCAAAACCGCTGATCACATTTTCACTTTGTGCCTGCTCCTTGGCAGCATTGAAGACCTGGTATGCAGTATTCAACTTTTCCGCTTCGCCCTTGGAGTATCCGGCATCTTCCAATGTCTTCACTGACATTGGCGCGTCCGCCTTTACCTTTCCTTCCTTGCGCGCCTTAACGACCACTTCGTTCATTTCACGCGCTTCCTTCGCGCTGCTGCGGCTGCTTCCGCTCACTGCATACAGCGTAACGCCAGCAGCACGGTCCGTGGCAACTCCACCATTCTCCACATCAAAATTCGCTTTCTGGTAGTTGCGTGCAAGATCCAGAGCTTCCTCATCCACTTCAGCGCCAACTGACTTCGCGCTCTCCAATGCATTGGCCGCAAATGAAGACTGCAACACGCCAGCCCATCCATCACCTTGAACACTACCATCGCTATTCTGTGAACGTTGGATCATGCTTACACACGTGTTCAACGCACGCATGGTGCGCAACTTCATAGGATGTTGTTCGCCGAGTTTGGCCGAAAGGTTCGTGAGGAACTGAGCCGACAATGCCACATCGATGTTAGCACCCAATTTCGATTGGATCTGCGTGCCTTGCAACGTGGTGATGTTGATCGCTCCTTTCGGTGCCTTTTCAACTTGCTCCAGAATATAATCCGTTGCGCGCTTCAATTGGTTCGAATGTTCGCCTTTCTCCAAACTGTTGCCTAAGCGCAACAGTGCCATACCGACCATAGCAGTAGTTGCGGGATCAGCACTTACAGCATGCGGGTCAATAATATCCTGACGTACATGTGTCCCTGAACCGAATCCACCGTTAGCGGCCTGCGCTTGTACCAACCACTTCAACCCGCGCTCTTCCGACTTCAATACAGGTTGCGGTGTAGCGAGGATGAACGAGGGATCAAGCCCTTCACCTTCGTAAATGGTCTTGAACACACAGCCTTTTGCATCCGCACGCGCGGCCAGCTTCTCGCTATTGGCATTGCTTGGAAGATCGGGAACATGGCAATGAGCATCGGCGTCAACACCGCTGCGCTGTGCAAAGGAGACCAGCACAAAACCGGTTCCCACAACGAAAAGACTTAGGAAGAGAACGACAAGGAACTTTTTCATGATCGTAAGGTTTAGTTAGTATGGATAAGATGCACGGACAACGCCCATTGCATAACCCACTGTACACACTACTTCTGAAAAGGTTCGATCATCGTGAGAAATGTTGCTACCATGCAGAGGCGTGATCGACCATTTCGTATGCGTACATTGCCATATGCGCTTCACTGTTCCACTACTTCTATTCCTTACTTGCTACTATCTACAGGCGCAGAGCATTCTGCACTTTACGCGCACTTCCGGTTGGGACCACAATACACGCAGCGAATCCTTCGGCATGTTCTCTGCAATTGGCAATGAGATCGAAGCAACGGTCGTTGATGATGCTACGGGTGATCCGTTCTCGGATCTTACATCGCTGCTCCAATTCGATGTGATCGTGTTCTCCAATACCTCGGGCGATGCGATCTTGAGTGCTGATCAACGCCAGAATTTCGAAGCATTCATTGCCAACGGTGGATCGGTGATGGGTATTCATGCTGCGAGCGATACGTACAGACACAGCACAGCCAACGGCAATAATACCGGCACTTGGGACTTTTACCCGGAATTGATCGGAGCGAGTGTCCAGGAAAATCCGAACCACGTGGCCGGAACACCTCAGTATTCAATGCAACTCACCAACTCACACGCGTCAACTACCAACCTTCCTGAACCGTGGGTGAAGAACGAGGAATACTATTACTGGGAAGGTGGTTATTACAACGCCAACAATACGAATGTGCTCGAAGTTGAACAGACCGTTGGCCCTAACGGACAGGTGAATTCCTATGACGTTGAACGACCCATGAGCTGGTATCGGGAATTGCCTGAAGGAGGCCGGTTGTTCTACACGGCTCTAGGTCATGCTCCAGATAATTACACGAGCGATGCATTGTTCCGCACACATATCAAAGATGCGTTTGTATGGCTATTGGATGGTACGACCGGAATTGCAACATCGCACCAAGATCAATTGCACCTTTGGCCGAATCCAGCAACCGATCAGATCACGCTATCCAATTCCAACAAAGCCGGTAACGTGAATATCGCTTTATACAATTCCACAGGACAGGCCATTCTGGCCCGAACGATGGTCGGCAGTTCAATAACACTCGATCTACGCGAACTTGGTACAGGGATCTACTTCATTCGATCTTCGAACGGATCTGTACAGAAGTTCGTTGTTCATTGATCCACCTTGGATCAATGCTCCATCACGATCTTACCAGCTTTCTTGCGGTCGTTCTCGTCGAGTAGGATCTTACGCATACGCAGGCTTTTCGGTGTTACCTCCAAGTATTCGTCGTTGCTGATGTACTCCATGCACTCCTCCAACGAGAATTTGACCGCTGGTGCAATGTTCTCTTTGTTGTCCGAACCACTAGCGCGCATGTTCGTGAGCTGCTTGCCCTTCAACACGTTCACAACGAGGTCGTCCGTCTTTGGGTTCTCGCCGATCACTTGGCCGCCGTAGATGTCCTCTCCAGGATCAATGAAGAATTTACCGCGATCCTGCAATTTATTTATGCTGAATGCAATTGCAGTTCCTGTGCCTTGGCTGATGATACTTGCCGCACGACGCACGCCTAACTCGCCTTTGTATGGCTCGTAGCCTTTGAAGCGGTGCGCAATGATCGCCTCTCCTTCTGTTGCTGTGAGCAATGGATTGCGTAAGCCGATGATGCCGCGCGCTGGAATATTGAATTCGATCTGTTGGCGATCGCCCTTCAACTCTACGCTGGTCAATTCGCCTTTGCGACGGCTGACCAGGTCGATCACTTTACTCGCGAAGTGTTCTGGCACTTGCACAGTAAGCATCTCGATCGGCTCACAACGTTCGCCTTCGATCTCTTTGAAGATCACCTGTGGTTGGCCCAGTTGGAACTCGTATCCCTCACGGCGCATGGTCTCTACCAAGATGCCGATGTGCAGAATACCGCGACCATAGACCAACAATTTGTCAGGACTATTGGTCTCTTCCACGCGCATCGCCAAGTTCTTCTCGATCTCCTTGAACAAGCGATCGCGCAGATGTCGGCTGGTGACATAATCTCCTTCGCGACCAAAGAACGGCGAGGTGTTGATCGTGAACAACATCGACATGGTAGGCTCGTCGACCTTGAAACCAGGTAACCCTTCCGGCTTTTCGAAATCAGCAACAGTATCGCCGATATCGAATCCTTCCAATCCCATGATGGCACAGAGTTCTCCACTTCCCAATTCACGGTCCTTTACTTTCTCTTTACCAAGACCTTCGAACACCATCAACTCAGCAACTTTGCCTTTGGTGATGCGACCATCGTTCTTTACCAAGCTCACGTTCTGGCCGGGTTTTATGGTTCCGCGGGATACGCGACCAACAGCAATACGACCTTGGAAACTGCTGTAATCCAAACTCGTGATACGCATCTGCAGACTTCCATCGAGCTTCTTCGGCGCCGGAATGTGCTCGAGGATCATATCCAACAAATAGCTCACATCTTCGGTCGGGTTCTTCCAATCAGGCCCCATCCAACCGTTCTTGCTGCTACCGTAAACCACCGGGAAATCCAATTGGTCCTCGCTTGCTTCGAGCGTGAACATAAGGTCGAAGATCTGCTCATGTACCTCCTCAGGTGTGCAGTTCGGCTTATCTACTTTATTGATCACCACGATCGGCTTCAGGCCCAACGCAATAGCCTTGCCCAGTACGAAACGGGTCTGTGGCATCGCACCCTCGAACGCATCGACCAGGAGCAATACGCCATCGGCCATGTTCAACACGCGCTCCACCTCACCACCGAAATCACTGTGACCGGGGGTATCGATCACATTGATCTTGATGCCCTTGTAACGAACACTCACGTTCTTACTAAGGATCGTAATGCCCCGTTCACGTTCCAGATCGTTGTTATCCAACAACAGGTCGGAAGTGGCTTGATTCTCACGGAAGAGCTGGCATTGATGCAGGATCTTATCCACCAAGGTGGTTTTTCCGTGGTCAACGTGGGCAATGATGGCGATGTTACGCAGTTCGGTCATACTACAGTGCCGTTATCCGGCAGGGAATTGAATGCTATGGGTCTGAAAAAGGCCCGCAAAGGTACTGTTTTTCAGTGGACTTCAAGCGCGAATACTATCTTTGCCGCCCGCTAAGCGCCAGCTTGGCCTTTTGGCCCCGTAGTTCAACTGGATAGAATGACAGATTCCGATTCTGTTGGTTGGAGGTTCGAATCCTCTCGGGGTCACAAAACGGTTCGCCATTAGCGAGCCGTTTTTTCGTTTCTTGCAGTTCGATGCGGATCGATAAATTCCTCTGGTGCGTACGGCTGTTCAAAACGCGCAGCTTGGCTACCGACGCTGTAAAGCGTGAGCAAGTCCGCATCAATGACCGCATTGTAAAAGCATCGGCAGAGATCAAACTTGGTGACCTTATCGCCCTACGCGAACCACCCATTTGGCGGAGTTGGGAGATCATTGCCCTACACGCTTCTCGTGTCGGTGCGAAATTGGTGCCCGGTCTTATCGCAGAACGCACTTCCGTCGAAGATCTGGAAAAGCTGGAAATGGCCCGCTTGGTAAAAGCCCAACACAGTACTCACGGCGACGGCAGACCAACGAAACGGGACCGGCGGGACATGGAGTGGTTCAGGGGGGAGTGAGGACTATCCCGGCGGAATCTCGCTTTTGCATCTCGACCGTTCAACCCCAACAATAAGTCTTACGACGAGCTATACAGAGGAGATCCTGTGACAAACTGCACCGAACAACAATAGTTATTTTGAGAATTAGAATTCGATCATTACGGATCAATAGCCCCAAGATCAATTCCTACTTGCCCAATGGCACCATTTCTTTATGCCAATGTTGATAGCCACCCTTCAGATCAACGACACGCCGAAAGCCCATTCGCTTTAACTTACGTGCAGCCAGTGGACTGCGATGGCAGGTCTGGCAATACACGAATACGAGTTTGTTCCGATCGACCGCGCTGAACGCTTTTCGATAGTTGAATGCGAAGTAACTACGGTTCATAGCCCCTTCCAGATGCGAACGCTTGTATTCGCCCCTGGTCCGAACATCGATAAGCGTATGGTCCGTGCTGTCTGCCAGCAATGCATTGTACGCCGTCATCTCTAGTTTTTCATATGTAAAACCCGCGCTGTTCTTGACGGTGAAGCAACCAGTGCAGACGCATATGAAAAATGCTAATACAATATGAAGCGTAAGGTCATAGCGCGCACTTTTCATAATCTATCAAAAGTAGAACTTAACCTATAGCCTGCATAATAGGATACCGTTCCGGAAGTGATCAAAGTGCTGCATCCTTCTATCCCATCGTTTCTCGCAAACGCAAACATCAAATACCTTTTCGCAACTTTGCCATACCATGAACATTCTTTTGAAATTGATCATCTCTGCGATCGCCGTATTGGTTACCGACCTGCTGCTACCCGGCGTTAGCTTGGGCAACATGGATACCATGAACGGATTGCTGACCGCGTTACTAACCGCAGCAGTACTGGGGCTTCTCAATGCGTTGCTTAAGCCGATCCTCGTCTTCTTCACATTACCCGTAACCATTGTCACCTTGGGGTTATTCCTATTGGTGATCAATGCCGTGATCGTGTTGATCGCAGCAAAACTGGTCCCAGGCTTTACCGTCGATAGTTTCTGGTGGGCACTTGGTTTCAGCCTGGTGCTCTCGATCGTTCAAGGCATCCTACAAGGCTTCGATGGTGGTAAAAAGCGTAGCCGTGAAACGGAATGAACTTTTCCTGCTAATTATCCCCGTCCAATAGTCTACCGATCCCTCCAAGGAGACTGCCTTCTTCCTTGCCTTTTCCTCCGGCGCGAGGTGCGGCGGCGATTATGTTATCGGCCAAGCGGCTGAATGGCAAGCTCTGGATCCAAACGTGACCAGGTCCTGTGAGCGTGGCAAAGAATAATCCTTCTCCACCGAACAAGGTGTTCTTTATGCCACCCACCATCTTGATATCATAGTTCACGGTCTGTGTCATACACACCAAACAGCCGGTATCCACTTTCAAGGTCTCGCCGGACTGCAATTCCCGCTGAACCGTGGTTCCACCGGCATGGATGTACACTTGCCCATCGCCTTCCAAACTTTGCATGATGAATCCTTCGCCACCGAAAAGGCCAGCACCCAATTTCCGTTGGAACGCAATGCCGATGCTAACTCCCTTGGCTGCACAGAGGAAACTGTCCTTTTGGCAGATCAACTTACCGTGGTAGTCGCGCAGGTCCAATGGCATGATCTTACCTGGATAAGCTGCCGCGAACCACGCTGTACGTCGCGCACTGCTGATGTTCGTGTAGGTGGTCATGAACAAGCTCTCTCCGGTCAGCACACGCTTGCCGGCACCGATCATCTTGTCCAAAAAACTTTGTGGTTGTCCACGACCATCACCGAATATGGTCTTCATCTCGATGCCATCATCCATCATCATTAACGTGCTGGCTTCGGCGATAACGGTCTCATGTGGATCCAGTGTGATCTCTACACATTGCATATCATCACCAACAATGCGGTGATCGAGTTCGTGGGCTTGGCGGGTCATTGTGATATTGTTTGCTGTAAATCTACCAAAGCGAGGCAATGTTGTCGTTACGATCACATGAACGGTATGTATTGCGAATTTGCACGCTCATTTTCGTCCATGGATATTCGACCCAATGGTCAAAGGACATGATCATCGCATTCAACCGGTCCAAGTTTTCTCAGCATAGGTAGTCATCCGCACCAGACACACTTTCGGAACAAGAGAACTAGCACCTTACCCGGATCCTTTCATTCCAAAGATACTATCGATCCCCTACCTTCGCCTACCCTGCCTGAACAACGCATGTTAACGACAAAGAAGAGTACGCCAATAGCCATGGAGAAGTCGGCCCTATCCCAAGAAACCTTGTTGAAGGCGTGGGAGTTGATGTGTACCGCGAAGGCGATGACGGAGATCTATGAGGAAAATGCGAAGTTCACAGCAAAATATGTTCATGCTACCAGCCGCGGTCATGAAGCCATACAGATCGCATTGGGTCTGCAATTACTGCCTCAGGACTTCGTAGCACCCTACTACCGCGATGACAGTATCCTGCTCAGTATCGGCATAGAACCGTACGAGCTGATGTTACAGCTTATGGCGAAGCGGGACGACCCCTTCAGCGGTGGACGGACGTATTACTGCCATCCGAGCCTACGTCGTGAGAACATGCCGAAGATCCCGCACCAGAGCAGCGCTACTGGTATGCAGGCGATCCCGACAACAGGTATCGCACTTGGCCTATGGTATAAGGAACAAGCTGGCATTCCACATGACATTGGCGGGGAGCCACCCATTGTCGTTTGCTCGCTTGGCGATGCGTCCATGACAGAGGGTGAAGTATCCGAGGCTTTACAAATGGCGGTGCTGAAGAAATTACCCATCATTTATCTGGTACAGGACAATGAATGGGATATCAGTGCCAGCGCCGAGGAGATCAGAGCAGGTAATGCCAGTGACTACGCGAAAGGGTTCAAAGGCTTGGAAGTTCGTGAAGTCGATGGAACTGATCTCAGTGCTTCATTCAAAACGATAAGCGAAGTGATCGATACAGTGCGGAAGGAACGTAGACCGTTCCTGGTGCATGCCAAAGTGCCTTTATTGAACCACCATACAAGTGGCGTGCGTATGGAATTCTATCGCTCGCCAGAGAACATGGCGGAGCACCGCAAACGTGATCCATTCCCTAAATTGCTTCAGCTGTGTCTCGACAACAGGTTGCAAAAGGACGGTCTGCGTCAGATCGAGCAAAAGGCCATTGAACGTGTAAAAGCCGATTTCGAGCGGGCGCGTGCTGCGGATGACCCTACTCCTGCTGATCTGCTTACGCATATGTTCGCGCCAACTTCGATCACAGAGGAGGCCGGCGAACGCGCACCAAAGGACCGCCAACCTACAGTGATGGTGGATAGTGCGCTCTTTGCGATCCGCGAGCTGATGCAGGAGGACCCTCGTTGTTTGTTGTATGGACAGGATGTCGGTGAACGACTCGGTGGTGTTTTCCGTGAAGCGGCAACTTTGGCAAAAGATTTCGGTGGTCACCGTGTTTTCAATACACCGATACAGGAAGCATTCATAATAGGCAGCACTGTGGGCATGTCCGCAGCTGGTCTGAAGCCGATCGTGGAAGTACAATTCGCAGATTATATCTGGCCGGGACTGAACCAACTCTTCACCGAAGTTGCGCGTTCGTGTTATCTGAGCAATGGTAAATGGCCGGTAAGTTGCATTCTACGTGTACCCATCGGCGCTTATGGATCCGGTGGTCCATACCATAGCAGCAGCGTAGAGAGCGTATTGTGCAATATCAAAGGAATAAAGATCGCCTACCCTAGCACCGGAGCAGACCTAAAGGGGTTGATGAAGGCTGCATACCACGACCCGAATCCTGTGGTGATGCTCGAACACAAAGGCCTTTATTGGAGCAAGATCAAAGGCACAGAGGATGCAAAGACCATTGAACCTTCGGCGGATTACATAGTTCCGTTCGGTAAGGCGCGCATCGTGCAGGAAGCTGATAGCGCGAAGATCGAGAAAGGCGAAGCAGTTGTTGTGATCACCTACGGAATGGGTGTATATTGGGCAAAGGCCGCAGCCAAGAAATTCTCCGGCAGCATTAGCATCATTGACCTGCGCACACTTGTCCCGTTGGATGAAGAGACGGTAATGAATGCCGTAAAAGCACACGGAAAATGCTTGGTACTGACCGAGGAAACGCTGAACAATTCATTTGCTCAAGCATTGGCCGGTCGCATCAGCGATACGTGTTTCGAACAATTGGATGCTCCTGTTCGTACGTACGGCTCCATCGATATGCCGGCCATTCCACTTAACAGCACGCTGGAAGAAGCTATGATCCCGAATGCTGATAATGTGGCTACCGTGCTGGAGGAATTGCTCGCCTACTGATCATGCAAGAACGCTTCATCCGCGTTCGTCGTACAGCGCGATACCATGTGATCGGTGATGCTGCAACGGCCAAACGAGTTTGGATCGTCCTACATGGATACGGGCAGCTTGCACGCTATTTCCTGCATAAATTCGAAGGACTACAGAAAGACCTGTTGATCGTTGCGCCAGAGGGGCTGTCCCGTTTCTATGTGGATGAAGCTCACCGGCGTGTTGGAGCAACATGGATGACGCGTGAAGACCGTGAACAAGAGATCCAGGACTACGTGGAATACCTGGACCTACTAGCTTCTGAGATCCTACAGAATGTACCTAAGGATACCGGACTTGGCATTTTGGGGTTTTCCCAAGGCGTTGCAACGGCATGCCGGTGGGCCATGTTAGGCAGTACCAAGATCGAGGAACTCGTGGTCTGGTCAGGATCATTGCCTCTGGAGTTGGACCAGGACACACTAGCGTCCGAATTCGCTAAGATCCGGGTAACGGTGGTGCAAGGTTCCAAGGATAGGATCGTACCAAGAACAGTTGCCGAGGATACCGCGGCGCTGTTGCGCCTTGCTGGGATACAGCATAAAGTAGCAACTTTCGACGGGGGCCATGAACTGGAACCGGTATTGCTGCGGAAGGTACTTGTTGGCTGAACTCCGGCGTTGGGATCATGACAATCGGACAGCTTAAGCCGGTCGCATTGCTGTACACATCAGTATATTGGGAGCTTAAACTCAAAAACATGAAATCAAACCTACTCGCTATGGCGTTGCTCGCAATGCCTTTCCTTACCTCTGCGCAAACGAACAACTATGCCAACGGTGCAACTGTTGCGAACTTCACCGTAACGGATGTTGAAGGTGTTACACATACGCTGTATAACTATACCTCGTCCGGGAAATATGTGGTTCTGGACTTCTTTTTCGATACCTGCGGACCATGTCAAGCAACCGCTCCGTATTTCAACGAATTGCATGAAACCTATGGTTGTAATGACGGCGACCTTATTTGCTTAACGGTGAATAATGGTACGGATAGTGATGCTGAGGTGATCGCATACGAGAATACCTATGGAGGTAGCTTCAATCATTCCCCGGCTGTAAGTTCTACCGGTGGTGGTGGTGCAGTGACCAGCACTTTCGGAGTTTCAGCGTTTCCTACCTATTGCCTTATTGGGCCTAACAACACAATGATCGTGAACGACATTTGGCCGATCTCCAATATGAGCACATTCGTTGCTGCATTCCCAGCCGGAAGCAATATTACTCCGACGGCCTGTGCTGTTGGCATCGATGAGAATGATGTAGTAAGTTTCACTGGGGTCTATCCAGTGCCAAGCCAAGGTATAATTACCTTGAACGTGTCATCACGCTCGAGCAGTAACGTAACTGTAGAAGTTGTTGATGTACTCGGTCAGTTGGTCGCAACACATTCGTTCAACGGTCGCAATGGATCAAGCACACAAACACTTGACCTCAGCAATTTATCGGATGGTCAATACTTCCTTAAGCTGAATGCCGGCAACCAGACCGCCGATACACAGCGGATCGTGATCGCACATTGATCATTCGTTGGTCCTTGAACTTGGAAAGCCTCCCATACCGGGAGGCTTTCTTCTTTTGTACTGTAAAAGACCGAACGTAAACCCGTCCTTGATCAGAACGTCGCTGTGGGTTTAACGGCCTTCCAACTCAATAGATCATCCATTGTGTGCACCGCAACAGAATGGTAATTATTTCGGGCTTTCGCATAAATGACCTGGGCCATTAGTTTTCCCTTTTCGGTGGAAAGCATTGCTGTATACAATGGCGTAAGGAATTTTCTGCGGCCTACTTCGTTCAAGAAACGATCCAGCGTCGTGTATGCTGCCTCATGATCGTTCCGGATACACTGTTCCAACCATGCCGCCAATATTTCAGCATTACCACTTTGAGTAAAATGGAAGGCATTGTCCAGATCGTCCATTTGGGCCATGGACAATTGCTTCGGCAAATGGCGAATGAAATGCATCCACTCAAACGCGCTCCACTCATTGGTTTCCAGTGCTGCGGCAGGAATACCTTCTTTCCACCGCGCTATCTGATCTTCCACTTTCACAAAGCGATCAGAGAATGGAACCGGTGCATCCGTTGGTAATCCCGGACCATCGATCCACGCGGTCAGGTCTATGGTCGTATTGGTGGGTTCCAAGAGATCATTGTTCAAATGCCCAATGAAACGATCAGTGGTCATGCTCTGAAAAGCATACGTATCGAAATAATTCCGCAAGAATGCATCGAATTTTTCCCGACCCACCTTCTCTTCCAGTAAGAGTAGGAACGCAAAGCCTTTTTCGTATGCAATATCCGTCATACCGTCATCGGGATCACGGCCTTCCAAATGCAAACGTAAATGTGTATCCTCCGGATGAGGACCCTGTGCTATGTGCTCCAGTTCTGCCGTCAGGTCCTGTCTTCCGATCATCGCGCTCATATTGGCGAAGTCCTTGCCGAAAATGGCTTCCGTGATCCGGTTCTCGAAGTACACGGTGAATCCCTCGTTCAACCAGAAATCATCCCATGTTGCATTGGTCACCAAGTTACCGCTCCAACTATGCGCAAGCTCATGCGCTATCAATGATGTAAGTGAACGGTCTCCAGCAAGGATCGTCGGTGTCGCAAAGGTCAACATCGGATTCTCCATTCCACCGAAAGGGAAGCTCGGTGGCAATACGATCACATCATACCTACCCCATCGATAAGGTCCATACAAACCTTCTGCGGTCTCCAGCATCTTCTCCATTTCAGCGAACTCGTACGTTGCCTTATCGATCACGCTTCGTTCCGCGTATACGCCTGTACGCTTTCCTATTGGCTTGAATACTAGATCTCCGACAGCCAAAGCCATCAAATAGGCTGGGATCGGCTTGTCCATTTTGAAGACATACGTTCCATCAGAGCTGCGTTCCTGAGGATTGGTAGCGGACATTAGCGCCATTAATTCCACAGGAACATTCACCTTGGCATCATACGTGAACCGGATACCTGGACTGTCCTGTACCGGGATCCAGGACCTGGTCAGCGCTGCTTGCCCTTGTGTGAAGAGGAACGGGAATTTTTTATCCGCAGTTTGATCTGGCACCAACCATTGCAATGCTTTGGCCTTTTTCGTTGTATAGTAGGCAATCGTTACCCGATCCATGTGCTCTGGCAATACGATCGTCAAAGCCCTTCCAAGCATGGTACTATCGCCCAGCGAGAATTCCGCATTATTACCATCTGCTAACGTCACGGACTCGATCACGAGGTCCTCAGTGTCGAAAATGATCTTGCTTCCATGCGGTGCCTCTATATCATAAGAGGCAGTTCCACTAATGGCCTGACCTTCCATATCCACAGCGATCGCAAGGTCCAAATGCTTAATCACGGCCTCGTTCGGTCTCGCGTTGCTATGTGTATCCATAACATATGTGGGGGTTGAATGGTCACCAACTTCAGTGGTGGTGGACGTTTCAGAAGTGCAGGCGCTGAATATCATCAACGCCGCGATCGGGAAAATCGGATGGTGCATGAATTGTTCGGAGGGCGCAAAGGTAACAGGCTGTGAAAGTTCGATTAGCACGATCTGATCTTGTATAGGATTGTTAACGTTCATTTACCCTACTTTGAACTCAACCAGATAAAGATCCTTTGCTAAATTCGCCCCCCAATTCGGGGTGTAGCGCAGCCCGGTAGCGCACTTGCATGGGGTGCAAGGGGTCGCTGGTTCGAGTCCAGTCACCCCGACTGGAAAGAGAAGGGGCCGTCTCGAAGGAGGCGGCCCCTTATAATACCATGGCAACGTTTTACATTTTTTACTCTAAAATGCCGGATCGCTTCTATATCGGACACACTACCGAACCAAAGGAAGAACGATTGCGAAAACATATGAGCGCCCATCGCGGTTGGACAGCAAGAGCAAAGGACTGGTAAATTGTGTACGCCGAAGTGTTAATTGACAAAGCTGACACATATCAACGCGAACGAGAAACGAAAGGCTGGAAAAGCAGTGAGAGGATAAAAGCGCTGATATCCTCAACATAGAGCAACCCGATCGCGCATCCCTCTTTGGGCGGGAGGGTCGCTGTCCCGCATTCTTACTGCGGGACGAGTCCAGTCACCCCGACTGGAAAGAGAAGGGGCTGTCCAAATTGGACGGCCCTTCTTCTATTTGCAATATGAGTGCGGCGCGACCTCCTTCTTTAACTATTCAAAAATCTTGTGCGGTAAACGAATTCACCCGTACCAATTGGTACTGTTCCAACAGCTTCATTTCTCCTGTACCTGCTTCAAATGCGATCTCGGCCACAGGTCCGGTGTAATACATGTTCACATCGGGGTGGTCCGCATGCAACACCATATCGAACTTGATCGTGCGTTCGCCAAATTTCTTAGTGTTCGCATTGCGTCCATCAATTAGAACTTCTTTGGTAACACAACCAGATTGAGCAAACCGAAGAACATACGTATCGGATGCAGGAGCATTCACCTTGTATTTACCAGTACGCGAAAGATCGATCGGCATTTCAGTGCCATCCGAAGCGATCAATACGGCATGCACATGTGCATCTGCTATCTGCGTGATAAAGGAACCCTTTACTACCAACCGATCCTGGGCATGTATGGTTCCAATGCTAAAAAGTGTAAGAGCAGCTAAAATGCTCATCGGAAAGAAGTGACCGGAGTTTGATGTGCTGAAGGTTTTCATGGTTTCGTGTGGTTGGGAGAGTTCGTGTTAGTGACAATACAAAAGTCCGATACCATAGCCCCTTTCACAATACCCACTAAGTGGTATTTCGGTACCAATGGAGTTCAAGAATACGGATCTACACAACAACAAAAAGACCCACATGATGCAGGTCTTCTTCCAAGGAGATCGAGTGTCGCAATTTCTTCCTCGCGCGTATGGCTACTTATTCAGCATTCACAGCTTGGTCATTGAACGCTGCTATTGGAGTCAACTCGTTCAGTGCTTCGATCCGTAGGTCTCTGCTCATTTGTGAGAATGATACCTCAACCACTGGTCCACTGTACTGCATCGGATCATTCAGATCTTGTGTTTCCAACGTAATATCCAACTTTAAACTACGCTCACCATAACTCTTGGTGTTCGCATAATGGCCATCAAGAGCGACTTCCTTAGTAACGCAACCGTTCTTGGTAAAGCGTAGAATGTAGCTGTCCTGCGCTGGAACATTCACCATGTAATTCCCCTTTTTGGAAATGTCCATCTGCATCTGCTCACCGTCAGAGGCGATCAACACAGCTTCAGTACGTTCCTCTGTATTCACTTTTGAGGAAATGTTCCCCTTCACCACCAAGCGATCCTGCGCTTGTACCGAGGTGATCGCGCAGAGAGCGAATGCAGCGAACAATAGGTTCGTGATGGTTGTTCTAAGTGTGGAAGTGTGCTGAGCGTTCATCGTGTTGTGTTTTTTGGGGTGTGTTATTTGCGACACCACAAAAGTCCGGCTGGGGTAGCCCTCTCACAATACCTACCTGTGGGTATTTAGCAAAACCGAAGACTGACCTTATTACAGACCAGTTCGTCCAAGATCGGTTCGCCAGCGCCTCCCGATCGCTCGCTAATTATTCGAGACTCCCATTTCAGATCCAAGCTGAATAGTATAGGCTACATTCTCCTTCGAGCTGATATGGACAAAATAAAGACCCGCAACATGCAGGTCTTTTTTGATAAGGAAAATAGGTTGTCGCAATTTCTCCCTCGCGATCCTAAGCTACTTATTCACCGTTCGAAGCTTGGTCATTGAACGCTACCACAGGTACCAATGCGTTCTTTTCGAGGCGTAGATCCCTGTTCAGTTGTGAGAACGACAACTCCAACGCTGCTCCACTGTACTGCATCGGTGCTTGCTGATCTTGTGCATCCAATGTAACATCCAACCTCACGATACGTTCACCATACGTCTTGGCATTCGCATTATGACCATCTAATGCAACCTCTTTGGTTATGCAGCCATTCTTGGTGAAGCGTAGAATGTAGCTGTCCTGCGCTGGGACATTCACCATGTAATTTCCTTTTTTGGAAATGTCCATTTGCATCTGCTCACCGTCAGAGGCGATCAACAAGGCTTCAGTACGATCCTCTGTATTCACTTGTGAGGAAATGTTCCCCTTCACCACCAAGCGATCCTGCGCTTGTACCGAGGTGATCGCGCAGAGAGCGAATGCAGCGAACAATAGGTTCGTGATGGTTGTTCTAAGTGTGGAAGTGTGCTGAGCGTTCATCGTGTTGTGTTTTTTGGGGTGTGATATTTGCGACACCACAAAAGTCCGGCTAGGCTAACTCTCCCACAATACCCACCTGTGGGGATATTGATCTGAATGCTTTTACAATACAACGTTGATATAACTCGTGAACTTCTACTATATCCAGCGCCGCAGCACGCAATACAACACACGAACAGTCGTTCTAGGACCGCTACATTTGCGGCGCTAAAAGTTTAGGATACATCATGCCGAGGATCTTTCTTGCTATTTTTTCATTGCTTTTATACTTCTCGACCAGCGCTCAAGATCATAAAACGTTCACGGTAAGTGGATACGTTAAGGATGCATCCAGTGGCGAAACGCTCATTGGCGCATCTGTAGTTGATAAGGCATTGGGGCGAGGTGTAAATGCCAATACGTTCGGCTACTTCGTACTGAGCCTTTCTCCCGGTCAGCATACGCTTTCCGCGAGTTTCATCGGGTATGAAAACATCGATAAGGTGATCGACCTTCAGGCTGATCTGAAACTCAACATCGAAATGAAACCTAAGTCCATCCAGATCGGGGATTTCGAAGTAATAGCCGAACGGAGCACGAATAATACGGAAGGAACCCAGATGGGAACGGTTGACCTGGACGTGCAGAAAATGAACACGCTTCCTGCCCTTTTAGGTGAAGTGGATATTTTGAAGGTGATCCAGTTCCTGCCTGGTGTACAGAGCAATGGTGAAGGGAACAGTGGATTCTATGTGCGTGGTGGTGGACCGGACCAAAATCTTATACTGCTTGATAATGCTACTGTCTATAATGCGAGTCACCTCTTCGGTTTCTTTAGTGTATTCAATGCGGATGCCATCAAGAATATTGAACTGATCAAAGGAGGTATGCCAGCGAATTATGGCGGGCGTATTTCCTCGGTGCTGGATATCAATATGAAGGAGGGTAACGAAAAAGGATTCCATGGTCAAGGAGGGATCGGATTGATCGCTTCCCGTCTTACGCTTGAAGGACCTATTGTGAAGGACAGGAGCTCCTTCATCGTTTCTGGACGAAGAACCTATATTGATGTGCTCACCAAACCTTTCGTCAATAAGGAAGGTGCATTCAGCGGGAGCGGATATTATTTCTACGACCTTAATGCGAAAGCGAATTACCGCTTCTCGGATAAGGACCGCGTATTCCTCAGTGGTTATTTCGGGCGTGATGTATTCAACTTCGCTGGCCCCGACCCTGGTGACCCGGGCATCAAGATCCCATGGGGTAACGCTACACTCGCTGCGCGGTGGAACCACGTCTTCGGTCCTAAACTATTCCTGAACACGACCGCTACCTTCAGCGACTACAGTTTCGCATTCGATGCAAAGCAGGATCAATTCGGATTCAAATTATTCAGTGGGATCAAGGATTATGGTCTCAAAATGGATCTTAGCCATTACCCCAACGGACGTCATCGATTGAAGTATGGGGGGCAATACATTTACCATATCTACACGACCAGCACTGTGGAAGTGAACAGTGGAGACACGCAATTCAATATTGAAACACCACCGAAATTGCACGCACATGAAGGTGCGTTGTATGTGATGGACGATTTCGATGTGACCGAGAATTTCCGGATCAATGCGGGATTACGATTCACCACCTTTCATCATGTCGGTCCATTCACGTTGTACCAGCTCGATGACCAAGGCCGGACAAGTGGCAAAGTGGAATACAAGCCCGGTAAACCCATTTCATCCTACTCCGCCCTTGAGCCACGCCTTTCAATGCGGTACATAACCGGTAAGAACAGTAGCGTGAAGGCATCCTTCAACCAAGGCCAGCAATACGTTCACTTGGCCAGCTTCAGCAGCATTGCGCTTCCAACGGATGTTTGGATCCCAAGCAGTACCAACGTAAAACCGCAGATCGGCACGCAATATTCGGCAGGCTATTTTCAAGACTTCAAAGAGCACATGTTCGAGACCTCCGTAGAAGTGTACTACAAGAATTTCCAGAACTTGATCGAATACGCCGAAGGTGCTTCACCTCAAGATAATGGAAACACGAACTATGATTCGCAGCTTGTCTACGGCGATGGATACAGTTATGGCGCGGAGTTCTTTGTAAAAAAGGTAGTGGGAAAGGTGAATGGTTGGGTCGGTTACACTTGGAGCCGCACCAACCGGAAGTTCCCGGATATCAGCAATGGCAAGGAATTCCCGAGCCGTTGGGATCGCAGACATGACCTGAGCGTTGTTCTATCCTACGATGTCAACAAGCGCTGGAATATAGGTGCAACGTTTGTTTACGCTACCGGGCAAGCTGTGACCCTAGCTGTTAATCGCTATTTCGTGGAAGGCCAATTGGTAAGCGAATACACTTCGCGGAATGGTTATCGCATGATCCCCTATCACAGGTTGGATCTTGCAGCTACGCGCTATGGAAGAACATCCAAGATCCTAAAAGATCCTGTCACCGGTGAAACCACAGAGATCCCGAAGAAATTCACCAGCAGTTGGACCTTCAGCGTTTACAATGCTTACAACCGCTCAAATCCGTACTTCATTTATTATAGTGCCGATGGAAATCCGGCAGCAGGCACATTCCAAGTGCAGGCTAAACAGGTTTCGCTCTTTTCAATTCTTCCATCGATCACATGGAATTTCAAGTTCTGATGAAATACATTCTTCCACTCTGCCTCACCACTTTGCTGCTTGCTTCATGCACCAAGGACATTACCGTAAAACTTCCGGAAACGGAAGCGAAAGTTGTTGTGGAAGGCATTATCGAAACGGACGGTCCTCCATTGATCCTGCTTACTAGAACCCAAGGTTTTTTTGACCCCACCAGCATTGCTTCCATAGCGGCTGCCTACATCAGTGAGGCAGAGGTTACAGTTAATGATGGGTTCAACACTTACACACTGAATAAGATATGTAGCGACGACTTAATAAATGATTCACTTTTACAGATCGCCGCCGAACTGACCGGTATCGATGCAGGATTATTGGCACAAGCGAATATCTGCGCATGGACCAACTTGGACGGCACTCTGTTAGGTGTGGAGGGCAGAACTTACTCCCTCAACGTTGTTACGGACGGAAAAACACTCACGAGCAAGTCGACCATCCCGAATGGCATCGCACTTGATTCATTATGGTTCAAACTCGCCGAACAGAATCCCAACGATGATTCGCTAGGTTATATATGGAATAGACTACAGGATCCCGATACGCTTGGCAATGCCTATCGGTGGTTCTACAAGAGACTGAATAACGGTCCCGATGGACGGCCTAAGGATAGCCGGTTCATTGCACCGTTCTTTTCGGCGTTCGAGGATAAATACATAAACGGACTCGAATTCGACTTCGCTGCGCAACGCGGTACTGCACCATTCAGTGATGCCGTTGATGATGATAATGAAGAGCGAGGCTATTTTAAACGAAATGATACTGTTGCTGTGAAATTCGCCAGTATGGGTATTGCAGAATACCGCTTTTACAATACGTTCTACACCAACGCCTCATCGCAAGGTGACATCTTCAGCAACCCTGCGAATATTGTTTCCAACATAAATGGTGGGCTGGGTATATGGGCTGGACTCGCTACACGCTACGATACAGTCATCTGTGTGCCCTGAACAGCCTACAACTCTTTGTCAGGATTCCTTGGAACTCGTATTAAGAACTTAAATTCGCGATCTCACTTTACGCCATGTCCACTACTCCTGAACATCTTAAATGCCTGATCATTGGATCAGGTCCGGCTGGTTATTCTGCGGCGATCTATGCCGCACGTGCGGATCTTAAACCCGTTATGATCACGGGACCACTACCGGGCGGTCAGCTCACACAGACCACCGAAGTAGATAACTATCCTGGTTATCCTAACGGCCGCAGTGGACCGGAAATGATGGAGGACTTGATGGCACAAGCCAAGCGCTTCGGCACCGACGTACGCCATGGATGGGTTACCAAAGTGGACTTTACAGGACCCGTACACAAAGTATGGGTGGATGAAAAAACGGAGATCCACGCTGATACCGTCCTGATCTGCACGGGTGCGAACGCCAAATGGCTTGGCCTACCCAATGAAACGCGACTTCGCGATATTGGAGGAGGTGTTACTGCTTGTGCTGTTTGTGATGGCTTCTTTTTCAAAGGACAGACCGTTGCTCTGGTAGGCGCAGGAGATAGTGCTTGCGAAGAAGCGACCTACCTCGCCAAACTTTGCCCTAAGGTCTATATGATCGTGCGGAAAGATGAATTCCGGGCTAGCAAAGCAATGGTTCACCGCGTGGAGAACACGCCGAACATTGAAGTCCTGTTCAATACGGAGGTTACCGACGTGTTGGGTAAGGATATCGTAGAAGGAATTACTATCGTGAACAATAAGACCAAGGCTACCGGCAAGCTTGACGTGACCGGTCTTTTCCTTGCGATCGGCCATACGCCAGCAACTGAAGTATTCAAGGGTTGGTTGGACATGGACCCACAGGGCTATTTAACGCATGTTCCCGACCGCACGGTAACAAAGGTGCCCGGTGTTTTCGTGGCTGGTGATTGTGCCGATCACGTGTATCGCCAAGCAGTTACCAGCGCCGGATCAGGATGTATGGCAGCCTTGGATGCAGAGCGCTATTTAGCTGCGAATGGCATTCATTGATCGGTCCGGAATATCGCAGAGTTACTAGAGAACGCTTTTGGATCGTGGCTCAAAGAGCTGTATCCCAATCACTATACGCAAGCCAGAAGCGTACGATCTCGATCTTCTTGAAGGGGATGTCCCACACGCCTTCATAATCCACACGTGTGGGTACAAGCGCATTGCCGACTACCGTGTTCTCGACTTTGATGGCAATGTCAAAATCCAGGATCAGTGATGCATGCGTTATGCGGTATTGCCGTGCTATAACATCGTTCGTTTCCTGATCGAACCACGTTTCCATATTCTTGATCACGGTGCGACCATCCCGGAATTCCGGCTTTGCTACAGCGCTGAATACCCAACAGCTGTGTCCATTGCGGTCCTCGCCGCGTAATGCGAAGTCATAAAAGCGCGCCATGTCTGGTTCGAACAGAGCCAGTTTATCTCCAATGAATGGAACGCTCGCGATCTCTGAACCGGGATCGAACATGAATTTCTTCAACTCACTTTTGTATTTCTCGAACCGATCAACACGTACGATCTCGTTCTTTCTATCCTTCACACTGTTGTTGGCCACATATTCTCCTTTTGGGAAGAACACATCATTATACATCTCAGCCGTTAGGTACCGCCACTCCCCTTTTCGGTCCTTTAGATTGCCGGTCTCCACGTAACTATCCTGCACCCAATTGGCCATTATACCAGTGCGCACCAAGCGACCGGCGCGTTCAACCTTTGCGGTTTCCTTATCGCCTTTATTGCGCACTACCAATTCGCTTTTTACGCGGTTCGGATAAAACTTCGTGTTGAGAAAGGCTTTATGAAAGCTGGAATCCGTTCTTACATGGTGCATGAAACTTTCCACGTTGAAACCATTCTCAACTGCACTGATCACCACTCCATCCAGTTCAATGGTATTGAAGATCGTATCCACCTGGCCGTTAACTTGGTTGGAGCCCAAAAAGGCAATTGCCACCAAAAGCGTGATCGTTCTAGCGAACAATGATCTGATCAGCGCTTGGATCATTATCAATGCCTGCGCGTAGGTCCCAGACTAGAGTATAGCTCGTACTTCTTCTTCACATACAGCAAGAACTCGTATTGGGTCAACCCCTTGATCACCTCTTCCGGAACATCGCAGAAGTCGATGAAGTCATCGAATGCCTCCGGATTTAGATTAATGATCTCATAATCCACGTACTTCTTCAACAATTCTTGCAATAGATCCCGTTTACGATCATCATTCTCCAACTGCGCTACTAAACGCTTGCTCCGTTCTCTTTTGCTGAATTCCTGGTACAGAAAGGTGATCGGGCTTTGCAATGCATTCACCGTGCTCAATTTATAGTCGCGCTCATTGTAGCCCAACTTGTCAATGTCCTTTTGGATCTCTTTCAATGTGCGTTCCGGAAGGATCTCCACCGCAGCCAATTCCACCACATACGGTTTCATGGTGATCGTTACCGTGTAAGTGTCCTTCAGCACGCTGTCCGCCATGGTTATCCAGCGTGTCTTCTGACCGATCGACCCTAGCATTAACGTGTCGGTTTTCAAGGCACGTACCACGAAGGAACCATCAGCGTTCCCGAAGATCCCGGTACGCGTGCGTTTGTTCACGATCATCAGATCATACATCGCTCCGCTTCCTTCAGGAGTAACTACGCGGCCTCGGATGGTGACCTCTTGAGCGGTGGCATATGTGCCTACCAAGAGAAAAAAACTAAGAAGGGCAATTCGACTGTTCACGCGGCGAAAATAGTTGGGATCGTTGCTCAATTCTCTGTTGTGATCATTCTCACGACAGGATCACAACGAATTTAGGTGGAATTAACATCTTGACCGCGCTTGGAATACAAAGAACGGACCATGATCTTTTGTAGTGTATTTCTTATCTCAGGAAAAAGCGTTCCCTGGATAAACTCCTTAAATGGCGAAAGGCCCCTTCACTCGTTTCCGAGCGAAAAGGCCTTTCAAGTAGTCCCTGTGCATCTATAAGCCGGATCCTGTATCCATATTGCTATGGACCTCCACCATCTATCTGGGATCGCACTCACGTACGACCTCTAGCGACCTACCCTCCGGGATCGGGCGGACAACCCTTTTCCGATCACCTTGCGGCAACCGGAACCCCGGTATACATGGTCTTTCAGCCCGTGGGGTTTACCAAGCCGCTGATGTTGCCACCAACGCTGGTGGGCTCTTACCCCACCTTTTCACCCTTTCCCCGCCGAAACGAGGTGGTTTCCCTTTCTGCGGCACTTTCCGTAACGCTTCGGTTCCCCTTAGCGCCCCTTCCCGTTAGGAAGCACGGTGCCCTACGCTGTCCGGACTTTCCTCCCTCCGCCGAACGGCGGAAAGCGGTGGAGCGATGCACAGGAATTCAATGAACTTGCTTGCTGGTAAAGGTATTGGTTTGTTGTTATTGGTAGATGGTAACTAGAATTTGGTACAGGGTATTCTGACTGCTTGGTCGAATAGGGACTTGGAGTGTGATTGCAGGCTAGGACTAAATCCTTGGTCGAATACCCGAAGCAAAATTTCTAGCGTAGCGAAAAACTTAGGGACTGCTTACTGCCAACTGCAGACTGTTCTTCTTTCTATCACCGGTGTCGCAAGATCTCCACCTCCGTTGCACCGGATCCGTATTGGCGCATATCAGCATCATGGAAACGGACCCCTTCATAGAACTGCAACATGCGCCGCACTTCCTCGCGTAAAATGCCTTCGCCAACACCGTGGATCACGATCAGTTTGCGTTTGCCATCACGGATCGCACCTTCCAACGCCCGCTCGAAATAGGCCAACTGATATTTCAACCGCTCGCCTTGTTGCAACCGCGTTTCATCCTCTACCAATTCATGCAGATGCAGATCGACCATTGCAACGCTCTTGTCTTCTGGACGTTTAGCCATCTTCCCAATGCGTGGTGCGTTACCCGCTTTGCGCCGCGCGATCTTTTCATCTCGCACATCATTTGCCTTCACCATACCCGCTTGGTGATCCGTTACGCCATAGAATGATTGGTCCGCTACCAGAACCATCTCACGATTCCGGCGGTCCAGAATAAAGCCTTCGTCCGTCTTTACCCTGACATGCGCTACGCCTAGGATCTCCAGCACCACGCCACCACCTACCTCGTCTACGAAGGAGATGCGATCACCGGGTTTGAACGTGCGTGACATGGCGCGAAATTAACATGCTTCAACCGAAGGGGGGATGATCATCCGCCCAAAGGTGAATGTGCCAAATTGAAGGCCGTGTTTGGTAGTTTTATGCCAGTGCAGCTATTTGATCGATCATTATTTTAGCCCCATGCAAGAACGCAACCCTTGGAAAACTCTAAAGATCGAAGAACGGTACAGTACACAGTGGATCAGTGTGAGCCACCACGACGTGATCGACCCGAGCGGTGCAGAAGGGATCTATGGCGTGGTACATTTCAAGAACCTTGCTGTTGGTATTGTACCGTTGGATGAGGAACTGAATACCTGGATCGTGGGCCAATACCGGTACCCGTTGGGGGCATACAGTTGGGAGATCCCTGAGGGTGGCGGAAAACGTGACCGACCGCCGATCGAAAGCGCACAACGTGAACTCCTGGAAGAAGTTGGTATCGTGGCCAAACGCTGGACAGAAGTACTTCAAATGGACCTCAGTAACTCGGCGAGCGACGAAACTGCGATCATCTTCGTAGCCCAGGATCTCGAGTACCACACGCCTGAACCCGATTCCAACGAAGAATTGGCCATGCGCAAACTTCCGTTTCAGGAGCTCTATGAAATGGTGATGCGCGGCGAATTACGGGATAGTCTTACGGTTGCAGCCGTGATGAAGGTGAAGTTGCTATTGGATGCGGGAGAGTTGAGGTAAGATCGGAGGTGTCCGAGCTGTCATTACTGAATGTGGATCAGATCGAACCCACTGATCATCGGCGACGTCTGATCGGTCTTCGTCGGACCAGCGACAATCGATTCAACTCCACCTCGAAAACTGTTTCGTCTCCTATTGAGACCTTATCGCCGGTGGCGCTTTCAAATTCTGCGAATACCTTTTCCTCATCGATCACCTCAAGCACAACACCTTGGGTTCCCTTGGGGATCACGTCGAAGAGCACATCCCTAAGCACAACTCTTTTATGAGTGTAGATGCGCTTGATCCTTTCGAACTCAGCGTTCGGATACTTGACCCCAAAAAGTACTAAAGCAAGCCATCGGTATATGCTGCGAATGGCCCTGAAGAATCCTTTCAAGATCGTCTCGTAAACAATGTAGACTAACACTTCCGCAAAAAACCCAGCAATGGCTTCACCTATTGGCATCCCGTTTTAAAAATAAACCCAATGCCCAACCACCTTTCCCGTGCTTTGGAATTCCACAGCGGGCAGCGGAAATTTGATCCCGTTCAAAACGAAGAACACCGTACGTAACACTTTGGATCTTGTGCGGATCCGCGTAAAGTCGATATCAGGTGCCAAGTAGTATTGGCGGTAACGGTCTGACTGGTCACCGACCACCAGCGGTGTTATTGGAAATGCACTGACCATGTTCTCGCCTCCATATCCACCAGCAATATTCAGCCATCCCGGGATCCTGGTGCTCGGTAAAAAGCTCTTGAGGTTGGCGCTTAGCCAGATGGTCTGGCCGTTGTAATCCTTCAGGATCCGTTCGGGGAGGCTCTCGCCCAACAGATCAGGACGCTGCGCCGCGAAACCAGTTGTATGCGCGGAAAGTTTTACGCCGATACGTTGTTCGTTCCACAGTAATTCCTGCCCAATGAACAGCCCCGCACCGATCGTATTGGCCGCCATGTCGCTCCACGAGAAGCCCCATGCATCGGAGGTGCCATCCAGTACTTCTACGCCTGTGAGAAATAGAAAACCCAAAGATCCACCTGCCCAGTTCGCGGTTTTTCGCTTGGTGCCGCAACGGTTGTAGAGCGTATAACCAATGCGCCCTAGTTGGTAACCACTGAACGTGTGGCCCACCTTATCCATTTGCAACCACTCACCGCTATCATCGAATGTGTGGAACGGGCCGCGATCATAATCCGCATACCACGCTTGATCGAGTGCCACGAATGTTCCAGCAATTCCTGCTGCAACGGCGATCGTTGTATTCCGAACACACCGTTTGTTCGGTACCGCCGAGGTAGAATCCTGCGCAACGCCTTGAAAAGCGCAGATCGCAAGCATCACTACGACCCACGGCCGCGACCGGCTGGAATGGGTCAGTAGCATTGGGTAAAATTAGGGGATGGTAGATGGAACGCTGATAACGCAGGAAGAAATGATCAACGCAGATTGCTTGGGTTAGATTTTCGGATTAAAAAGACCAGCTGGAAGTTAGTCGTTGGTTATCCAGCTTCGTGGCCATCCAAACGGTCTAAACGGACAACCAACAACGATCTACACCAAAAAGCAAAACGCTCCGAAACCTTGCGGATAAGGAGCGTTGCTTTAACTTGTTCGGTTCAATTAAGCTCCGATCGCCTTCTGCGTAGCGATAAGGATCTTCCGTGCATTCTCAAGCGTGTCGCTTTCGGCATATAACCGGAGTACTGGCTCGGTACCACTTGCGCGGATCATCATCCATTGGTCATTGTCCATATGGAATTTGAATCCATCTATGGTCTCAACGCTGTTCACCTTGTAATCGCCGAAGCTGGTGTACTTACCACTTTCGCAGGCTGCAAGGACATCCTGCTTCACCTTTTCACTGATGTGCAGATCATTGCGCTCATACTTGAAAGGTCCAACGATTGCGTAAACCTCATTGATCAGGTCATCCAAGCTCTTACCACTCTTGGCCATGAACTCCCAAATTGTCAAGCCCATCCAGATACCATCGCGCTCGGGGATGTGGCCCTTTATGGCGATGCCACCGCTTTCTTCACCGCCCAAGAGTACGTCCTCATTGATCATGATACCGCAGATCCACTTGAAACCGATCTTGGTCACTTGGTATTCCAAGCCGTAGTGGGCGCAGAGTTTCTTCACTTTTGGCGTTGTGCTAACAGCTACTACCACCTTGCCTGTGAACTTCTTATACTTCACCAAGTAATGGATCAATAGAAGGATGATGTGGTGACTATCAATGAAATCACCTTTGCTGTTGTAAAGTCCGATACGGTCCGCATCGCCATCCGTGGCGAGACCACAATCGATACCTCCTTTTTTGATCAACGCGCTGAATTCCTGTAGGTTCTTGTCGATCGGCTCGGGAGCCTGACCCATGAAGGATGGGTTATAGTCGCAATGCAACATTTTTGCTTGTGGCAAAATGCGCTTTATAACGTTCTGTCCGGATCCATACATGGCATCATATCCCCAGCTTAGCCCACTATCGCGAATGGCCTTCATGTCGAAGTTCTTTTCGCAGTGGTCCACGTACATGGTCTCAAGATCAATATCCATGATCATGCCATCGGCCTTGGCTTTCTTTAGATCGATGGAAGCCAGGTCGATCCCGTGGTTCTCAGGAATGATGTCTTCAACTGCCTGCACGTCCTCTGGGATCAGTGGTCCGCCGTGTATGCCTTTCAACTTATACCCGTTATAGCTCGGAGGATTATGACTCGCAGTAAGGATCACTCCCATTGCGCTCTTCTTATTAAAAGCACCCAACGATACCATGGGCGTGCTCACAAAACCTTTAGCCAGATACACCTTGATCCCATGATGAACGAAGACCTTGGCACAGGTCTCTGCGAATAGTTCTCCCGCAAAACGGCAATCGTGCCCAAGAACAATACTTGGATCATTTGGGAAATTCTTCTTTACCCAATGGGCTACGGCCACGCTTACACGCGCTACATTATCCACTGTGAATTCCTGAGCAATGATGGCGCGCCATCCGTCGGTACCGAACTTGATCTTGGTCATACTGATTGTTCTAATGGGGTGCGAAAATAAGATCGTTTATTACGTAGGGTGTTTTCTTGGGGTTACGGAGATGGTAAGAATAACTCGACATGAACCGGCCAAGAGCTGGATATGAACCGAATTGGAACAGAAAGGATATCGATACGATCGCTAGGTGCCTTGGGTCCGCATGCCCCCACAGATGCAGAACAGATCAACCGAATGCCACTTTTCACCGATATATCTTTCTAGCATTCAACGCACGTTGATATTTACGGGCATTCACCAAATGCTGATCGTATGTCTTGGTAAAGTCACTGTATCCGCTGAGATCGGCTTTTGCACAGAAGTAAAGAAAATCGTGCTTTTCGGCATTAAGTACGGCATCCAGAAACCGTGGCTCCGGCATATTTATGGGGCCCGGTGGCAGACCAATGTGCTGGTAAGTATTGTAGGGAGAGTCCACCAGCTTATCACGGTCCAGTACACGGTTCAAGCTATCCATTCCTAAAGCGAATTTCAACGTAGGATCGGCTTGTAATGGCATGCCGATGCGTAACCTGTTCAGATAGACCCCAGCGATACGTGGTGCATCCGATATACGCATGGTCTCTGCTTGAACGATCGATGCGAGGGTTGCTACTTCCGCTGGATCCAAGTTGTATTTTTTTGCTTTGAGCATTCGTTCTTCGGTCCAGAATTTCGAATACTCCTTGGTCATGCGCTCGATGAATTTTTCCGGCGTTGTGGTCCACCAGAACTCGTACGTATTCGGTATGAACAAACTGATGAAATTATTCCGGTTGAGCCCCGCCTTTTGATGCTCCGTAGGATCGCGCAACGCACTCAACATCGTTAGCGAGTCCGTCTCCACGTAACGCGCCACACGACCCGCTAGTTCAGGCAGATCCTTCACGTTGGTGAACGTAAGATCTATGGGTTCCTGATCGCCGCTTCGCAATGTATTCAACAATGAATTCAAGCTGGTCCCACTTGTGATCCTGTACCTACCCGGTTTCACTTTGTTCACATAGTTCTTCCGCTCCGCCAACATCCGGAAACTTGCTTCCTCGGTGATAACTCCGGTCGCCTTCAAGCTATCGATCACCTGATCCAATGTTGATCCAGTGGGTATCAGTAAGATCCGATCCCCGGTTACGCCAGGTCCGAACAATTCCTTCCACGTACGCCAGCCGAAAATACCCGCTGCCAGAGCGAGAAAAAGTACCAACCAAAGAAAGATCTTCCACTGCTTCAAAATACGTGAGGGGTTGCGAACCTAATTGGTTGAAAGAGTGAAAAAGTGGTCTCGTACTGAACGTTATCGGGCTTAATAATATCGTAGAACTGCGTCCAAAAGTGCATAGGTCGGTTAACGCGCTGTGCTTCAATAGTTGAGTTGATCAAATGCATGTAGATCACTGATCTAAAATGAGAAATGGCCTTCAAAGACTCGCGTTACCGGGCCTATCAATTTGATGCGACCAAAAGTATCAGCAGCGATCAGCTCTGCTTCCACATGTAAGGTACCTCCGCGTGTATTCACAGTAACTGGTGTTTGGGTCACATTCCTTTGTAATGCACTGAGCGCAGCAGCAACAACTCCTGTTCCGCAACTTAATGTCTCCGCCTCCACTCCGCGTTCGTAAGTGCGCATATGAATGGATCCATCTTCCGGCTTCAGAAAATTGACATTCGTGCCACCCGGAGCATGTTGTTCATCAAATCGCCGACGTGGACCATCCTGCATGATCTCAATAGCCTCCGGATCAGCTACCCAGACCAGTTCGTGTGGTGAACCATTATCAACGAAATCCACATCGTCCCCATCGAAAGCCAATTGCACGCAACCCTCGAATCCCAGTGAAACCGCCACTTCATCTCCTCTCCAAGATCCATTGTGGATACCGTCGATCGCTGTGAAATTTGCTTCTCCCCTACCCTTGCTCAACTCGCTCCAATAAGCAAAAGCACACCGACTTCCATTGCCACAAAAACTCTGACTGCCATCTGGATTGAAGAACTCCATGTGGAAATCATGGCTTAGTCCTTTTCCTTTCTGGATCAGGACCAACCCATCACTACCAATGCCAAAATGGCGATCGCACAGCTTTCGGATAAGATCAAGATCACCGGACGGGAATGAACCATCACGATCGTCGACAACGACGAAATCATTACCTGTGCCGTGCCATTTTACAAAATTGATCTGCATGAATTCCGGTGGAAAATTACAACCACTTCCAGAACCTATTGATCTTTCTTATCTTAGATCATTGATCCTTTGATCAGCTTGTGGGTTTGGCCAAACTGCCGATCACAGATTTTAACGCGACAATTAGACAATTTCACACTGACATTCCGTTCACCGAATGTTCCGGGCACGAACTTTGATCCCGTTACATCACAACAAAATGAAGATCATGAAACAAGCGTTCGGATATTTCACAATGGGTCTCGCCGGAGCGATCCTCGCGATCGGAGGTAACCATTTGCTTTCAAAAAATTCCAATAGTGCAGCGCTCTCGCAAGAGCGACCTGTCGTGCGTTACGTGAATCTGCCTAACGCAAATGGCGGGACCACTTCAGCACTCGACTTTACAGTAGCCGCGGAGAATACCGTGAATGGTGTAGTACACGTGACGACTGAAACAGCGGTTAACGTTCGTGACCCGTTCGCTGATCTCTTTTGGGGCAACCGAGCACCCATGCAGCAGCAATTGAGGCAAGGTGCGGGCAGCGGTGTTATTGTTAGCACGGATGGATATATCGTTACGAATAACCACGTGGTTGAGGGTGCGGATAAGATCCAGGTACACTTGAATGATAACAGGATGTATGAAGGTACTGTTGTCGGTCGTGACCCGAGTACTGATATCGCATTATTGAAGATCAATGCGGAAAACCTTTCTTCCGTTTCCTACGGGAATAGTGATAATGTACGCGTTGGTGAATGGGTGCTTGCTGTTGGTAATCCGATGAATCTTACAAGCACGGTAACTGCAGGCATCGTAAGCGCCAAGGCGAGGAACATCAATCTCCTCCAGTATGACCCGACACGGGATGTATTCCCGATCGAATCGTTCATACAGACCGATGCTGCTGTGAACCCCGGCAATAGTGGTGGTGCGTTGGTGAACGTAAATGGTGATCTTGTGGGGATCAACACGGCCATCGCAAGTAACACAGGAACCTATACCGGGTACTCTTTTGCAGTACCTGTGAACATCGTTAAAAAGGTTGCTGCGGACCTGCTCGAGTTCGGTAGCGTGCAGCGGGCATATCTCGGTGTGAGCATTCGTGACATGGATCAGAAATTGGCCGACGAGACGAAAGTCGGCCAAATACGTGGGGTCTACGTGAATGGTGTCTCTGATGGTGGAGCCGCACAACAATCCGGAATGAAGGCCGGTGATGTGATCATGAAGGTGGGCAATATCGACGTGAACAACGTACCACAGCTCCAAGAGCAGGTGAGTAAATTCCGACCAGGCAACAAGGTACCGGTTACGGTTATGCGCTCCGGGGAAGAGAAGGTCTTTGATATGACACTTCGTGGAAAAGAAGGTACAACAGTGGCCAAAGTTGAAACACGAAGTGAGGGAATGACTGCTTTAGGTGCTGAACTGCGCGCGGTAACGTCAGATGAAATGAAGGCACTTGCGATCCAAAATGGCGTTAAAGTCACCTCCATCAATGGTGGGAAATTCAGGAGCTCCGGTATACGCGAGGGTTTCATAATAACCCGGATCGATCAGGAAGCAGTGAACCGACCTGAAGATGTGGAACGAATTCTGGCCAATAAAAAAGGTGGCGTATTGATTGAAGGAGTGTATGCCAACGGCACCAAAGCATACTACGGATTGGGTCTTTGAAGAGCCTGAGGATCAGGTCATTAAATTAACAGGGTCATTATTCACGAATACCCCTTGTCCTGTACGACCGTCACGTTGTACCTTTGCGGCCCGAAGCGAAGTCTATTCGTAGCATCTTCCTTCATCCACTGTTTCCACATAACCACCCTAAACCCCGGACACCATGGCATCAAGGATGCGTCAGCTCAAGATCACCAAATCGATCACCAACCGGGAAAGTCAGTCCCTTGACAAGTATTTGCAGGAGATCGGCAAGGAGGGCTTGATAACCGCTGATATAGAGGTGGAATTAGCCCAGAAGATCAAACAGGGCGATGGCGTAGCCTTGGAGAAATTGGTAAAAGCCAACCTACGTTTCGTGGTATCGGTTGCAAAACAATACCAGAACCAAGGTCTAAGTCTTCCCGACCTGATCAACGAAGGGAACCTAGGTCTGATCAAAGCCGCTCAGCGCTTTGATGAAACCCGTGGATTTAAATTCATCTCGTACGCCGTATGGTGGATCCGCCAGAGTATTCTACAAGCATTGGCCGAGCAGAGCCGTATCGTGCGCTTGCCGCTGAACCAAGTTGGTTCATTGAACAAGATCAACAAGGCATTCGCTAAGTTGGAGCAGGAATACGAGCGCCCACCAAGTGCGGATGAACTCGCTGTGTTTCTGGATCTTCCAGCCGAAAAGGTTGCTGATACCATGAAGGTCAGTGGTCGTCATATCAGCATGGATGCACCCTTTGTTGAGGGTGAAAGCAATAGCCTACTGGATGTGTTGCCGAACAACGATAGCGCACCAGCTGACCGTTTGCTATTGAACGAATCGTTGAGCAAAGAGATCGATCGTGCCTTGAGCACGCTTACCGAACGTGAGCGTGATGTAGTGAAATTGTTCTTTGGTATCGCCATCAACCACGGCCTCACCTTGGAGGAGATCGGTGCCAAATTCGACCTTACACGAGAGCGTGTTCGCCAGATCAAAGAGAAAGCGATACGCCGCCTACGCCATACCAGCCGCAGTAAGTTGCTGAAAGCGTATCTCGGATAGGCAATTCTGCGTACAACGCCCAAAACTTTTATTGAATTCGATGGAGACTTTGGAGAGAAAAGGCTACGAAGCTGGCCTACAGGATTACGTAGATCGTGAAAAAGCTGCGGTGGATCTGATGAATTCAGTTGGTCGGCTTATGTACGACCGTGGAGTTGAACTTGTTTTTTTCCGGAATCACTTGCTGGATATCAGCATTTCAGAGGTTATGAAGCATTTCGACTATGCTTCAGAGGTCGTCAAGAAGCCCATAGACGTTCATGTTACAGCCAATGTAGCGCGTGGGTTACTCGAATTGGACCTTGCGCCCAGTAAGATCGATATCGGCAAATTGACCTACGAATTCATTGCTTCCAAAAGCACTTCCGTGAACGACTTTCTTAGCGGACATCTGAAGGATTTCATTGGTCAAGATAAGCATAAATTCAAGCCGCAGGACGTGGTATTGTACGGATTTGGTCGCATTGGCCGAATTGCTGCTCGTGAATTGGTGAAACAAGCCGGTAAGGGCCAACAATTGCGTCTTCGTGCAATTGTTACACGCACGCTAACGGATGAGGAGATCGTTAAGCGAGCTGCGTTGTTACGGAATGATAGTGTGCATGGTGCATTCAAAGGAACAGTTATCGAAGACATTGCAAACAGGACCTTGATCATCAACGGCCAAGAAGTGCAGTTGATCGCAGCTAGCAAGCCAGAGGATATTGACTACACTCAGTACGGCATCAACAATGCTCTTGTGATCGACAATACGGGTGCATTCACCAAGCGTGCCGATCTGGAGCGCCATCTGAAAGGGAAAGGCGTTGCCAAGGTGTTATTGACGGCTCCTGGCAAGGAGATACCGAACATCGTTTACGGGATCAACCACAAGGAACAGGATATCGAGAACGAGAAGATCTTCAGTGCAGCTAGCTGTACGACCAACGCGATCTCCCCTATACTTAAGGTGGTTGAAGATGAAGTGGGGATCGAGAAAGGACATATCGAAACGGTTCATGCTTACACCAACGACCAGAATTTGTTGGATAATTACCACAAGGGACCTCGCCGTGGCCGCAGTGCTGCCATCAATATGGTGATCACCAGCACCGGAGCCGGTACTGCCGTAAGCAAGGCAATTCCTAGTTTGAAGGACAAACTGACCGCTAATGCAGTTCGTGTACCTACACCTAATGGTTCATTGGCGATCATGAACCTCACGCTGAAAAAGCCCATCAAGGATCTTGCAGCTATGAACGAGATGATCCGTAAAGCGGCTCTCGAGGGTGAATTGGTGAACCAGATCCATTATCAGGTAGATCCAGAACTCGTTAGCAGCGATATCATTGGTGATACATGCTGTAGCGTTTTCGACAGCAATGCAACCATAGTAGCCCCGGACGGCAAAAGCGTTGTACTCTACACGTGGTACGATAACGAATTCGGGTATACCAAACAGGTTATCCGTTTGGCAAAGCACGTTACCAAGGTGCGCCGGTTGGTGTACTACTGAGATCATTCAAATTTCGTAAAAAAGCCCCTGATCCATCGGGGGCTTTTCCTTTACTCTAACCTGATCCAGATAGGACATTCAGAAGGTCTCGCCATTCGTTTTGTCCATTAACCTGACTTAGCCACACAGAATAGCTTACCTCATATTGGTCAGATAGGTGCTTAGGCAAGCACTTTCCATCGCTTACTGGGAGAATCGCCATAAAGGTTCGGGGTCTGAGCATACTGGCGTGAGGGAAGCGCAGTGCGGATAGCTTTGTACCATGCAGTATAGTTGGAGCCGGCTGGTAGTGTTTTCAGCGTCTTCAATGCTACGAATGTGAATGCCCCGTTCGGTCTTCCGTTGAACCAAGCATCATAACTGTATTCATGGTCTTGGCAACCGCTCAACAAAAGTCCGGCATATCGCCCAGGTGCCTTGCTGGCCCGATAAGCGCTACCGATCCCCATTTTCTTCAGAGCCGCTGGTTTCATAAAGACCGATGGAGGCAGGAACCGTACCGTACGTTGCGGGGCATTTGCTGAAGTTGTCGTTGCAGGCGTGGTAATTGGTGCGAATCTGCTCACCGTGCCGCTATGACAACTGTCGGATAGGAAGGCAAGATGCACTCCTGTACCGCGCGCGTTGAACATCAGAAAAAGCTCATCATCAGTGATCACACCTTTGGTATTGGTGTCGTGCGGACAAATCGCCTCGTCCAGACCATCTGGTTCATCTCCATTGAGGTCGGGGACGTACGTGCCGTGTCCAGAGTAGGTGATGATCACAGTATCTCCGCGCTTCGCTTTTGCAATGGTCGCATTTATCCCCTTGCGAATATTGGCTCCATTTGCGTTCTTGTCCAATAGCTTTTCCACATTATATCCCCGGGAGTTAAGCTCTTTCGCCCAATCGTTTGCGTCATTAACACATCCGCTGAGATCACTACCTGTACCTGGGTAGTTATTGATACCGATACATAAGGCAAGTAAACTATTCTTGGAGGCAGTTGCTTTCGTTTTCATGTGATGGATCGATGGTACGATCTTTCTACAAAGCTCTCCACATCGACGTTGATCTGAAATACCCAGTTTCCGGTAATTCCTTCCTGATCGCGCTACAACTACTACCCATTCGAACTGAACATTCAGTCACATTGAGCACACCTAAATCGTAATTGTTAGCCCGGGTGGATCCATTCAGAAAGAACATAGCCAACGCAAAAGGGCCGCCTCTTTCGAGACGGCCCTTCAGTTTGTTCAATTACCGATCAATGCTGGATGACCAGACGCTCGGTAAATACTTTCTCTCCTGCGGTAATGCGCAACATGTACATACCACTGTTCATTGATCCATTGAGGTCCATGACCGTATTCATGTTACCATCCTGTGCAGCGAACTGACGTGAGATCACACGCTTACCTGTAAGATCGAACAGGTCTACTGTCACTTTGTTCACACCATCCTGTAAACCGATGATATTCACGTGAACTTGATCACCCTGGTTCGGGTTAGGCCACACGCTGAGTGTCGTATTCAGGTCAAGAGCAACGTTCTGTTGGCCACCATTCGCCTCCATGCCGCATGGCGGAGCGTTGCAGATGGTCACTTGGCAGGTCTCACCCCAGATGCACCATATTCCTCCTTTGAATGCGCGTACCTCAACATCGTAGGTGTTACCATCGACCAAAGGAACATCATTGGTCCAACCCAAGGTGGCATAGTAGTTATTCGCAGTACGCGTAACCAAAACACCTTCACCAGGTATTGAGAACCGGAACTGATACTGCGTTGCACCAGATACTGGGCGTGCATACAAGCGCTGCGAAGAACTAGTTACGAATTGACGCGTAACACCGCAGCTATAGAACACATAACCAGGGATGTCGAACAACTTTGTAGGTGTGCAGATCGCCAACGCTTCGTTGCGTGCAAAGCGACATGCCGGACCCCATGAACTTGCAACACCATTTACAACACCGCGTACTCGAACGTTCAAGTTCATTTGATCCGGAATATGGTTAGCTGTAGCCCAGTTGTTCACTTTCATATGACAGGTCCGTGGTGAACCAATATTCGCGAAATTGTCAGACACGTTGTGACGACGCTCACGGATGAAGCTGTAACCTCCATTCGGGTTGTAGAACCAGAAGTCATAGCCCGAATCCGCACCAGCAACTCCACCACCGTTGAAATCAGCAGCAACTTCAGCATCTTCGTTACAAACGATGTATTGGCCATTTGCCCAGAAGTACTTATCGCAGCTGGACGATAATAGCTCAACACCTCCCAATGGCAGACAGAACGCACCGTCCTCTAGGCTCGTGTTGATCGAACTTGAACCAACCGTAAAGTTGTTGCTGTTGTCAATGATGCGCATTCCGTTGTTTCCTGCCATGCGTAACACGTATCCACCACCGGCGATACCATCTCCACCAGCATCAGTAACTACCAATCGGTAGCATCCATCGGATAAGCAGCATACATCAGTAACATAGGCTGGTTGGTTATTCGGCAAGTTGGAACCGCTGCAACTTGGGGTTCCTGCACCTACGGCCGTGATCGACCAGCTAACATCAGCTGCGTTATTATCCGTAGCAAATTCGATAACCACATTGTTATCGCAACCCACAGTGCAAGGTGCTAATCCGGTGTTTCCACCTACGCAAATATCGCAATCATCCAAGAAGGCTGTTCCGCCAAAGTCACCATTACAGTCAGCTACACATGCTACTTCGCCGGTGTTACCACCAACGCAGGTTGCGCAGTTGTCGATGAAGGCTGTTCCGCCAAAGTCGCCGTTACAGTCAGCTACACATGCTACTTCGCCGGTGTTACCACCAACGCAGGTTGCACAGTTGTCGATGAAGGCTGTTCCGCCAAAGTCACCATTACAGTCAGCTACACATGCTACTTCGCCGGTGTTACCACCTACGCAGGTT
>Ga0209063_1000270_pt1 | contig 43594 bp, 39 predicted proteins | sample KloWWTmeKNB19Kit_FD_187177 | JGI IMG/M metagenome (GOLD analysis project Ga0209063, IMG submission 187177) | Active sludge microbial communities from Klosterneuburg, Austria, studying microevolution and ecology of nitrifiers - Klosterneuburg... | ecosystem: Engineered > WWTP > Aerobic digester >... | reverse complement strand
TTGCTGCAAGCATGCTATTAAGCAATGGAGTATTGGCAGAAAAAACCTTATTGAACGTCTCGTATGATCCGACACGAGAGCTCTATCAAGAGTTTAATGCCGCTTTCATCAAACACTGGCAATCAAAAAATAATGAAAGCCTCAAGATTGAGCAATCACATGGCGCATCGGGTAAACAAACACGTTCAGTTATCGAAGGCTTACAAGCCGATGTTGTGACACTGGCTTCAGCCAATGATATCGATAACATTGCAAAAAAAGCCAAGTTACTCCCGGAAAATTGGCAGAAACGTCTAGCGCTAAATAGCACTCCTTATACTTCCACAATCGTTTTTTTAGTACGGAAAGGCAATCCCAAAGGGATTAAAGATTGGGATGACTTAGCGCGTTCCGGTATTGAAGTCATTACCCCGAATCCCAAAACATCGGGTGGTGCACAATGGAATTATCTAGCTGCTTGGGAATATGGCAAACGCAAATTTGGCGAAGATAAAGTCAAAGAATTTGTCAGAAGTATCTATGGCAATGTACCTGTCATGGATTCAAGCTCTAGAGGTGCAACCGAAACGTTCATTGAACGAAGCATGGGGGATGTTTTTATTGCTTGGGAAAAAGAAGCTTTATTAACGCTAAAGAAACAGGGAGGCGATCAATTCGAAATAGTGATTCCATCGCTAAGCATTCTGGCACAGCCTCCCGTTGCAGTGATCGATAAAGTCGTTGATAAAAAAGGTACGCGCTCGATTGCCGAAGCATACCTGAGATATCTCTATTCAGAAGAAGGACAAGAAATTGCAGCGAAGCATTTTTATCGCCCCGCCAACTCAACCATTGCCAAAAAATACGCTCATCAATTTGCAGCAATAGAATTATTCAAAATTAACGATGCATTTGGCAGCTGGGAAAACGCATACAGAACACATTTTTCAGAAAATGGAACGTTTGACCAGATTCACTTGCAACAATAAATATACGATTCTAATATTTTCAAAAATGTATCAATTTTTAAATGGATAAATAACCGTACTGGGGCTTTTCGTGAATTAAATTTCTACTTAAGTTCAGCTAAAAATATCTTTCGCGTCACGTTGTGCCGCTAGTAATTCCGGAGTGAGATGGGGGGCAATAGTTTGAATGAGTTGTGAAAATATTTTTGGTGATGCGGCAACAATCTGTCCGCTTTGTAAATATTTTTCATCACCTTCCAAATCACCGATTAATCCCCCCGCTTCGGTGATAAGCAAACAGCCTGCAGCCATATCCCACGGCGCTAAACCGATTTCCCAAAAACCATCGTACCGACCGCAAGCGACATAACATAAATCTAAAGAAGCAGATCCAGGTCTTCGAATACCTGCAGTACGCGGAACAATTGCCCTAAACATACTAAAATAAGCTTCCGCATGGGTAAAATCACGAAAAGGAAATCCAGTGCCAATCAAACAGTCTTCTAAGCGGGCACGTTTGCTAACACGAATGCGACGATCATTCAGAAATGCGCCACCGCCTTTACTGGCGGTAAATAATTCATTCATTACCGGATCGTAAACCACCGCATGGGTCATCACGCCACGATAAGCCAATCCAATCGAAATGGCGTATTTTGGAAAGCCATGTAAAAAATTAGTTGTGCCATCCAGAGGATCAATAATCCACAGATAATCGGACTGTTTCCGATCACCATGCTGCCCGCTTTCTTCGGCCAAAATCCCATGATCAGGATAAGCCGTTTTTAATACGCTTAAAATAGCATCCTCAGCCGCACGATCGACTTCACTAACATAATCACTGTGGGATTTTTTGGTTACCGTAAGCAAATCGATGCTTTGAGAAGCTTGATTAATAATTTTACCGGCGCGGCGAGCAGCTTTAACCGCAATCGTAAGCATTGGATGCATAGTTTGATAATTTGATTTGTGAAAAAACGAAAACCAATGATTTTAATATGAATCACTTGTCAATGCATGATTATTCTAACCAATCGCCCAAATCATTCATCCGTTCAGAGAAAATAATTAATCGATCAGAATTAAGCTAGGATTATTTCTATCTCTAATACTGCGATTTGCAATCTGTTACTTGATCGTTTTTGATTCAAAATTAGACAAGTCACATTCAAAAAAAACTATAATACCGTCGTAAAAATTCATGAAATATATCGAGGTAATAATTTAATGCCGTTTAGATTAAAATTTTTTAAGATACTGTTTTTTAGTTGGTCAATACTTAGTTTTTCGCTATTGGATGCGCCTGTCTATGCTGAAAACTGCTGTTTACAAAAAAGCGCGACAAAATCTTTAGAATTGCCAGAAGCCACAATTCAAGCAGTAAACATCAACGCTGGCGCTGGATGGGGAATTTTTAATGGCAGTATTTTCAATGGTAATAAAAATTACCATATCACTCAATTAATCATTAGCATGACCCCCATTCACGACCATCATCACATGAAGCATCATCATGAAGAATCAATTCAACCGAGAATCTATACGGTCAATATCGAGCTTCCTCCCATTACTAAAGGTGCATTATCAATTCCATTAGCTAACGAAGACTTGCATGTTCATAATTTTGATTGGAAAATTTTAAAAATTTTTGGATATCAGATTGATTAATTCATTGATAAGCTTTCTATAATTCATCAAATAAATGATTAATCGTTAACAAGAAATTGGTGCTTATCGAAACGATGACGTTTTATGAGTTAACGACTTTTGAAAAATTCATCCGTACTTTTTTAGGAGGAGGGAAGTACGGATGAATGCGAGGGAAGGGACAACAAAACAACAACTTCTATGGCAAAACAAACAACACACTTCGAACAACATGGAAGTCATTATGCACATAACTTTGTATTTTGGGAATGTGACAAATTGTCGCAGAGGAGAATACTAGTAATTAGAAACTGCAGTTTTCAAATCAAACTTAAAACTATGGCTGAGATTGCTCAAAGAAACGGAATGAACTAGAAAAAATAATTGACTGAAAAAATCCCTTCATTGTTATGATCGTAACGATTAAGCTCAACCCGTGCATCGAGATCTCGTGTAATGGCATGGCGTGTGACAAAGTGCGAAGTGAAGAATAGCTTTGTTTCACCTAACAGAAAGAATTGATAACTACCAAATCAATACTAAAACGCCATAAAAATGATTTTTGAGTTTTTATTGTATCCGATATCTTTCGTCATCAATGATATCGACTCTACTCTGATCTGAGTTAGCACAACTTCAACCACCTGAAATCGAGCTAGAAAATTATATTGTGGATGCTCTGTGCTCTTCTCAAGACTTTCTAAGGGAAAGAAAAAACTATTAAGTTTAATTGCCGTTGTTTACATCTTCTCCAACATGCGTTTCTGCCGCCAAGCAGGCGCAATGATCGGAAATATCGACATTTCAGCATCGAGTAATCGCAAATATAGTGCTGCTGCAATACGTTGCCTCTGAAAACCTTCTTTCAGTATCTGTATGCAGTGCTCTCGAGAAACAGGTTTACCAATAAAATAGCGTTCGCCTTTGGTAAAATTGACACTATTTTTATTCCACCACATTTGAATTTTTATAGAATCAGGCCAAGGTAAATTATCATCCTCATCCATTTGTACGTTATTATTTTCCGGATCATCGTTGGGCCCTAATTCAATTCCTTCCGGTGCATCCCTTTCAAGATCAAGATAGGCCAGATCAAGTCCGGTGATAAAACTGAATGACTCCCCCGCCAATCGTGAGAGTTTCGGATCTTCCATCTGCTTAATCAACCATGGTATGTAGTAAGGATCACCAGTAATTCCTGCACCGAGAATGAGATTACGAATATTTGCAGAATCTACTGCTAATTTCTTTAACAAATCATGCGCCTCAGCCATGCATATTACTTTAAGAACCAACTGCAAAGCATGTTGCTGAAATGGATTCATTGACTGTGCAAAATGTTTTAGAACATCAACTGCATTCGCTCGATTTCCAAGCAAAACTGCTGACCAAGCGGCCCAGAAACGACAATCTATATCTTTATCAGAGAGATATTGTTCACATTGTGATCGCAAATTACGCTTTGCCATTTCCCCTGCGGCCCGTATTGCGCGAGTTCGCAATATGACATCTTCATGGCAAACAAGCGAGTTAAGAACCATACCCGGATCAACACGGTGTGCAATACACGCGTCAATACCCGTGTACTGTTTGAATGAATCGGTGGATGCCAGCAACTTCGTTCCGATGTCTTTCAGAAATTGTGCCGAGACCCAATTAAAAGCAGAGGTTAACCCAGGTCGCAGCTTAGAAACAGCACTGCCCAATGCAAATAACCTATCTAATTGAACATCATCATTTTCTTCAATGGCTCGCACTGTAGCAGTAAATACTTCACCCATGCCAGCATTTTCCAAAGCTTCCTCGTAAACTTTCAAACCATACTCACCAGCCACTGATAATCCATCGAGATGAGCAGCTATACGGTCATCAATTCGGCGAAGATGGTGGAGTTTTATATGTGGCGCAAAAACTTGCCGCGATCTAATATTGTGCAAAATTGCTGACTCTTCTGCGTGCTGTTGGATGATGGAGAGAATAGGTTTTGAGGAACTGGTTATAGTATAAACATTCACATGTAACTACCTTGTTTTTTCTAAATTTCACAAATAGATTTATTAAAAAACACAATTAATCACGATTTACTCTAAAACTTAGGAGTCTCAAATTAATCCATTTGATTATATAATTCCTTGGCTTTATTTTCGTAGAATTGAGCAGATGCTTTATTACCGATTTTTCTGAAATTATTGGCTGCTTTTATTGCAGCTTTCTTTGCCACATTAAATGCATCAATATAAGTTTGCCGATCATCAGATGGCACAATAATTCCATCACTAAATTTACCAGCAGTATAACCATCAGGTTGATCTATTACACCAAATTCAATTTCACCTTTATTGATTTTACCGAAAAAAAACCGTTTAACTTTACCATTCTCGAATTCTTTTAGTATTCCCAAACCATTCGCATAACCATCGGAACATTGTCCATTCCAATGAGTCTTTTTCTCAATCCAGTCCTTAGGAGCTTTAAAGCTACATTTATTTTGTGCATATAAATTAGTACTGATAGTAACCAATAATACCACCAGTAAAACCATGCTAATTCTGATGAGTTCAATAAGCTTAGTCATATTTACCTTAGTTGCGGTGCCCATTGCGTAATTAATGATCTACTTGCCTCAAAATGCATCGCATCTTCAGTACGAAATGCTGCTCCCCAACACCATCCATGCTGATTCATAATCGGAGCAATGAGGGTTAAACCAATTTGTACTTGATCATCTCCACGGCGATCAAGTACACCATTTAGTGTAAAGTCTATCGCTGTGCCCCATGAATGATTTGAAATCACCGTTTGCGATCCACGAACATAGCGGCAGCACAGCATTCCAGCCGTGCCAAGAATCGCATAAATTGCTGGTTGCTCTCTTTGAATTTGCGCCATTGCAGCTACTAAACTATCAACTGCAGGACGAAGACCGGTCGCTCTGAATAATCCAACTGATTGCGTTACCACATGGCGCCGCAATATGGAATTTGTCATCGGCTGACAATCAGCAGAATAAGATTCTCGTGGCTGTCCAAGCATTTGTATCATGAATGCATTAGATACAGATACTAAGCCTTGATTGATTAATTCTCTCGTTGTAAGGTAATAGTACCATTATCCATCCCACTATACTGTTCTACGCACATTACTTCTGGTTTTTTGCATCCACCCATCACAAAACCTTTCAGAAATAATAAAAAAGCATATCGGAACTATTAATTTAACTTGTCAACGATTCAGAATCAAAAAATCATTTCTCAGGCATTCCAATTACATTTTTTAGACCTAAAAATTCAATGCCATAATCTCTTTTAAGCCTTGATCAATGTTGTCACGCGCTGCATTCTCGACAGCCACACGTATTCGCACGACTGCAACTAAAGCATCGCCCATAGTAGCTCTTCCGATTGATTTAATAGCTTTCCGCATCACAATGCTATTGTCAGCAATTTTGGTCAATGTCCATGCAGCTTCCATGTCAACAGTGAAGGTCGCCCCCAAAATTGGTTTAGATAAACTGATTATGCGCACACTTAATTCGTAGTCGGCATCACTGCCTTGTACAATCTTTGTAAATACTCTTTTCTGAGTAATAGCATCTTCAAGCGCCGCTTTCAGATCGGCGTCGGAAATATTGCTACTATCCATCGCGCCGGTTTCTGCACCACCACTGGTTTGAACATTAATGCTATAAGGATGACTCTTACTTGCGGCAGCACCTTGCGGGATCATTGCTTCTCGCTTAGCTGGTGATGCACAACCAGTTAAAACAAATATAAATGCTGCTACCACGAGAAAAATGTAGTATCGGGACATTACATTAAACATATTATTCTTTAGTACCTTTATAAATATTGCTGATCACTTCATCAACCATCTCTTTGGGAGAAAGTCGTGCTAATGAAGTATGGTAAGAATTGCCCGTTGCAAGTGGAAAATCCGTTCTGGGATCACGAATGATAATGGTTAATTCCAGCAAATACATAGTGATATCCCACATCCATTTATCGGTATAAGTCACTGTCGCATCGGTATTTCCTGGCGGGACCTCGGGTTCAGTTGTAACCGCAATACCTTTACTGCGCAAATTGTCGGCAATTAAAATGTTAATCTCGCTATCATCGCCCGGATTCTTCTTGATATGCATTCTCTTAATTGCCGATAAATCAGTTTTTGGATCAACACTACCCGTTGCACGATTCACAGCACAACCTATTAAAGTAGTGCTAATAAATAAAACCAAAATAATTAATTTAAAAGAATTATTCATAGTATTTCTCAGCCAAGGCAAATAGCACCAACCGTATCAAAGATATTATATTCTGCCATAACAGTTTTAAGCTATCGATCTTAATAGCTTTGCTTCCCAGATAAAATTATCGTGCCATCATATACTGTAAGATTCAAAATAAACTGTGACTTTTCGCACAAATTACGATATTCGATTACATTGGGCGGATAGTCACACAACTACTTTCTTCGTTCGCGACCTAACCTCTTCATGGGCTCCGCTTTAACGGTTCTGGTTTGCAGGTGGGATATTCTCCAAAACCCTTGCCTTACTCTTCGACTAAAGCACCAGTCCAATCGATAGGTAAGATTCCGTTCTAGACATAGCGATGGAATGTGGAATAGGGCCAGTCTTGTACTCGGGTGACATAGCCATGTTTTACGGGATTGACGTGAATGTAATCGATATGTCTGGAATAATCCAATTCTGTTGTAATGGTATGTTCCCAGTACCGCCGTTGCCATATACCTCGTTCCGAGCGTTTGCGCCGTGTCGCTGACAATCGTTCCGTACGAGGCAATCCCTTTGAAAATAATAATTTAATTAACCGCAACCGCACAGGAAAATCGTCAGTATCCGGCGGCAATGTCAGCACGCAATGCAGATGATCCGGCAACACCACCCAGGCATCAATGTGAAATGGATACAATCGCCGCACCCGCCGAACCGAATCGCGCAACAGATCAATATGATCCGTCAGTAAAGTTCGTTGCCGCTCCAACAAGTTAACCGTAAAAAAATAACAACCACCGGTGACAAAGTTGCGTCGATAATTGGACAACGACAAACCTCAAAAATGATCAAATGGCGTAGGGTGGATTCGGAGCGAAGCGACAATCCGCCAATAAATACAACACACAATCATTGGTAGTTTGCAAATAATTGAACGATTGTTGGTTAGGGTGGTTTGCTTGCGCGAAACCACCGTACCAGTTATCCGCCGTACGGTCGTGATTAATTCGAATACTCCACCACCCCAACCGATTACCGGACAGCTTCTCCAGCCTGTTACCCGGAGGAGGACTGCGTAGATCATCGATCATATCAGCAGAATCAAGCATCTGCAGCTTACGTTAGGCTTGCGCCCGAAATCTACGAAACCGATCAGGACAACTACCGCCATACTGATTTCTATGTATGAGCTATGGCGTTGTTTGCCAAGAAACATCGATTTTTCTATGGTTTGATACACAGTCTCGCAGATAAAGATTGATCAGGCTCTGATACGGGACACCTTTTTCATCAGCCATTTGTTTGAAATAATCAATAACATCTTCGCTTAACCGCATAGTGACAGATTTTTTGAGCTTAGCGGCATAAGGATTTTTGCGAGATTTCATTTTTGACAGGTCGTATTCAGTTTTCATGGTCTAATACCTCGATAATAGTTAGTCTCGTTTTTCGTGGCTTTTCTGGCTGAGATAATCCGAACAATGTTGCCTAGGTCGCGCTCGCAATGGCAGACGATCAGAAAACGAGCTTCATCACTGAAACCAAGCATCAGAAATCTGTCCTCTGATTCGGAATTATCTTCATCAAAGAATTGCACGGCGAACTCATCGTAGAAAACAGATCGGGCTTCCTCAAATGAAACACCGTGTTTCTTTTTGTTTGATTTCGCTTTAGCTGCATCCCACTCGAATTTAATCATAAATACATTGTATGTACGCCAAGCAAATTGTCAATGGGAAAATGTGGCCGGTACAGAATTATGAATTCCAGTATAGAAATGTATATTCCTTAAGGGCAACTCTACTAGAAATTCGAAGTTTTAAACAAAACGAGGTGCAAGCAAAAAAAGGGGCTATATGGGATCTGACCCCTTTCACGCTGCCATAACAGCGCTTCGGTATCTTTACAGGAAAACGTCAAAATCATCAACGCAAAGTATAATGACAGTCGTTAAATGTCAATTATCAAACAAACCACTGTAATACTAACGCTGGAAATCCGCCAGCTGTTCAGTGGTCAGTTGCAAGGTATCGCAGATATTCAATGCCTTGGAGCGAATCGGTTCAATCAAACGCCGATAGCATTTTGCAGTACACTGGGATTGACAACGCCGGATTCCAGCGCAAGCTCACAGGCTGTTTCGGGCGCATCAAGACCCGCTTCACGGGTCGGTAATAACAGATCAACGGATACAATCGCCGCACCCGCCGAACCGAATCGCGCAACAGATCAATATGATCCCTCAGTAAGGTTCGTTGCCGCTCCAACAAGTTAACCGTAAAAAAATAACAACCACCGGTGACAAAGTTGCGTCGATAATTGGACAATGCCAAACCTCAAAAATGATCAAATGGCGTAGGGTGGATTCGGAGCGAAGCGACAATCCGCCAATAAATTCGACACCTGCAGGCACAAATCATGGTGATTTGCAAACAATTGAACGGTTGTTGGTCATGGTGGTTTGCTTGCGCGAAACCACCGTACAATTTACCCACCGTACGGTCGTAAACACTAGTACATCTCTATGAGACAACTCCATTTTTTCCCATCAAATTCTGCAAGCTGCTTTTCACCAATTGACCAAAGAACATTTCTACAGGAATCTAGTTTATACATTGATGTAGGAAAAAAAGTATCGCTGACACTTTCAACTTCAACCAAATTATCCTCCACAATTTCATACAAAAAGTGTAGGGTGCTAACAAAAACTCTACCATTAAATTCTTCAAGTCCCCAAATTTTCTCGCTTGTAACATCATTACCAATAACAATCCATCTATTGTTTCTACCTTTTATTACAACCCCCTCATCACCACATGAATATACTTGTCCAGAAGGCAAGCAGTTTATTTTATATAGATCTAAATTTGTTGGAGAAGAAATACCTCTCCAATCCTCTTCATTCCATATAGAAAGCCATCCACGCCAACCGGCACAATACATCTCTTTCTTTGAGAACCCACTAACTGATTCAATACTTGAAAAAGCCAATCCAGCTTCATCGACTTCGCTTGGTTCCAATCTATTCCAACTCATTAAGTCTTTTGTATAATATAATTGTAACCCTGTACCAAAAGCCCAAAGAGTTCCATCCAATATATACAGCCCCCTTAATGGCCCATCACTTTCTCTTTGAGGCAATCTGTTACAAACTTTAAAATTATTTCCATCAAATATTGCAATTTCGCCTTCTTCACCGAGATAAACAGAAATTGACATTCCATTAAGAAACCCGGTAATAACTGAACATGCATTCCATTCAACTGCATTTGTTGTTAAATGTCCCAAAGAATACCAAGCTAGAATGGAATGCGGTTCTCTTTGTTCAAACAACTCATCAACTGAAAAAATCAAACTCCCTGTTCGATTAGCAACAAGACATCCATCCACTAAAGTTAAACCTGGTAATGATTTCAAATTCTACCTCTTCTTATTTCACAGTTAAGACATCAATTTCAGTGCTCTATCTAATACAGCTTTCTTACTAACCGTACTATCACTCATTCCGTGAGCTGGAGGATAAACTTCTGCATTACTATCTTGAACACTCTCATGATACTTCAGCAATTGCCCTTTAATACACTCTTCAGAACATCCTTTAAATGTAGTTGACGCTGATTTGGCTCCTATTGATGCTGCTGTAGATAATGGAATAGGTTTCCCTTTTCCAATTGCTTTAACAGCAACTTTTCTTTTAGCTGATAAAACTCCATGAGTTGATATTGATGATGCGCCACCTTCAACGCACAAGCATGGAGCAGAATTACTATTATACCTACCCCAACCCGGTCTCTTTTTACCAGTTGTTCTACTCTGGCCTGGTAATATAAAAGATTTCACCTCAATCAAATGATCCGGAGTCTGCCCTGGACAACATTGTCCACTATCAAAAGGGGTAAGAAAACATCGCATTGCTCTCTGGCATGGATCTTTTTGTATGGCCCCAGCTAAACTTCTTTCAAGTTTTTTAATTTTTTCACTCAATTCTTTCTTAATTTCTTTTGATACTCCTGCCTTCCTTGCAAAATCGGCATCAGAACGTGCCTTTGCTAATTCTTTTCCTTCAACTGGACATTTAGCCTTCTGTTTCAAATCACCACAAGCTGTTTTAGCAGCGGCTATTTCGTCATTACAACTTCCTGATGCTATAGCTAATGACATTCTATCTATGAAAGTCCACGGCGCCGCCTCATTAGCCGTAGGACTGCCGTGATTATTCGTTGTCAGATCCAAATGCCGGTCAACATTTTCACTCTCAACTTTCACATCCATTGACCATTTGACGAAATACACCTTACCTTTGATCTTTCCAGAAACAACGCCTTTCTTGGCCGCACAGCCGGCCTCATTACCTGACAAAGTTTTAAAATACGATTTGTTTTTAAGCATTATCTCTTTGCCAGAGATTTGCACACTTTTACTGCCATCTGCTGTATCGGAAGCCATTCCTGTATTTGGGTAAGGCAATGGGACACCTGGTGGGGTCGCAGGATTCTCAGGTGGTGTAAAACACACATCTGGAAATGCTGCAATCACTTTGCCCGATCCTGCCTTACAGGCCAGTTCCATACCATTCGCGTACACTTCATTCGCCATTTCTCAACCCTTTTGCCATGCAAAAATTATCGCTGAACGCTTACCTTCATCATTGCCCACATGCGCTAGGATATGATGCCCTTTGGTGTAAGCTTTTTCACAAGCCGCTTTCAGAACCGCAATCATCACCACTCCAATCACAGCCCCTACTTCACCAATGCAATCCGCTGGATGCCAGATATCGAATTCCTGCCGTTTGGTACGATCCAATCGACCAAAGGCCAAACTCGCTTCCTTAAAATGATATTGTTCCCCGGCGATATCCGCAATTTTGAATTCCAGCAGGCTTTCGCCATGCCCTGCATCGGCAAGCGACTCGCGAATCGCCGCCGTCAATCCATCGGCCCGTAATGGTTCTTCCGAGTCAATATGTGCTTGTTCAACGCCAAACCCAAGTCCGGTGCAAACCAATTTATTGCCCTGATTGGCAGTAATTGGTTCAACCAGTAAAGCGGCTGCCCCTTCTCCTGGTATAAATCCATTCGAATTCTGACTGGTTAATAACCGATCTTTATTTTCAAAATACGCAAGCGTTGGGCCAACCAGCAGGCTGTCGGTCGCAGCAATCAGCACATGCGACAGGTTCAATTCCTGAATCAATTCGCGTGCATGCTTCAGCGCGACAGCAATCGACACATGGCCTTGCGCAATGACCCGCGATTTGGGATGAAATTGCAGTTGCAACTCCTCTTGCAAATCGAGAAAAAATTGATTGTCATCATCAAATACCCGACCGGGACGGTCTTTTTCCGATAAACACAACAGCAAAGGTGTGGATTCTGGGATAACTTTCCGATCACCGGCAAGGCATTCCTGGATTGCAGCCGTAGCCATTTTGATCAGTTTAGTTTTGCCTCGCCACGGTTGTTCCAGCGGCACTTCGCACCCCATGATCCACTCCCCGCCGCTATCCATAAAGCGGGTTTCCTGGAAATTGTCGATGGCGCAACGGATCGCTGCACAGGATGCCGGGGCGCTTAAACCGACACCGGTGATCATCCCCACCCCAGTAATCGCCAAAGGCAGGCTTTTCACTCGGCTTCTTCCTCTGTCTCAGCTTTTTTTTCCATTGCCAACTGCGCCAGCGAAGGATAATAAGTTTTACCCAACTCACGCGCCCGCCACCAGCCGCGAGACATTTTACCCACCAGCACTTGCGGGATTTCAAACATATTTTTCTTAAGCGGCAGACAGGCGCGCCAGGTCATGGTAAACAGGTTCTTGTCCGGTTCAAGCACCAGGGTATCCATCTGCGCTTGCATTTCAACACGTTCACCTTTTTTTGGAAAAAAAACGACGGGCACTGCGATCGTTGGCAATACAAATCCGGTTCGCCCTTGCGAAGTTAGGTTACCCAGCACCACTTCTTCCCCACCACGAAGAAAAGGCACTTGCTGATCCAAGGGCGCAGCTTGATAGTATTCATCCTTAAAATCTGCCGGCAAAAAGGGAAAGGTATTATCAATCCAATTTTGATCATAGGTACCGGCATACGGCAGGCGCGATGCCCAGCCACGGCCAATTGGTCCCAACGCCATTGACGCATAATCGCCATCCGGTTCATCAACGGGTTGATTCAGTGCTTCGGTGTGCGGTAATGGTGTACCATCCACCCATTCTTTCTTAAGATGTTTATGAAAGCCACATCCGATGGGATTTGGCATGAAGGCCACATGCATTGCAGGATCTTCAGGGTAGTTATCGACACCGCCAAAGGCGACATCATAAGAAAACGTTTGCGTGACAAAAGGTTCTGGCGACGTGGCGCGAATACCGGTCAAACCACAGTCCCATGATCGCTTACCACACACAGCAAAGCTTTTTTGCCAAGCACCCACTCTCAGCCCAACTGGAACACGTTCGATAGGTCGTCCTTGCGGCGCATAAGCGCTGCCTTGCAATAAGATATCGCATTTCAATTTACGCGGCGCAAAATCGATTTCGGAATACGGCGCAGAATAACCCGGTTCGCCGGTAAAAGTGTCCGCCATGATCAGCGGCACTTGCTGCTCGTGCAACCGAGGTGCTTCACCCAGCTTAGTAGGTATATGAAATGTCCCTTTGACTACGACAACCAGCAATTCCCGACCCGAGGGCTCCATGCCCATCGTGTAGCCTGCGATCATGTTGGTTGCGTTGATAAGATCCATTGTTATTAATGCGTTAAGGCGTTGCTATGTTAGGGTTTTATAAGTTTGTCATATTCTGCATGACTACCACCAGAACCAAATTAATCCGTTTTCAACCTCTACTGCCAAGGCTCAATAGCCAATTCCTATACGGACAGACCAATAACCATTACTTTTCTTAAAATGTAGCGATGGGTGTTTTGGATTTGTTTTAAGCATCTCAAAATTTCGATCGGCAACTCGTTTCACTGTTCGGTAATGCTTCATAAGCTTCTCAGAACGCTGGGCTCGCAAAATAAATCATAATTTCCTTGATTTCCCTGCCTGATGATCTGCAATTGCTGCTTGTGCGAGCGCATCCAGCTTTCTGCCTTTCATATCTTTTTCTATTTGTTCATCCCATGCTTCTGAATCAAATTCTTGGAACCAAGCGCGAAATTGCTTTAATTGATCTTGTGGCAACTGTTCTACAGCCTTCACAACTTCTTCTATCGTCCTTGTCATTTTTTCTCCTATTTCCATTTACCCTAAGAATCTATAACCTTGCTTAAAAATCCCGATACCACAATTGACATCCTTACAAGTCAAAATCTGCCATAAATTCTTCAAATGTACAAAAACCTTACCACGATGATACTTAGTTTATTCTCGCTCTAGCCAGCAGCCATTTTTTGAAAGACGACTGGCTTTCTCCTGACGGGATTCCAACCAGTAAATTTCCAACGCTGAGTGTATCTATCGATACATGAACATTCATTGCCTGGAGAATTTTCAGCTCAATGTCCAAAGTGTCCATGCCATACCTCCGTACAAAAATATCATCAGTTAAGCTGTACCGAACCGCCTTTGATGCGGTTCACGCCACTAGAACGGCTAAGCACGTAACTGCCTTTGATCAGTACCTTACCAGCTTTCGTCAAGGTAATGCTGGCTTTGCCGCAACGCAGCACTAATTGCTCTTTGGCACTGACGATCATACGTTCTCCATCAGCATCAACCTCTACTTGATTGGGTTGTTTATCCAGCGGCCAACCCGTTTTGCCTTGGATTACCCCCATGATGATGGGTTTTGCAAGATCATTGCCTTCAAACATTAATACCACTTGTTGTCCAATGTGTCTCCCTTGCAGATCAATCGTTGTACGCGCAGCAATTGCCGCTGTACCAGGTTGATCAGGATAGCAAACCAAAGGAGTCTGCCCTTCGTCGCTAATAGCAATTAACTCACCAACAATCACGCCTGTTTGTTGTGTCGGCGATACTTTCCGTGAAGACGGAGTAACTTCACGTTCAATGAGCGGGCGCAAGATATCACTATTCATCTTCTCTTCGAGCATCACTTCCGCTTCAGCCTCGATCAAGTCTTGATTACTCATTTCGTATTCTCCCAACTGGCTAATTCTGAAGAATTTTGGTTCCCTTCATCACAATATCACCATCAGCCTTGATATTGATCTTACCTGAACCATCCACAGTAATATTCTTGCCTTTAATCACAATCGTTCCATCCTTCTTCATACTGATAGTAGCATCACCAGTCTTAATAGTAATTGAGTCGCCGGCATCGATGACCAGATTTTTACCAATCTTGGCGGCATCATCACCCTTCACATCCGCGCTGCGATTGCCATCCACACTCAGTGAATCATTACCTTTGACGCTTTTGGACGCATTACCTGTAACCGATTCACTCTGATTCCCGCCAACATCCAAGGACTGATTCGCGCCTACCTTTGTGGATTGATTCGTACCAATGGTATTACTTTGATTGGCGCCGACATTGGTACTTTGATAGGCCCCAACATTGATGGTTTGATAAGCACCCACTGCGACCGCTTGGAACGCCCCAATACCGATTTCTTGAGCACCACCGACACCAATGGTTTCATTGACTCCGACTAAGTGTGTTCGCTGTAACGCAACTGAAGCCGTTTCACTGGCTCCAACCGTTTTAGTTCTATTGGAACCAATCGTGATACTTTCGTTAGAGCCGACAGTTTCAGTGCGGTTAACGCCGATGGAAATTGTTTCATTATTGCCAACTGTTTCTGTGCGATCATGCTTGACCAGCGTGGTTTCATCATTATCGATAGTTTTCTTGCGGTCATGCCCTACCGAATGGGTTTCATCATTTTCAACTTCGATATCCTGATTTTTTTCAGCATGCAAATAAACTTGCTCGGAGCCCTTTTTGTCTTCAAATCGCAATTCATTGGCATTGGCTGCACTGCCTCCTTTGCTGGAGCGCGTCAAAATACCCGTTTGCGTCATGTTGGCAGGTAATTCGTAGGGCGGCATTTGCTCAGCATTGTAGACGCGCCCGGTAATGATCGGTTGATCGGGATCGCCTTCCAAAAAATCGATAATGACTTCCTGTCCGATGCGTGGAATGGCGATCATGCCCCAATTCTTACCTGCCCAGGGATGCGATACTCTTACCCAGCAAGAACTGTTTTCATTCTTCTTGCCCAACCGGTCCCAATGAAATTGCACCTTAACCCTGCCATATTTATCGGTATAAATTTCTTCACCGGATGGCCCCACCACAACCGCAGTTTGGGGTCCTTGAACGAAAGGTTTCGGGGTCAGCCGTGCTGACCGAAATGAAGCGCCACTTTCTATGACTGAAAAGCTATTGCCATAATGACTGCTGCCACTGCCGGTTCCATCAAAACTGTCTATCCGGACATTGTGGGTAACAGAAGTAACAAGGTATTCCCGATTCTGATCCTTGCGGGGAAACAGGTCCAATTTAAACAATCCGCCGCAAATCAATCCGCGTACATTGCCGTTACCTTGCATACGCGCATACTGACTCTGCAATTCCTGAATACGAAATTTGACGTAATCACTACCCTCGTCATTTTTGACATACTCGCCCGGATAGTCATAGATTTCAAAACTGGCTCTGTCGTGATCTCGGATGATATTGGAATTAACATGCAAATCAGCTTTCGGATGTTCAAAATCGTAATCATTCAAACAATAGGTTCCTGGTTGCAATTGCTTGGTGATATGCCAACCTGAAATACACTCATCTTCTCTGACAACTGCCTGATCCGGCGGATAATAAGAAATTTTGTAGCAATCCGGCATTTTTTCGTGAGATGCCATATCATTAGCTAAGCAAAGCGTGTGTTTGCCTTGTTCATGCTTAAAGAAATAATAAATGCCTTCTTGTTCCATCAATCGGCTAATGAAATTAAAATCGGTCTCACGATACTGTACGCAGTAGTCCCAAGTACGATGATTTCCTTTCAGGTGATCTTCGATATCAGAATAACCTTGTTCCCGAAGCACATCTTTGATGATATCCGGCACGCTTTTATTCTGAAAAATCCGGCAATCCGAAGTTCGGGTTAAAAACCATAACCAAGGATGAATCGTCGCATGATATCTTGCATAACGCCCTTCACTAACACCTTGCGAAATGCTGCTGACATAGCCATTGAAATAGCGTTTGTTTTGTGCAGAATTCAATCGGACAGAAACATTTTGTCCGAGCAAATCTTCAAAATTAATGTCTTCGGTGCTGCCCAACTCCACATTGATTGAAAATAATCGCCCCAATTCCTCTGTTATTGTCATTTCTCGCAATAACAGCACATCAGTCCCCAAAGGAGTGATGATTTCAATTTCACGATTTTGTTGAGTTGAGGACATAGTTTTAACTCTTCAATGAATTAATAATTTATCCAAATTGATAACTAAATTCATCATTCTGTACACCAATATTAACCTCAGAAATCGTTTCTCCTTTCACCATCCTTGTTAGAAACTGGTGACTGATCGTTGGCAATACCGTATTAGTCAAAATGGCATCAATCACTCTAGCGCCACTTTCCAGTTCATTACAACGATCAGCAATCAATTGAACGACTGCATCGTCATATGTGAATGGAATATGGTGATTGGTTTTAATACGTTTTTCAATTCTACTCAGTTGCAACTTGATGATAGATTTGAGCATTTCATCACTAATTGGATAATAAGGAATTGTCACCAACCTACCCAGCAGCGCAGCAGGAAAAACTTTTAACAAGGGTTCACGCAAGGCTTTAGCAATTCCGTCAGTATCTGGCATCAATTCAGGATCCTTGCATAGGTTCATAATAAGATCTGTGCCTACATTGGATGTTAGAAGGATGATGGTGTTTTTGAAATCGATAAACCGACCTTCGGCATCTTCCATCCAACCTTTGTCAAACACTTGGAAGAAAATCTCGTGCACATCCGGATGAGCTTTTTCTACTTCATCCAACAAAATCACACTATAAGGCCTGCGCCTGACAGCTTCCGTCAAAATTCCACCTTCGCCATAACCGACATATCCGGGTGGAGAGCCTTTTAATGTGGATACAGCATGGGCTTCCTGATATTCGCTCATATTGATGGTGATAATGTTTTCTTCACCTCCATAGAGCGCCTCAGCCAGTGCCAAACCCGTTTCGGTTTTACCCACACCGGAAGGACCGCATAACAAAAACACACCAATCGGTTTACCAGGATTATCCAAATTCGCACGCGAAGTTTGCACACGCCTTGCGATCATATCCAAAGCATGGCGCTGGCCAATAACTCGTTGGTTCAGTGTGCTGCCTAGATTGAGCACAGCATCAATTTCATTTTTTACCATGCGACCGACTGGAATTCCGGTCCAACCTGCTATCACCGACGCCACAGCCTGACTATCGACTGTTGGAAACATTAGTGGCTGTTCACCTTGTAGTTCGGTAAGTTGTTGCTGAAGCTGTTTAAGTGTGGTTAACGCTTGTGGGTCGGAATGTTGATGAGGTGCCGCATGATCTGTTTGCAAATCCACGTCAGGCTGTTGATTACGTAACTGGGCACGTAATTCAAGAATCTGATCAATCAATTGTTTTTCCTGTAACCATCGCTGTTCAAGTTGTTTCAGTCGTTGTGTTTCTTCAACCAATTTGGCATCAACAATCTGTTTTCTATCTTTAATTTCTACCCCAACCATCTGCTCCCGCTCGATAATATTGAGTTCCGTTTTAAGCGCATCAATTCTTCTACGACTATCTTCTATTTCAGGTGGAACTGCGGATTGACTGATAGCGACACGAGCACAAGCCGTATCCAGGACACTGACACATTTATCCGGAAGTTGGCGGTCAGGAATATAGCGATGTGATAATTTGACGGCATCTTCAAGTGCTTCATCCAGAAGTAATACCTTATGGTGATTTTCCATCACATTTGCCAGACACCGCACCATTTGAATCGCTTTTTCTTCATGGGGTTCGTCAATTTTGACGACTTGAAAACGCCGAGTCAGCGCGGGATCTTTTTCAAAATATTTTTTGTATTCCGACCAGGTCGTTGCTGCGATTGTTCGCAATGTCCCGCGGGCCAATGCCGGCTTGAGCAGATTTGCTGCGTCTCCCGTTCCAGCTGAACCACCTGCGCCAATCAAAGTATGGGCTTCATCAATAAACAGGATAATGGGTTTTTCTGAAGCTTGCACTTCATCAATTACTTGGCGCAAACGATTTTCAAATTCGCCTTTCATGCTCGCACCCGCTTGCAACAATCCCAAATCCAACGTTCGGATACTGACTCCTTGTAACGGTGGAGGCACATCGCCGTTCGCAATTTTTAGAGCGAACCCTTCAACTACTGCCGTTTTTCCAACACCTGCTTCACCTGTAAGAATGGGATTATTTTGGCGACGGCGCATGAGAATATCAATCAACTGACGAATCTCGTTATCGCGACCTACGATGGGATCAATTTTTCCTTGACGCGCGGCTTCCGTTAAGTCAACTGAAAATTGGTGTAATGCTTTTTGTTTTCCCATTGCAGCAGATGGCATAGCACCTGAATATTCTCCAGGTGAAGCATTACCGGCCAATTGACTGCTATCGGTTGCACTCATCTGATCTTCTGGCGATCCTTGTACGATTGCGTTTAATTCATCGACAAGCAGATCAGCGTTAATTTTTTTGAATTCTTGCGAAATCATTAACAATTTATTGCGCAGTTCAGGTGTTTTAACTATACCAACCATCAGATGACCCGATCTTATCTGATTGCTAGCATATTTAAGACTAGCGTATAGCCATCCTTTTTCTACCGACTCTTCGACATCGATGGAGAAATCGGACAAACTGGAAGCCCCTGCTGGCAAACGTTCTAACAATTGAACAAAATCATTTGCTAAACGTGATGGATTCAGTTCAAATCTTTTTATGATGCGATGCAAGTCAGAATCCGGCAATTGAAGGATTTGATGCAACCAATGCACAAGTTCAACATAGGGATTACTGCGCATCTTACAAAAAACAGTCGCACTTTCTATACCTTTGTACGCCAGATTATTCAACTTTCCAAATAATGCAGTGCGACTAATTTCTGTCATGAATTTTTCTCCAAGTCGATAAGCATATCTTTCGCATCGTCATTTCTGTTTCTTGCCGAGAGCCAACTGTTCCACCCCAGACAACCATATTTGCCAAGTTGAACAGTAGGGATCTCATTCTTTTTTAGGATAAGATTTAAATCCCATTTAAGATCAAAACCAATATAATTTTTAACCAAATCAACGAATGCAGTTATTTTTTTGCCGTTTGGCAAAAATGACTCGAACTGTTGTAGATTAAGTGGCCCGACAAGAATTCGAAATTTATGCATGCATTGCCAACTGCGCAATCCTATCGTGGCAGAAACTCCCAGTTGCCCTGTTTGTTGATTGGCATTCAGATAACACAAACTATCTTTGGGTATCGTAAGCCATTCACCTACGAATTCTTTGATTGTGATAGGTACTTGGAAATAAGCTCGCACCATGGTGATCAATCCATCCGCATGTTTGGTTTGACAACCCAGGTGTGCCGCAAAATGCAATTTTGTATGATCCGGAATCTCATCACGCTTCTGTTGAGAGTCCTCCGCGATTCCCAACAAAGATCCTACATAAAAACTGAAGCGGTCATTATGTGGACGATCCAGCTGAACGGTAGGCTCCTTATCTGCCCAGGCACGATAGAAAAGACTTAATAAACGGTGATGAAAAAGATCGGCAAATTCTGCAAATGTCGGATCTCTCGCAATATTGAGTCGATTCCTGGCAAATTCCGTGAGGTGAATAGGTAAAGGGCCATTAGGACCAAATAAACCAAAGAAAAATACCTTTAATACTGCCGGATAATCATTATTCATTTGGAATGATGCGAGCGCTCCCGGAGCAAATTGCAACGAAGGCAATTGTCCCATGCGTATAGCGTCATCACTAGGTTTTACAGAGTAACCAAACCGCTGCTTATCAGGATACATACACTCAATTAAGCGTACGAATTGATAAAAATCATACTTATAGGGCTCTTGCTGAAAATTACTCAGCATGGCTACAGTGCAACCCTGGTTCCTGATCTGATTGGCCATTGCATTATCTCACCACGTTCTTTAGTTGTAATTTTGACCTGTGTGAAACTATTAATTGATGCATATTTGCAAAAAAAGCGATCCAAAACAGCACCCATCAGAAAGCTGCTTCCTCCTGCAAAAGCTGATTCATCAAATGTCACCGTAATTTCCAATCCGCGCCCAAAAGTAATAGGGCCTTTAAGTGGTATCCGGCAAGTCACCGGACGACATCTGATCGACTGTAATCCTTCAATTTGCTTGGCTATTGCATGCTTTGCATAATTCGCATACAACGCTAACATATCGCGCAAAACCTTGGCACCTTGCTGATGATCATTGTCCACTAAACTTAAATAATTTAATGACAAATGATTAATCAATCGCCAGGCATAGCTGCTCTCAGTAGCCGATGGTTTGGGGTCGGTAGGCCCAACTAAACAGGTAATGCTCTCGATAGGTGCACTTATCTCCCAACTAAAATCAGATTTATTACCTTCTAATAACAACAATTTTGGTAAATCTCGATTGGTACAAAGAGCCCGAATTCCCAGTTGCTTCATTTCACTTTTGAATGGCATCTGACCAGAGTCGACTAAAGATAAATACATTTCGCTACCGGTATATTCGGTTTTTAAAAATGTTGAATTAGTATTGACCGGAAACAAGGTAGGTTGGCGCCTGAGAGTGTAATACGCAAAGGTGCTGCCACTAAATTGATGTTCATGATAATTCGAATAAAAAGGACGAAATTCCTGTTCGGATTGTGTGTCATTTCCAAAACCAATGACTTCGAGAATGCTAAAAACCTCAAAGTCATTCGGCTTGGTTTTATCAACAACCAGATGATGCTCCGCATTTTGCGGTTTTAAATGAATGCGATCGGCTTGCTTTTCAAACAAATTGATCACCGGCGTACAGTTTAATTTAAAGTTTTCTGCCTGAACGGCATGCTCGAGCTTATCCTGGGATACATCAAGCAAAATCAAGATTTCGATTTCTTCAGTATCGCATTGTTGAATAGCCGAACAAAGATGATTCAATTGAAAAAACAAGAATCTCTCAGGAAGTGCAAAATATTCTTGCAACAAACGATAACCTTGGAAAGTTTGAGCTGTCGCAGGTAGCAGTGCATCTTGCTGATCATATCCTACTGATTGCAATATCGATGAATCAAAAACATAGCTCTGTTGATTTGATGGGTTGTGAATAACAATAGAAAGGGTATGCCCCATGATCAATTCATAAAGTTGCACCGCAAGACTACCTGAACCATGCAAATAAAACGTCAATTGATCGATCTTTAGCTGATTGAAGTGATATTTCGCAACTCCCTGTAATCTTATTCTAAAACCGGACTTTATTTTCTTGATATTCAATCCAGGATAATTAGGGATTTGCCCAAGTGGCAAATAAACAGCCTCTTTGATCTGAATTGGTCTAACGTTGACTTCGTGAGCAATTTGAAATTCACACCGACTCCGCCCTCCCCCCATAGTTTTGCTAAAAATCTTAGCGCCTCGTGGCAGTATAAAACCTTCTTCAGTGATACCACCTTGAAAATCTGGATTAATCTGCACGATCATCATTGATGGTAAAGGTGCGAGATAGTGAGGATAAACAATTTCCAACAAGTGCTGTGTAAAACGAGGAAACTCCGCATCCATCTTTAACTGAATGCGCGCTGTTAGAAATGCAAAACCTTCTAACAACCTTTCTACGTAAGGATCACTGCATTCTGTACTTCCTAAATCAAGATTAGCCGCAATTTTAGGGTAGCGCTTAGCAAATTCAACTCCCATTTCACGGATGAATCGCAATTCTTTTTCGTAATAATCAAGTAAGTGCGGTGTCATTTTATTAATCGATTAGTGCACATCAAAAATCGTCACTTGGCTACTTTCCAACTCAAGCTCAGTTCGCAAATGTAAACGCAAAGGCTGTGGGTTTGCTGATATTTCTCCTTCGATTTCAAAAACAAAAACGTTATGTTCCTTTTTTTTCTGATCTGAAATTACCTTGACGGTTAAAGTTTTTCTGATAATTCTCGGTTCGAAGTTGATTATGGCCTGTAATAACAAACGCTCAATTTGCACCATATCCAATCCAGAAATTGTTTTTCCTGAAAAATCCGGTATGCCAAAATTAATGACTGATCGAGCTGACTCAGGTAATTCATCGAGCCCCTCATTGGGAACATACTGAATGGCGTTGAACAACCATTCAAGATCGCGTTTAACGCATGCCTTGATATCGTGCTTTGCACTGACCGAAGCAATTAATGTATTATGCTGCGCTTGCAAACCCATCAACTGCTGTTCTAATTGATATTGCCGGTCTCTTTTTTTCTCGGCGTCTATCCCTTCCTGATTACTGCTCAAATTACTCAGATCTTGCTGAGCCTGCCTAATTGTATGCCTAACTTCGTTTATTTGTTGGTTGACAGAATCTTCATTGATCAACCGATCCAGCAACGATGGCAAAAACAGGTCTTTTGAAAAAGTAGCCAAAATATCACCCTTTGGAACCACTTGAAGCAGAATTAATAGTAATTGTTTCAGTTTCCATAAGGGAAAATTCTGAATGATTGGTTAACAGCATTTTCTGCCCAAAACCGATATGGATATTACTTGGAAGTTCTTGCCATACAGTCTTGCGCGACAGTGCTAAAAGTGGGTCCATTTGATACGATTGGGGATAACGAGCTGGCATTAAACCATAGTTTTCACCACCATTTTTCCAACAAAAATGTGTAGGAAGCCAGATCACGTCGCGCAAATCGACAGGCTTTTCAATAGTAAGCGATTGTAAGTTTTCCCAACTCGTCCATATATATCGACCATCAATAATAGCTTCCATCACCGGACCAATTCGTTCATCGCAATCAGCCAACCAATGAAACGACGCATCGTTTAGTGATCCACTGACACCCGGTGCTTGTTCAAAAGCTTGCAAGCGAAGCGCTTGAGAAGGTTCATATTTTCCTTCTGCGGTCAATCGCAGGGATTGAATCATCAATGCAATCCACTGCTCAGGTGCTCCGATAACTACAGGTTCTTCTTGACCAAGAAAAACTCGCTCTCTGATTTTCTCGCAAGCAATAACTTGTCGATACATCAATACCATCGCAATTGAACTGTCATCGAGTTCCTTTAAGACGGCCAATTGCGTTAAGGCTCTGTCCCATTGCCCCATTACTGATAGCAATTGAAATAGAAAAACCCTATCCTGAGGATTCGATGGTTGTCTCTTGATTCGATCCTGCAGCAACAGCAATGATTCGTCTAGGTTACCCAACTTTAAGCAATCTTCGGGCGTCATGCTTTATATTAATTAAATTGAATCTTATTAAAGAAGTGAAGTGCCGACTCATTAACTGAATAGCTATATTCATAAAGAACCAGCACTAACGTTTGCTACTGGGCGTGTTACTACTCAGCTTTATTGGTTTGCAAATTCCATTTTTTAGGTCCCACAGCGGTACCTGCTTTGCCATCATTGCCCACTGGTGTGTAAGTCCAAGATATTTTGTCATAGACAAATGTTACCGATTCATTAGGACGCCCAGAACCACCGCCACCAATCGAAACAGATTCAATCATGGCATTTTCTAATTCATACTTGAGATAACACACTCTTTCTCCAGATTCTTGGCATACTTCCAGTTCTACTTTGGCAATATGCGTTCCGTTGGCACAATACATATTGAGGTCGACACTTGCGTTGTCAATACTTTTCTGAACAACAAAAGAACCAAAATCAGCACGAGCGGAGGCACGTCCTCCAGTACCGCTAGGACCAGACATAGGTTGACTCAGCCCATGACTGAAACTAAATACTTCGATCCAATCCTTATGACCTTCATCCGTTGATTCACCTTTAATTGGATCACAGTGCAGATAGGTATTTGTAGCCATCTTTTTCTCCTTAATTTACTGAAGTTAATTAACAAAAAACAACGCTTAATATATGCTTCGCACCTTACTCTCGAAACCAAATCCAAATAATCTAAAATTAAAAACTCGGTTATTTCTTCTCCGAAGGCAATCTTGAAACTAATCGTAAAGAAACTGTTAATCCTTCCAATTGATAATGTGGCCTTAAATAAAACTTAGAAGTATAGTACCCAGGATTGCCTTCAACTTCTTCAACCACTACTTCTGCCTTCGCTAAAGGTTTCTTAGCTTTATCGATCTCGCTAGCGGTTGCTGGATTAGCTTCAACATAATTGTTTATCCATTTTTGCAACCACTTCTGCATGTCGTCCCGTTCTTTGAAAGAACCAATCTTATCCCTCACGATACATTTGAGGTAATGCGCAAAACGGCAAACGGCAAACAAATAGGGCAACCTGGCCGATAAATTAGCGTTAGCGGTTGCATCCGGATCATCATACTCAAAAGGTTTTTGTAACGATTGTGCGCCAATAAATGCTGCAAAATCAGAATTCTTCTTATGCAACAGTGGCATAAAGCCATTTTTAGCAAGCTCTGCCTCACGTCGATCATCGATAGCAATTTCAGTTGGGCATTTCATGTCAACGCCGCCATCATCAGTTGGAAAAGTATGAGTAGGCAAACCCTCGACAGCTCCACCGGATTCGATACCGCGAATCCGTGAACACCAACCGTATAATTTAAAGGCACGATTGATATTGACACCCATCGCGTATGCTGAATTACTCCAGGTATACTTATTATGATTCGCATCGGCGACATCTTCCTCAAAATCAAATTGTTCAACTGGCGATGTTTTGGCGCCATAAGGAAGTCGAGACAAAAAGCGCGGTAGTGTCAAGCCAATATAACGAGAATCTTCGGACTCTCTCAATGATCGCCAAGCAGCATAATCTGGTGTACCAAATATTTTGGTCAAATCGCGGGGATCTGCAAGCTCTTGCCAAGAATCCATATTCATGACCTTGGGAGATGCTGCTGCAATAAAAGGCACATGTGCTGCTGCCGAAACTTTGGCAATTTCTTTCAGAAACTCTACATCCTGTGGAGCATGATCAAACTCATAATCTCCGATCAAGCAACCAAAAGGCTCGCCCCCAAACATACCATATTCATGCGTATAGACCTTTTTAAAAATCGGACTTTGATCCCAAGCCGTTCCTTGAAATTTTTTAAGGGTTTTATGGGTTTCTTTTTTACTGATGTTTAGTACCTTGATTTTTAGCATTTCATCGGTTTCGGTATTATTCACCAAATGATGCAAACCTCTCCAGCTACCTTCCAATTTCTGGAAATCAGCATGATGCAGAATTAAATTTACTTGATCACTCAGACATTGATCAATTTTTGCAATCATTGATTGAATCGTTTTAATAGCATCATTTGATATGAGCGCTGTTTGCTCCAACGCCTGTTCCGCCAGAGTCTTTACCGCACTCTCAACGGCCTCTCGAGCCCTGTCTGTTTTAGGTTTAAATTCCTTCAATAATAAAGCAGAAAAATCATCTGATTCTTGAACTTTTGTTTCCGCAACGGGTGCTTGGACTTCTGACTCAGCCATTATTAGTTCTCCTAAGTATTGCTATATTGTTTTATTTGGATTCGTTCTCAGAAATCTCGGAACCTTCATCTTGAGGTTTGGGAATAGCAACTAATGACTTAAGCAGAGCTGGATCATTGAGTAATTCGTTAATTTTTTTCTCCGCGCCGCCTTTACCATCCATATAGGTAATTAAATTGGCAAGCTCAGTTCTGGTTTGCAAGAGCTTGTTTAATGCATCAACCTTTTCAGCAACTTTTGCTGGAGAAAAATCATTCATATTTTCGAAGGTAATATCCACACTGATATTTCCATCATTAGTTAAAACATTGGGTACCTGAAAGGCAACTCGTGGCTTCATTGCTTTCATCCGATCATTGAAATTGTCTACATCAAATTCAAGAAAATCTCTTTCACTAACTTCAGGTAAATCTTCAACCGGCTTTCCGGACAAATCTGCCATTACTCCCATGACAAAAGGTAATTGGATTTTTTTCTCGGCACCGTATAATTCAACATCGTACTCAATCTGCACACGCGGCGCACGGTTTCGCGCAATAAATTTTTGACTGCTGTCGGCCATCATTTTCCCCTTACTAGAAATAACTGAGTTTCTTAATTGATCAAAATTAAATTGATTTTAGGAAAGAAATCAGTGAATCGATAAAAAATTCTAATTGCTAGAAACAATTTAATCTGTGATAAAAATCACATTTTGTTAAAGAGACAAGTGTTCAAAATATTCGTAGCTTAAATTCGGCATCCTCGCAGCCTATTCACTTTATGTTATCAGCACCTCCTAATAATAAAATCAATGGGTTATTTTTTCTTATCAGAATCAATAATTTTCTTAAAAACTTTCATGTCTTCCGGTGGTATCGCTTCGATAATTTCCAAGAAATTCTTTGTCATTAAAGTTTGCGCTAGACGAATTATTAAAGAGACAGGATTGGTTGGTTCTGTTCGTTCAATATATTTGCAAACTTTTTCAAGAACTCGAGTCACATCTTCGCGATTGCAAACCTCCTCATGTGAGGAAATCTTATTATCCATCACCCTGCCCTCCTCAACCAATGAATGTTCCACTTGATTAACATTCTGATTCGACGTCGTTAAATTATTACACAAGAATAAAATGGATTCTAACGTGGCACTCAGTTTTTTAAAATCTGGTAATAATGCTTCATTGATTTTTTGTTTAAGAAATGCTTGTATCTCTTGTAGAGTTTTCAGTATTTCTGTTAAATCATGACTCAAGCTCTGAATTACTGGTGCATTATCTTGCGAACGAAACATTTCCTCGATTTGTGCTTGCGTGTATTCTACGCTGACATTTTTAGTTGAAATCTTCCCCAAGATTATCAATATGTCGCGTATTGATATTTTGACAAGAGGAAATGTAATTATGATGCTTTGAACATCGCGCACGAAAATTTCATAGCTTCCGATTTCAGATAACACATTCAATCGTCGTGTCGGGTCATTCTCATCTTCTATATCAAGACAGGGATGAATTTCCTGCCAATACAATGCCAATAAGTCATTGACTAAGTGTAGCCCTGAAACTAATCCGGTTAACCCACTCTTATGCGTCCAAGCACGACTAAGAGCAATAGCTACACGTAAATCCTTAGTGCGTAAAAATAAGGCTTCAGCAAGAGAAGCAATTTCATTCCAGTTAGGATCTTTTTGAGTGACTCCACCCACAATACTTTCTTGCGAGCTTTCCAAACTCTGACTCATTTTTAGAAAATCATGGTCATACTCAAGGTCTGGACCACAAGGCGATTCAGTTGATATCGATTTAAGTAAATTTTGAATGTCCATAATCATCTTTCGATCAGTTCGTTAGAATGCGTCTTTAAGAAATCCAACCTTATTGAAACTAAGAATCACGCGATTACGCGATTCTTTAATATCTCTCTCATTTTTCTTCTAAAAATTGCAAATCCCACTTGCAGTCGTTTTCATTAGAAATTGAAGCTATTAATCATTTTTCGAAAAAATCTATTGCACGAAAGCAATCTTGTATTGATTGTCAATTTTTACAACTTTGAAACTACCAGATGTTTCTTTAACTAGACTTTCATTTAGATAAAGAGCCTTCTTAAATCGATAAGCTCCATCTTCAAGAGCATCATCAACTTTAAACTTTAAAGTTGATTGATACGCTCCTGAATTATATGGATCTGTTTGTACTTCTTTTTTCTGCTTTCTGGGAGGAAGCCCCGCTATGTCATTATAAATAACCAATTCTTCTTGCAGAATGTCTTTTTTCGCTTGCTGATTCCTTCCTTTCACAAGCTCTATATCCGAATAAAAATTTAAATCCTGCCCCCTTCTGACTGAATCAGATGGACCTATACGAGTAGCGTACTTACTTACTATCGTTTCGACTGGAAGTTTTCCATCATGTTGCTTTTTAAAATCTCTTTCCACTTCCGGCGCTTTTTTTGTTTGCTGCACATGATAATCATATGCAAATCCTGCAACCAAACCAGCTCCCGCTCCGATCGCAGCTCCAACAGCAGGGTCCAATCCCGCCGCCTGTGCGATAGCAGCGCCCAGCGCAGCACCACCCAGAGCCCCAATTGCCTTACCTTGATGATCTGTCGACGCACATCCTGGTAATAAAGAAAAAAATAATACTGAACAAACAATCAATGCGTTAATGCGTATAGCGATAATCATTTTCTCCTCCTTACAAAATGTTATTCAATCGTCGATTCTTCCCAAGCTTTTTTTTGCCCTGCCTTTGCAAGATTAATAATATTTTCTGCTTGACTGTTACCAGGTACCATATTCAATACTATTTTTGCTTTCGATAATGCACAGCTATATTGAACATTTTTCAAGCAAGCCTCGGCCTCACGCAAATTTTTCACAATTAGTTTATGTTGCGCCAGACCCTTTTGAGCTCGCTTTTTAAGTTTTTTTGCAGAAGAGTTACCAGGCGAAATACTCAAGATATCCTCCGATTTCTCCAGCGTGCAATTAAAATTCTGCTTGTTTAAACAAATCTTTGCTTCATGCAATTTATTATCAATTTCTTTCTGAAGATCAACTGAGCTTTGATTAGATTCTTGTGGCATTTTTTTAAATTCAGAATTTGTATTCGAAAGCGAAGCCTTAACTACACAATCTTTATCGTTGTCACTTGAACAATCTGGAGTTACATGCTTGTCAGCTATATCTTGAAGATGGGCACTCTTAGTTTGGGAATCTTGTATTATTTTCTGCGCTAACAAATTATTTTTATCCAACGCTAATACTCTACCAGCCTTTATAGCAACACATTCCGATTGATTTGTTTTTAAGCATTCTTCTGCTTCTACAAGATTTTCGTTAATTTCAGCATCATTTCTTTGTGCATCTTTAAGAAGATCGGATGCTTTTTTATGCCCCTGATCAAGATCTAAAATAAATTGGGTTTTTGCGATTACACACTTGTAATTAAAAGTATTCCAGCAATCTTCCGCTTCTTTAAAATTCTCTTCAATAACGTGCAAAGTATTAGATGAAGGTTCATCAGCGAAATAAAGGACACTCAAAATTCCAATCGCGGCAATTATTATTGCCCAAAGGGAATAAGCTAAAAACTTCGAATGCTGCGAATGATTTGAATTTTCATTGGAACTTCTATCTAACCCTAGCGCAGATCGAAACTGTTGGATACTTTGAGGACGATCACTCGGTTTAAAAGACAGTGCCGTATCAATCGCCTTTAAAAATGAGCGGCCGTATTTGTCCTGTATTTGTTTGTTCTTACAAAGCGGTTCTAGCCCATCAAATACTGCTCTGGAAGTTGCCGGAACAGGTTTTTTCCCAGTAATAGTGAAATATATTGTCGCAGCTAAGGCATAAATATCTGTCCACGCTCCCTGTTTTTGGGAATCATGAATTCCCACTTCATTGTACTGCTCTATCGGCGCATAACCTTCCTTGAAGATTGTAGTAAGTGCGCGTGATTCATTTTGAATGACACGCCTTGCTGCACCGAAATCCAGTAAAAGAGGTTTCTTGTTTTCCAGTATTATTATGTTATCGGGTGCAATATCTCGATGTAGGCAATTTTCCTCATGAAGAATCGACAGAGCCTCGAGTAAATGATCCAAAAGATTTTTAATCCATTTTTCTTCAGGAGGATCTTTAAGTTGATTTCGTATATTTTTTAAAGTATCCCCTTTATAGTAGGGCATAACCATATAAGCCGTTCCATTGGCTTCAAAAAAACGATGCACTTTTACCAAATAAGGATGATCAAACTTAGCAAGTAATTTAGCTTCATTAATAAAGCTACGCAAACCTAGATCAAATATTTCTCGATCTTGCTCAAAGACACTAACAGTTAGTCCTTTTTGTCTTTTTGCAAAACCCTTTGGCATATATTCCTTGAGTGCTATTTCACGATCAAGAACGCCGTCATAAGCACAATAAACAATACCAAATCCCCCCTGGCCGATTAATCGATTAATTTTATAGCCCTCAATGAATGTCCCATTGGCCAATATATCAATCGATACATCCGCTTTCGCAATGGTGCGATCATCAGCAAAATCAGAATTATTCGCCATAATCGATTAAATAATCATTAACAATATTTTTACAGCCTCAAACCAATTTAATGTTACAAGGGTATGATACCCTAGGTATTTAAATACTTAGCGATAAAAAACATTTCATATAAAGAATGAAAACCAAATTTATAAAAATTCAATAATCTGTGACTCTTGAATTATGGCTATAAATTAATTTAATTGTTGTGAGAATTCGCACATACTTTTCAAACATAGTTATCATATGCTGAAAAGTGAAACAACCTTTACCGAGATTGGATAAAACTCTTAAAATGATGCTTAAACTACGCTCTTTAAAAATTTTCGCTTCTTTCATATTTTTCTTGCTTTTAATCAGCTGCTCTAGTACCCCCAAGCCTCCGATAGCTACTGTATCTCTGAATGTACAACCGAATATCAATCCTTTATCCACAACTACAGACGAAACAAAAGCTTTAGAAGCCAGGCCGGTTGTGATTAGACTTTACGAACTTACTTCACTGTCTACATTCAATTCTGCTGATTTTTTCTCACTTTCGAATGATTATAAAAACGCTCTTGCGAATGAATTAATTACCAGTGAAGAATTTAGATTAATACCGGGTCAAAAACAGAAATTTAATCGAACTTTAAACATCGACACACGTTTTGTAGGTGTTGTAGCTGCATATAAAAACCTTGAACAATCGCAATGGCGTGATTCTGCAATTATTTCACCCAAAGAAAGCGCTCCAGAAATCTATATTTTCTTGGAGGGAAACAAAATTCAAATCGGTGTAAAACCAGAATGTGGATTTTTTTGTCAGTCCCCCAAAGCGCCGCCAGGAACATTATATGAAGTTATCGAATAGGCTTTTGTTGATGTTTTTTTTAACTCGGCAGCTTAAATATTTCAACTAAATAATCAGAGAAAATCTATGTCCTGGGATAATAAAGTTATTTGGTCAGAAGGAATGTTTCTTCAACCTCAGCATTTTCAACAGCAAAATCGTTATCATGAACAACTATTGGAAAATCGCGTTTCACCATTACTTAGTTATTACTGGGGATTTAGAAATCTCGAAGTCAATTCAAATGCATTAAGTCTAGGAAAGGTACAAATAACCTCAGCACGAGGAATATTCCCTGATGGCACGCCTTTTAATTTCCCGGAACATGATAGAGCACCTCTACCACTTGAAATTCCTACTAATTTACGAGACGAAATCATTGTACTTGCACTCCCCGTTCAGCGTGCCGGTGCAATTGAAGTTGAACCAGATGACAATAAAAATAACCTTGTAACAAGGTACTCCTTAGAAGAAATCGAGATTTCCGATAGCAATACACAGAATCCCAGTACTGCATCTATACAAATCGGTCAACTTCGCCTGAGGCTTATGTCCAAACGCGATACAACAGATGCATACACTATTTTAGGTGTTGTACAAGTTACAGAACGCCGAGCGGATAATCAAATCACTCTGCAAAAGGAATTTATTCCTCCCATGTTGCATGTTGGCTCTGATGTCATATTAAGCAACTATCTGCAAGAATTGTGTGGAATGCTCCATCAGAGAGGTGAAGAGTTGTCTTCCTTAATCACACAACCTGGTCACCGTGGAATTGCTGAAATTGCAGACTTCCTGATGCTACAAACGATTAATCGATACGAAACACTGTTTCTACACCTGATGAAAGTTTCATTACTGCACCCAGAAAGACTATATAGTTTGTGCCTCAGTTTTGCGGGAGACATGTCTATTTTTGATGAAAAAAACTCTCGCCGTCCTTCCCAGTATATGGAATATCAGCATGATGCACTTGCACTATGTTTTAGCAATCTAATGTTGGAACTTCGCCGATTACTTGCACAAAAAATTATCTCAAGCGCAATTCCGATTCAGCTTGAAGAACGCCAGCATAATATACGTATCGCTCTGGTTCACGATAAACAGTTATTCAAATCTGCCAATTTCATCCTCGCAGTTAATGCACAACTACCTACTGAAACAATTCGAGCAAAATTGCCAGTCCAAGTAAAAATTGGCCCTTCAGAGAAAATTCGTGATTTAGTTAATCTCGCATTACCGGGCATACCTTTATCTCCTTTACCTGTTGCCCCAAGACAACTACCGTTTCATGCTGGATTCAACTATTTCGAATTGGAACGCAAAAACGACTTATGGAAACTGTTGGAGCATTCGACCGGGTTAGTAATTCATATCGGGGGAGAATTTCCCGGACTTACCCTTGAACTTTGGGCAATTAAAGAATAGCGCAGACGCAAGCTAACTATGTTTGATTTTTCTATCGATCAATTTTAATTAAGATTAGTCTAATTATGAATCAAAATGATCCATTTGCATCACCCGATGTAGACAAGACAATCATCATGCCATCACCTGGCAGGCGCACTCCTACCATCCAGAAATCCTCTTCCTATTCGCAGATGGGTGGGTCTAACGATAGATCCCTAATTGATTTAGCACCCGCTCCAACAAAGATAGGTCTCAATCCCTTAATTACAGCAGCCAATCCTTTATTCAATGCCACAATGGCATTAAGAACAACTTTGAACAATCATAATTTGATCGGATTGCGTGATTATTTTGTTCAGGGTATTAAATCATTTGAGAACCAAGCCAAGACGGCGGGGATTTCACCGGAAAAAGTTATTGCTTCGCGATACGCTCTATGCACTTTCATTGACGAAAGTATTTCTTCAACTCCCTGGGGAAGTGAAGAATGGGGAAAACACAGCCTACTTATTCAATTTCATAATGAAACAGTTGGTGGCGAAAAATTTTTCCACTTATTAGCAAAGCTGGCAGAGAACCCAAAAATGAATCTTGACATGCTTGAGTTTATGTATGTCTGCCTTACGTTGGGATTTGAAGGACGTTATCGTGTAATGAATAATGGTAAAAGTCAGTTAGAAATATTACGTGAACGTCTCGCACAAACTATTGCGAAAGAGCACAACAAATTCGAGCGGGATTTATCGCCTCATTGGCAATCTGCCACTTATAAACGAAATAAATTTTTTCTCTTTATGCCCTTGTGGATTTTGACTTCTTTATGTGGATTAGCACTACTAACGACATATTTAAGTCTTAGTTTTCTACTGAGCGATGCTTCAGATCCAGTATTTGCACAAATACAATCTATCCGTACCACTGATACTATTAAGCATCGATTGCCAATTTCGCAACCACCCGTTAACCCCTATCTAACCGAATTTCTTGCTCAAGAAATTAATGCGAAACTTTTAACCGTTCGATTTGAAAATAATCAGCACATTATCACTTTATTGGGTGACAACATATTCTTACCAGGCAGTACGGTAATTTCTCAAAATTTTGGGTCGGTATTAAAACGTATTGCAGATGCTTTACACCAGAGGTCAGGTCAAATTCAAGTTATTGGCCATACCGACAGTAGCCCCATCCGGACAGTACAATTTCCCTCCAACTGGCATTTATCGCAAGAACGAGCGCGTTCAACCATGCAACTGCTCATCAAATTAGGAATTTCTAGTAATCGAATACGCGCCGAAGGCCGTGCAGATGCTGAACCTATTGCATCTAACACCACACCCGACGGTCGTGCAAAAAACCGACGTGTTGAAATAATTGTTGATTAAATTTTCTTCTAATACTTAATACTACGAGTAGTAGTATCATTTAAAATCATTAGGTTGGAAAAATGAAAAAGATTTTTAAATTGTTTTTTAATCACTGGACTTTAACAATTTTGGGTTTAACAGCCATCAGTGCTCTGATATGGTTTATCGGTCCATTAATCGCGTTTGCAGAATATTATCCCCTGGCTTCAGATACATATCGCATCATACTAATCGCACTTATTATCATTTTTTATGTTGGCAAGTTAATTTGGAAATTCATTCAATCAAAAAATCTGAATGTTCGTTTTATGGAGGGATTGCTTCAGCAAACTCCCGCTCAACAAGGCATCAGTAGTACTGCGGGTAGTGAAGAAGTGGCAATGTTGCAAAAGCGCTTTGAAGAAGCAGTTAATGTACTCAAAAATGCAAATCTTGGCAAAAAACATGGCTTCTTCTCTAAGTTTAATCAGCAATACGTTTATGAGCTACCTTGGTATATTTTCATTGGTGCACCCGGTTCAGGAAAAACTACAGCTCTTGTCAATTCTGGGCTGCAATTTCCACTTGCTGAACATTTTGGTCAGGAAGTTATTCGTGGCATTGGTGGTACTCGAAACTGTGATTGGTGGTTCACTAACGAAGCTGTATTACTTGACACGGCAGGCCGATACACCACACATGAAAGTCATCAGGAACAAGACAGTGCTGCATGGAGTGGATTCCTAAAACTTCTTAAGAAATACCGCCCGCGCCGTCCAATCAACGGCATCATTGTTACCCTAAGCATATCCGATTTACTACAACAAACGTCTACGCAAAGAGAAGCACAAGCCAATTCCATACGTAATCGTATTCAAGATCTTCATTCTGAACTAAATATTCGTTTTCCCATTTATGTACTTGTCACCAAAATGGATTTATTAGGTGGCTTTATGGAATTTTTCGGCAACTACGGTAAAGAAGAAAGAATGCAGGTCTGGGGAACGACTTTTCCGCTTTCTGAAAGCGAAGATGTTATGCCGCTTGCAAATTTCGATTCTGAATTCACTTTACTGGAGCAGCGATTGAATAGCAGGCTCATTGACTATCTCGAAAATGAAAGAGATCTTCAGAAACGTGCATTGCTTTATACTTTCCCCCAGCAATTCAGTGCACTAAGAGAGAATCTTAGAGACTCTCTCAATCAAATCTTTTCGTTATCGCGCTTTAACCACCCTCCATTATTGCGAGGCGTTTATTTCACCAGTGGCATACAAGAAGGGAATCCCATTGATCACATCATAAATAGTTATGCACGGGCATTACATCTTGATACTCGACAACTAATTCCTAACAAACCCAGTGGAAAAAGTTTTTTTATCTCTCGCCTTATTCGAGACGTTATATTGAATGAAACAGAAATTGCAGGTACAAATCTTCGCTGGGAAAGACAACGAACATTATTGCAATGGGGCGTTTCTCTCACTGCTCTATTTCTCACTTTCAGTTTAATCGCATTATGGTTTATCAGTTTTTCTCAAAATCAATCTTATATTGCAGAAATAGCAGCAAAGGTACCCGAAGTTTCCAAACAAGTTGAGAATCTACCAGTAGTTCAAAATATCAGCATACCAGACCTCATTTCCGCACTTGAATCTGTAAAAGAACTTGCAATCGTTCCAGGTAGTAACACCGAATCATCGCCGCTATCGATGAGTATGGGTCTTTATCAAGGTGACAAGCTGGCAGCGGCATCGAACAACGCTTTTCAGCGACTATTGCAGGATACTTTTCTTCCTCAATTGATACTGCGCATCGAATATTTGCTTAGCAATGCTAGCTCAAATAATACGGAATTATTATATGAGGGTTTAAAAGTTTATTTGATGATGAATCAAGCCGAGCACTTTGATCCAGTTGCTCTAAAAGCTTTTATTATGTTGGATTGGGAGAACAGCTTACCGCGCGAATTTAACAATGATCAGCGTAAAAAACTAGAATCGCATCTTGATAATTTACTTGACCGAGACTATCTGTCGTCTCCTATTCCAGTCAATTCACAACTCGTTAACAGAGTACGTACAATTATCGCTAAAACGTCTCTGGCACACCGAATTTATAATCGCCTGAAACTTCAAGGTATGAGTATCAACATACCAGAATTCACTCTCGCAAAAAGTGTAGGGCCTACAGCCGCTCTAGTATTTGAACGAAAAAGTGGAATGCCCCTAACCAGTGGAATATCTGGTTTGTACACTTATGACGGTTACTACAATTTTTTCCCTCAAACCGTCAAAGAAATAACTCAGCAGCTTTCTCAGGAAGAAACATGGGTGCTAGATCTCCCTGAAAACAAGCGCAATTCAATATTGGATATTCATACTGAATCTCCGGTCATTGAAGAAGTTCGCCGTTTGTATCTAGAAGACTACGCAAAAAACTGGGATACCTTTATTAACGACATAAAGTTGGTTAGTACCAATTCCCTACAAAAAAGCATTGAATTAACACGACTTCTTTCTGCCGCAGACTCTCCGCTTTTAACACTATTACAAGCCATTACTAAGGAAATGACGTTAATTAATACTGACCCTACTGAAAAAGATATCGTTGAAAAAGCTACCGATAAAGTAAAAAATGCAAAGACAAAATTAGAACAGTACCTTGGCAAAGTAAACGAGAAAACACCAACAGCAGTTTTAAGATCTCATCCAGAAGAAATCGTCGATGGTAAATTTAAAGACTTGCGTCGTTTGGTACAAGCTTCTAAACCTGGCCAATCGGCGCCGATTGATCAACTGCTTTCCAAGATTAATGAGCTCTATTATTTTCTTACCGCCACTGAAGAAGCGCTCAATACAAATACAGCACTCCCTGCTAGTAAAGTACAAACTGAAATGAGAACAGAAGCTCGTCAGCTTAATGAACCTTTACGCACAATGTTTGTTACTCTCTCGTCTAGTAGTCAAAATCAAACTGAAGGAATGACACGTGGCAACTTGAACCAATCACTCAAAATAGCAGTTACTGATTTCTGCTTACAAGCCACTTCTGGACGTTATCCTTTTGTAAAAAAGAGTTCGCAAGATGTCACGCAAGATGACTTTGCACAACTATTTAGTTTTGGAGGACGGTTTGATGAATATTTTCAAAAAGAACTAGCACAACTTGTGGATAACACTAAACAAGCATGGCATTTTCGCCAAACAGGAAATGCTCCTCGTGACCTTCAAGAGTTCAAACATGCACAAACCATTCGTGATATTTTTTTTCGCGGCGGAGCTCGTGTCACCAATATCAATTTCACGTTTAAACCCGTTGATATGGATCCTTCAATCACTCAATTTATTTTAGACATTGATGGGCAATTAATAAAATATAGTCATGGTCCACAAGTTCCTATTTCGGTTCAATGGCCTGGTCCCAAAGGCAGTACACAAGTACGCCTACAAATTTCTCCTGCCCCACAAGATGGAGTATCAGGACAAGTCTTCGAAGGTCCTTGGGCATTATTTCGAATGTTTGATAATGTGCAAATTACTTCATCGCCACAGTCCGAGAAATTTTTTGCAACTTTCAACGTTAATGGCAGAAAAGCTCAGTTTGAAGTGACTACCAGTAGTGTGCAAAACCCATTTCGTTTGAAAGAACTTCAAGATTTCAAATGTCCTTCAAAATTATGACGGATAATAAAGAAACATTAACTATCGGTTGGTATGGAAAAATACCGTCTCTTGGCGATTTCATTTCACGCCGTATACCTGCTAGTTTTATTGAAATCTGGGATAGTTGGTTGCAAAAAGGAATGGCAACAAGTCGTGCTCAACTAGGTGAACATTGGTTAGATTTATATCTTACCAGCCCGATGTGGCGTTTTATCTTGATGCCAGATACTTGTAGCAATTCTCAAGTATGGACAGGTGTTCTTATGCCCAGTGTCGACAAAATAGGACGGCATTTTCCATTAACTATCGCAACTCAAATTGAACCACATCCACGAACATTAATATCCCTTATATCCGCACAGCACTGGTATGCAGCTATAGAACAAATCGCATTAGCATCACTAGATCTCAACATATCGCCCGACGATCTGGATCAAAGCCTAACATATCATCCTCTACCTAAACTTTACGATGAAAGTTATTTAATTGACGATCAAAAATTGAGTGAATGGTGGCAAACTTCTTCGGTTATAGGTGATAACAGCAAATCTTTATCATTACCGACATCAAATGCTTTCATTGAAATTTTTGAAAAAATAAATCAAGATGCTTTTAGTAAAATGGGAATCGGCAAAAGTATTTGGTGGAAAGTTGATTTTGAGACAAACCAAACACAATTGCATTGTTTTGTCGGGCTTCCCCCCGAAAATCGGTTTACAACGCTATTGGACGACACTACGCAATGACATCTTTTAATTTTACCATTAGTCTTTGATAAGACGAATATAATGAACGAAGACCAGCCACCAGTTAATGATGATTTAACGATTCTTGCGGATGAAACACGCCTTAATACTCTTGCCAGCATAACGGAAAACATACAACGTGAAGAATATATTCTGCCAGTTGGTACTCGGCTGGGAGAATTTGAAATTACGGATATTATTGGATGGGGAGGATTTGGTATCGTTTATCTCGTGTACGATCATTCTCTGCAACGCAAGGTAGCACTAAAAGAATATATGCCTTCAAGCTTTGCTAAACGAAATTCTGATGGACAAATCACCGTAAAATCGGAATCCAGTAAAGATATATTTTCGGCCGGATTGCGAAGCTTTATTAATGAAGCGCGATTATTAGCACATTTCGATCATCCATCATTGGTAAAAGTTTATCGCTTTTGGGAAAGTAATGGCACAGCCTATATGGTAATGCCGTTTTACCAAGGAATTACACTCAAAGACGAAATACTCAATGCAGATAATAAGCTTCCTGATGAAAAATGGCTGAAGAATTTATTGTCTCAACTACTCGATGCTTTGAATGTTCTCCACCAAGACAAACCTCAATGCTTACATCGCGATATCTCTCCAGATAACATTCTTATACTACCCAATGATCGAGCATTATTATTAGATTTTGGGGCCGCTCGTCGAGTGATTAGCAATATGACACAATCACTTACCGTAATTTTGAAACCTGGTTATGCACCTATTGAACAATACGCTGATGAGACAAACCTCATACAAGGTCCATGGACAGATATCTATGCTCTGGCAGCAGTGGTCTATTTTGCCATTACTCGCAAAGCTCCTACTCCCTCGGTCAGTCGTCTTGTTTCAGATAAATTAATACCACTGAGTGAATTTGCACAAAATAAATATAACTTCTCTTTCCTGAAAAGTATTGATAAAGCACTTGCAGTAAAACCAGAACATCGCCCACAAAATGCTGATGAATTTCGTAAGCTTCTCGGCATTTCTGAGACACAAACAACCTCCGATAATTTCAATACACAAAACAAACCGGTCTTAAGCAAAGGCAAGATTTTTGCCGCCCTTTCGACCATCATCATAGTTACTTTGATTATTGGAATTATATTAGACCCCGATATTGCAAATCTTCAACCTACAGATCTTCAACCGAAGATCTCTGACATTAGACCTTCTGAAAATGCCACTAAACCCTCTGAAAATACCATTAAATCAGTTGAGTTTAATCCTATTCATGAACTGGAAACCATTTTCGAGGCTCGTGACCGATCTCACGCAATCACTATATCGATAGATAAAGCACAGGTAATTATCAACAAAGATCAACTGAATTTTAAAATCCGCTCTGCAAAGTCAGGATACGTATACATCCTAGCTGTAGGCACCAATCAATCAGATTTTTTGTTACTCTTTCCTAATAAACGGGATCAAAACAACCGCATCGTAGCAAATCAGCAAATAGAATTACCTAGAAAAGAATGGCGAATGATCGCAGGGGGACCACAGGGCACCAATCATTTTATCGCGATTGTTTCCAACCACTCTCGCAATTTTGATCACACTGGTTTTGAAGATCTAGACATTTTCAAAACATTTTCACTTAACCGAACCAAAGAATTATATGGCTCTTATAATAAGACATCACCATTCTTCGCCGGTCAAGCAGCATGTACCTCCGATTCACCATCAAGCTGCTCTGAATCTTATGGAGCAGCTTTATTTTCTATAGAAGAAATTGGAATCTGATTTAAAATCAATCACTCACCGATTCTGACAAGAGTTACACGGCGATTCTCTACTGCCAATGGATTACGTTTATTAATTAGCTCTGTATAACCTTTACCAATTGCTGTTAATCGATTAGGTTCAACATCATGCATACTAATGAGATAGTACATCACTGAGTCAGCGCGCGCCTTTGATAAACGCTGATTTAACTGGTAGGAACCACTCAAATCTGAATGTCCTTCAATGACGAAACTGAATTTAGCCAGTTTATCCATATTAAGTGCTCTACCGACTTTATCCAGTGCTTGCTTTGCACTATAAGTAAGATTCGCAGAGTTTGTATTAAAAGTAATCAACATAGAAGCGCTTGCGGGCTGACTCACAACTGAGTTCTGCTCATCCATCGGCCTAAAAGATCGGGTTCGGACACTCTTTCCAGGTGCAAGTGCATCAATGATCGATGCCTCGTTAATTTCATTTTCATGCAGCAATTTAATCTCTTCTGCATTTACCTGAAATACGAATATTGATAATAAACCTACAAGTAATGTAACAATAAAATTTGCTTTCATAATCAAGTTCTCCACATAAATAACGACATTCGTTTTAATTCAACTCACCTGGCATCAAAGTCCTTTCATCATCCGAATCCTTGCACCATACTACAATGGCTGAATAATTATCTTGTGTAGGACTTCCTCGTAAAAGTACTTGCTTCTCTAAAGTGCTTAGCCATTCCGAAGCCGAGGATGATGAATGCAGCGTTGATTCCATCTCATGTTCTTCGATACATTCCCATAATCCATCGGAACACATCAAAAAAACATCACCATACATAATGGGAAATTCCTGCTGCAAAATATCCATCACAGAAGCATCCCCATCACCCAAGGCTGCATATAATTGATTTCGAGTAGGTGATGAACGTAGTTCTGATGGTTTCAAGTAACCTGCCTCCACCATATTTTGTGAAATACTATGATCGCGAGTTTGTGCGCTAATTCGTCCATCACGAAAGCAATACAAGCGAGAATCGCCAATATGTCCCCATGTCGCTATATGATTGATCGTATCAATGAGGAGAAGAACAGCAGTAGCCCGCATCTCTTTTAATCTAGTATTTTTTTGCTGTTCTCTAACAATCGTGCCATCTGCTTCATTTAAAAGTAATTCGATCGCTTTGGCGCTGCATTGCGGTTGCTGTGCAAATCTTACGCCTATACTGCTAATAACGAGTTGCGATGCGACATCACCACCATAATGCCCACCTAATCCATCAGACAAGACACAGCAAGATAAATTGGAACTAAGCCAATAATCGCATGCATCCTCATTTACTTTTCGCCTTCCTATCTTTGATAACTTAGCAATTTCTAGATACATATAAGTAGATTATCTTGTCACTTTGTAAATAAGGTAGATGCGATTCCAAATTAAAAATAATAACTTAGGATAAAAGATCTGATTTATGTTTTTTTATTTTCCATCTCTAACTTAGCAATTTGTGCTTCATACGCACGCAAAAATTCTTTACCGAACAAAACATGAAAATCCTCTTCAGCTTCCTTAGATATATCATCGTAACGATCGGTAAACATATCCCAAAGATTAGCTTTGCGGTTTAGTGAAAAAACAGAATCAACCAATGTTTTCTGCCCAAGACGTTTTTCCAATTGATTGGGATTAAAACGCCCGAGTATTGCAGACAAAGCTACGCGCATTCCAGCCATAAAACCAAATTGATGGGAGCGCAAGTCATTATAAGCATCTTTCATTGCCAATAATGGCGGCATAAAACCTTGCTCTTTTGCCTTGGGAAAGAGTAAATGCATTAAAGCTGCTTCTACATTTGGTGAAAGTTTCAGTGGATTATTTTCTCGCGGTTTGATCATAGTTAGTTCTGCGCGCATTTCACGCTTCATTAATGCACGAGCAAGCAACAAGTCCAATGTGCCTTGTGTCGACATACGCAATAACTGCCCAATCTCATTCATCATTTGTGGCGTCAATCGAATGGGTCTGTCTAGATTCGATAATCCAACTCCAGAAAGAAAAGCCTGCAACAATTCTTCTTCACTAAACACCGAAGATTCATGAGGAACTGTTGGTTCAGGCGGTAATTGAGATTCAGGGGATGGTTTGTAAACATGCATAGGTGGTAATGCGGAATTTAATTCAGAAACGTCATCCCGTTGCGTTTTATATTCAAGCTTTCGATTGTTCGCTGCATTGTCCAAAGCAAGCAATGGATCGTCAATACTACTTCTATTTGTAGATTCTGGTGGATCCAGTAATGAAGGAGCCGGATTAATCACATCATCAATATTAGGCTGCTTCTCTTGTGATTCTAGCAAAGAATGAAATTCATCAGGATGATTGAAACTGATAGAAGGAGTCGTTTCAATCAACTTGTTTTCTTCCACAGCAGACATCTCAAAAGGGTTAAAATCGTCTGGTATGATTTGTTTTTGCGGAATTTCTACTGCGTGAGGGGAAGAATCCAGGCTATTTGTTGCCATTAAAACTGATGGCTCAGATTTCGACGTCAATTCACTTTGGTTTACTTGCGATTCTGGAAAAGCAAGTATCTCAGCTAACGATTGATTTTCCAAATGCTTTTGCATTGATGCCGATGATTGCTGCATGGCTGGTTCATACGATGTACGGCTCGATGCATTATCATGATCCATAACCTGCATCACATAATCTCCAATACGGATCATGTCACCATCCGTTATGAGCGTGTCTTGGCCATTATTGAGCGATTGCTCGTTCAAATAAATAGGCATCGTACTTCCAAGCCCGCGGACAAAATATTTCCCCCCACGACACACGATCGATGCGTGAATCC
>Ga0209063_1000267_pt1 | contig 44109 bp, 41 predicted proteins | sample KloWWTmeKNB19Kit_FD_187177 | JGI IMG/M metagenome (GOLD analysis project Ga0209063, IMG submission 187177) | Active sludge microbial communities from Klosterneuburg, Austria, studying microevolution and ecology of nitrifiers - Klosterneuburg... | ecosystem: Engineered > WWTP > Aerobic digester >... | reverse complement strand
CAGGGATAGGCATGATGGCAACGGCCAACAACATGGATCAAGGGTGGGCCTCATCCTTGGTTCATGGCTGGAGTCCTAATGCCTGAAAAAAACTTTACGTTATGCTTGTTTTTAACATAGAATAAGTCTGTCAGCCGTTCGGCGGACTACCCTGAAATACTTTAGGATGAAGACCGTTAAAAAGTCTCGTTCAACGCTGCACTACCATCCGCCCGTGAGCAACGACCGAGCCCTTGTGCAAAAGCGAGTAAGCGAATACGCCTTGTGGAACGAGTTCCAGCGCATGGCTTGTGGTGGGTGCAAAACGTTCATGGTACACTACCGCGCCCAACGTGTTCACAATGCGCAGTTCGGTGAACGGCTGTTCACTTTGCATGGTGAATGTCCCGTTCGATGGGTTAGGGTAGCACATACTCGTTGCTGCGTTGCGTTCGGTCAAGCTTGTCGGGAAGTTACCGCTCCGTGCCACAAAGAGTGCGCTGCTACTGGAGGTCGCAAGGTCCATCACGGGTAGACCGGGGAAGCTGAGCGAATCCTGGAAATAGCCTGCGAGGTAGAGGTTGCCGCCACCATCGCAACCCATGCCCCGGATACCACGCGGATACTGGTAGCGCGCTGCGTGGTAGTCGCCGAGAACGCCACTGCTGTCATAGCGTGCAACAAAGAGGCCGTAACTGCCGCCTGTGCCGGGGTTGGGTACCACATCATCGAACTGGAAATTGCCTTGGTGCCAACCGGCCACTACGATCTGCTCCGGACCTTCCAAGAGCATTGCTTCAATGTCATGGTCGTATGTCGAATTGCCTAAGCGCACACCCCACAAGAGGTTTCCTTCTGCCGTGTACTTCAATACCACATTCCTATATGTTCCAAGGCTGCCAGAGAAGTCAATGCCCGGTATGCCCAAGTACCCGTAAGAACCCTCGCGGTGCACGGCGATGTAGATATTCCCTTCCGCATCCGCAGCAAGGGCCTGTGCATCATCATAACCGTAACCGCCGATCTGCCGTGCCCATTGGTAGTTACCATCGAGGTCGTACTTCGCAAGGATCACATCGTGCGCCTGTCCGCTGAGCTGTTGGTTAATGATGGTATCGGTCTCGTAGAAGATCGTATCGCCACGGGCGCGCAGACCCAAATAGAGATCACCCGCCGAGCTAACCGTAAGCTGTTGCCCCTCCACAGCACCATAGCTCCAATGCCGTGTGCAGTCCGTACGGCGGCTCCAGATGCCATTGCCATCGGGGTCCAGCTTCATCAGGAAGCTCGTGTAGTATTGGCTGCAGCCATCCAACGTGGGCAGGCCAACAACTTCCAATGTGTACTTGAAGGCGCCGCTCAGGTATATGTTGCCATCACTGTCACATGCAACAGCATTGCCGTGCTCGGCATGGCCGGACTGGAAATCGTTGCTGCCAAAACGGTGGCTCCACAGGAAGCTGCCATCGGCTCCGTTCACTTTCGCAACAAAGATGTCCATTGCACCCACGCGCGTATGCGTATCCGCACCAAAGGTGGCCGTAGGACTGTAAAAGGTTCCCGTGATCAGCACGTTGCCTTCGGCATCCAATGCCAAGTCGCTCGGATCGTCGAAATCCGTACCACCACCGTGCATTGCCCACAAAGCCGTTCCGCTATTGTCATACTTCACTATGAACACATCGCTCTGGCCCACACTGGTGATCGGCGGCAGGTTACCAAAGCTGGCTGTTCCGTAGAATTGGCCGGTGATGTAGCTGTTGCCCAACGCATCGGTGGCCATGCCTTGCACATCGGGTGTACTCAAGGTACTGGTGTCGCTTACGCTCCAGTTCCATGTGAACGGCTGCGCGTTAGCGGCTGTAAAGAAAAGCCAGAAGAGTAGAGCAGTTTGAATTCGCATGTCGCAAAGGTATCCTGGCTCGTTGGCGATACGAAGTCTCTGCACACACTATTGAAGGAATGGTTCACAGGTGGTTCCTTAGATCCGTTGGCCGTTTTCCGGAACATTAGATCCATCGTGCGCATCCAATTTGTGCTGGACGATTAGTAGGGTGGTGCACTGCTCCCGAACGTTCGGCGTTTTCGTTGCGAGCGAGCGGTTAAGATCTAAGCCAGCTGAACAAAGTACATCTCCAATTCCCCCTTTCCCTTCGCCTGCACTTTGCCGCGTGAGGTGAATGAAAGCCCCGGTTCATCCTTCACGAGTGCATAAGTCGCCTCGCTGATGTTAACCTGTCCAACTTCACCGCTGCTCTCCATGCGGCTGGCAGTATTTACCGTATCGCCCCAGATGTCGTACTGGAACTTCTTGACGCCCACGATACCGGCCACCACCGGACCGGTATGGATACCGATTCGGATCTCGAAGTAGGGGAGGCCGGCGGTGATCTTGTGGGCTTTTCCCGCGGCGATGAAGTCGCGCATTTCGAAGGCCGCTTTGATCACATCAGTGGCGTGCGTGCTATTGGGCGTAGGTAATCCACCGGCGGCCATGTAGGCATCGCCGATGGTCTTTATTTTTTCAAGCCCATGCTTCTCGCAAATGTGATCGAATGCACTGAAGCATTCGTGCAGGTCTTTTACAAGTTGTTTTGGGGTAAGCACTTCGCTCATAGCCGTGAAGCCTTTGAAATCCGTGAAGAGCACGGTGACCTGATCGATCTGCACAGCCTCTGCCGAACCTTTTTCTTTCAATTCTTCTGCTATTTCTTCTGGTAGGATATTGAGCAAGAGTTCATCGCTGCGCTTTCGGGCTTTGCTGATGCGGTTTCGTTGGAAGAAAAAGGTCCCGGCCAATAACATCATCAGCCCGAATCCCCCGATAAATGCATTGCGTTGCAGGTTCTTGCGTCGGAGTTCCTCTGTCGCTACCGCATCTTTCTTTTCTTGCTCAGCAGTAAGTAGCGCTTCTTTCTTGTCGAACTCATACTCGAAGCTCTGGCTCATCATGCGCTTCTTGTTATCATCGTTCGTCATGCTATCGCGCATGGTGATGTAGAGTTCGTGCATATCCAATGCTTCGCTTTTCCTTCCCATTGCCTTCAGCACCGTGTAATTGATCTTCGCGGCATCGCGCCAATTCTCCAATACCCCAGCTATTTCTGCTGAAGACAATGCCTTACGCGCGGCGTCGAGTGCAGCGCTTTCATTGCCTTGCAGATGATGTGCGCGCGCCATTTCGCTGTAGATATTGGCGATCTGCATAGGGTCTTCCTGCCGCTCGGCCAATACCAAACTGCTGTCCAGATAGGCCAACGCTTTTGGGTAGTCGCCTTGGTCGATGTACACGGTACCCAAGTTTCCTTGCACGACCTGTATGCTCAGGACATCGTTGATCTCACGCGCAATGCCCAAACTCTTGATGAACTCGGCGCGTGCATCGATCAGCCGCCCCTGTTTCTGGCGTGTTATACCAATGCAGATGTAAGCTTCTAGGGCGCATTGACGGTCACCGATACGATCGGCCACAGCGATCCTTCGATTGAAGTATTCAAGTCCTCGTTCGAGATCTCCTTGTTCGTAGTGCGAGACGCCGATGTTACCCAGCAGTCTTGCGATCAAATTACTGTCATTTTCAGCTTCGGCGATGCGAAGTCCTTGCGTGTAATAGTCAATGGACTTCACGTGGTCGCCTTTGTAGGCAAGGGCATTTCCCAAACTGTTCATCACCTTCGCCTTACCGCGGTTCTGGCCGAGGCGTTCATACAGGTCGAACGCCCGAAGCAGGTGTGACTCTGCACTGTCCCACCGGCTCAACCGGTTGTTGAATGTGCCGCAAAGTATATGGGCCTCGGCGCGTTGTGGATCCAAGTGGTGTTCTTGAGCGAAATACAGTAATTCACGTGCCAGTTGTAGACCACTGTCGGGCGGAGCGCTGTAAATGATATCACGTACCAATTCGATCCCTGCATCAAAGCGCGCAGTATCCGGTATCCTTTCATCCGACCAGATCACCTGCAAACTATCGCGTTGCACGGTGCTCTGGTTTTGCGCCAAGCAAACCATACCAAAGGCATTCAGCAGGAGAGGCAGAAAAGTGCGCATTGCTCTAAAGTGGATACAAAGTAGATCGCGCACTCACATTTTCAATGCACCTGTCCTTTTCAAATTAGAGATGGGTTGAATTGAGGCAGTAAGAGAAGGGTTTCGGCAACGTGGGATATCAAGGGATCTTGTGCGATCCGTTCCAGAAATACGTCGTAGTGCGTTCTCTCTGGCAAAAAACTTAGTTGGGCAAAGCCAATGATTGCGAAGAGTGTAGTACATGCCGAATTGAACAACAGGATTAACAAGGTGTACAAGCTTGGATCGTGCGCTTTCAATCAATGCTGGAGGAATAGAAGCGTGGTGCCCTTCACAATACCCGGACCCGCTTCACCACCCGAACGCGTGCCTGCACATCGGAATAATGTGCTTCAGCGATGGTGGCATCGCGCATCGGCAGCAGGGTGCTCCATGCGGAGTCCTTTTCACTCGGCTTGGCCGTAATGGGCAAGTGATCCAGTGCCAACCACGTATTCTGGTCGACATGGAAGGATACCGTTCGTGTGTGAGAGGTACTGTTAAGACCAAGTTTTCCCGTTACGATCAGTTTGCCGTTCTCGGTCCGGTTGAGAGCGGTGTCAATGTCTCCGAATGAATTATCCCTTGGCCCCGCGTAGAGACTGATGCGCATCGGATCCAACTCCTCCCGATGTTCGGGGATCCGCTCTAGGGGTATGTGGATCTCGACTTCCAGAACCAACGGCGAACCACCTTCAACATGCCTGATCGGCGCATCAAGCAAGAAATAGCCGGCGATGATCACAATGGCGCCCAACGCTATGCCCACGGATGCGCCCACTGCTTTCCAGAAATGTGCCCATTCCACAGCGTGCATCAGGTAACTGACCAACAGACCGAACAAAAGACCCATAACGAAGGCGCCCGGTCCTAAGAAGAAGAAGATGCCCATACTTCGCCCACCGTCCTGATCGCTGACTCCGCATTTATCCGCCACATAATTGGTTACAATAATGGAGGTGATCGCAGTTATGAACGCGGTGAGCAAAGCGACAACGATGGCGATCTTCCAGGACATGGAGAGGGAGTTTATCGGCGAAACTAGTTCAGCTTAATGGACTAGTAGGGTCCCAATAAAGAGATAGTCGCTTACGTGTTCCTTAGAAACCTTCACACCACCCATTGTTCAGGAACAGGCACTTCCGAACAGAGGAACCACTTCAACTACTAAAATATCCATCGCTCAGATCAATAGGAATTCCAACCGGATGATCATCCTTGTGACGATCTAACGCCACGCTCCTTCAACTCCGCCATTACGATGGAAAGCTGTCTTTCGAACTGTTTACGCTTACCATCGTTAATGCACTGCTTCCGCAAATGAGACACCATCACGCGGACCATGGGCAGCACGGTTATGGGTAGATCGCGTTTCGCAGCCGTTCCCCACAACTCTAGACACGTACTGCTTAAAGCCCGTTTTGCACACGGCACACCGGTGAACCGCAAGGCAATTCCATAAAGCATGGGAGCATGCTTATCATAAAGCTCATCAAAGGTGGGCATGTTCAGGTGAGAGAGTTAGTGTGGTAGGGTCCCTTTATTGGGCGAGGTATCCACCATCCACATTGTAGTAGGATCCTGTAACGAACGAAGACTTTTCCGAAGCGAGCCACAACACCAGTTCGGCCACTTCTTCGGGTGTGCCCATGCGTTTCATGGGGTGTAGTGCAGCAATGCCCTCCATTTCCTCCTTTTTCAGGTTCTGATCCAGCAACGGTGTTTTAATGAAACCCGGTCCTACAGCATTCACGCGAATACCTTGTGTGGCATATTCCAGCGCTGCATTCTCCGTAAGGCCAATGACACCATGCTTTGCCGCAACGTACGCGCCGGATGATGGGAAACCCACTTTGGCAAGGATGGATGCCATATTGATGATAGAGCCGCTTTTGTTCTTCAGCATTGCAGGGATCTGGTAGCGCATGCCATAGAAAACACCACTCAGGTTGATGCTGATGACCTTGTCCCAACCATCTATCGGGTAGTCTCCGATCATGGCCTGTGGTCCTCCGATGCCCGCGTTGTTCACCGCGATATCCAACCGACCGAATTGCTTTACGGTCTCTGCCACCATGTGTTCACAGTCCTTTGGGTTGGATACATCCGCCTTCACCACAGCACCCTTGCCTCCGTTCTTCTTCACTTCCGCGAGTACCCGTTCCGCCCCCGCCATATCCATATCGGCCAGCATAACACTGGCTCCACTGCGTGCGAAGAGTAATGTTGTTGCTTCTCCGATCCCGGAACCTGCGCCGGTGATCAATGCGGTCTTCTTCTGTAACATCTGTTTGGTGGTTTAATGATAGATAGCACACGGATCAATAACGACCCAGCTTTTTCATTTTAGCCGGCAAAACCGTGCCGATCTTCGAACGCCCAGAACCACGAAGAAGTCCTATGAACCAACGGGGTGATCGTTGCCGATTTTGCCAACTGCCCGATCCTTTTGCAGTGTATGCAACGGATAGAACAGGATGCTAGTTGCGATTTGCAGCTATGCAGGTGGGAGATCTTTGGACCTAGACTTTACAACCAATCCAAGAGCGAAACGCCCAAGCCAATGGTGGTCTGCCGGTGGTCATAGTCCAACAGGTTCTCGCCCTTCCCGTGGAACACTTGGAGGTGCGCCTTCAGGTGGCCGCTGATGGTGAAGGACCAGTCGCCCTGCAATGAACCTCCCTTGAACGGTGCATCTATGAACGCGCTGCGGACCTGCGCGGAAATAACGTGGCTGCGATGCTGGTATATGAAGATCATTTCGCCATTGCCTATCAGCCCGGTTATTCCGGGATTATCATCATTCTTTCCTTCAGGAAAGCGCCACCAAGGCCGCAGCAATACGGTAAAACGTCCGCGCTCCAGTCCCACTTGCCCAATGACGCGATTCCAACTACGGCTGTTCGGATCCGGGCTTCCATTGCTTTGGTGATCCAGCCCGCCGCTAAGCATGCGCACGCGTAGACCAAGGAGTCGGATATTCAGCGGAAATACCACCATCACTTCAGGCTCGAAATTCGTATCGCGGAACGGACGGCTAAGGTCCTTGTTATACACTTGCCAGCGCGAGCTTTGCGTGTACGAAACCCAAATATCACCCTTGTTCTTGAACAAGCCTTGCACCACCTTGGTCTTGAAACTGAATTGGAACTTGCACTCCACCGCATTCAACGCAATGGGCTCCGGATCCGTAGGTATGGTCTGGTCCGAGCGATAAGGTCTCCCATTCGGTGCACTGCTCCAATTAAAAGGAAGCACGAACACGGGTTTGTAGGAGGTAAGAACGAAGGTGCCATTGCGCACACTGTCCACAAGTTCCCAGCGCGAAGCCAAGGTGTGCGTGTCCTTGAGGAATTCATTACGTGCTTGCGCGACTGCATAGGTGCACGAACCAAAGGCAACACAGAAAATAACACTGCGGTATGTCATTATCCCCTGTTCGCGAACGCGCAGCAGTGATCGAAGCGAGATGATAAAAAGCAATGGAGTTATTGGTCAGGTGGATCGGATCATGTCCTTGGTAAGAGAAGATCCAGCGTTGTTCTACGGATCGCGGTTGAAAGATAGAACACGGATGGCGTATCAACAGTAGACCTCTTGCTTCATCCGTAAAGGAACTTCGGTGCTGAACATGGCACTGAAGAAGGCGGTGCCATTCCTATTTTTGTTCATTCAATGCGAAGTTCACAGATGCGTGATCCACTTGTTGATGCTGGATGGACCACAGAATGCAACAGCCCCAGAATTCCATGGGGCTGTTGCATTGCATACGAAGAAGATCGAAGTTCGGAGAAAAGGTCACGGAACTAAAGCTCGCCTTTCTCAGCAGCCTTCTTCATTCGCTTGTTCGCGAAGATGGCGATATCCACACGGCGGTTCGCCGCTTTTCCTGCATCCGTAGTGTTCTCTGCTACGGGTTGGGTTTCACCGTAGCCGCTAGTGCTCAAACGGCCTACACTAACTGTTTTTCCCATCAGGTAGTTTCCTACGCTCTGCGCCCTTCGAATGGATAGTGCCTGGTTGTGATCATCACTCCCATCCGCATCCGTATGGCCTTCAACAAGGATATCCGTATCGTCGTATTTATTCAACGTGGTTGCCAGCTCATCCAAGTTTGATTTCGCAGTACTGCTAAGATCGCTTTGATCCACAGCGAACAATAAGCCGCTATCAAAGGTGATCTTGATCCCTTCGCCGACACGCGTTACCGTAGCGCCTTCAAGATCGCGTTGTAATTCCTCCGCCTGCTTATCCATATGTCGACCGATAAGCGCTCCTGTGGTGCCACCAACTGCGGCACCGATGATGGCTCCGATAGCAGTTCCATTCTGGCCAGGGAATTGATTCCCGATGACCGCACCGATCCCGGCACCTGCACCGGCACCAATGGCCCCGCCTTTCACACCTTTGGATGTATTACACGCTGGAATAATGGTCAATAGACCGATGCAAAGCGCTAATGCGCCAGTTGTTATGCGGATGTTCATGTTCGTTTGGTTCAAGGTGTTTTTGGTTTGGTGGATGCGGGTCCGGAACCCACGATCTCAAAGAGTTCGTCAAGCTTCGGAACGAGTATGATCTCTGTGCGGCGGTTCTTTGCGCGGCCTTCAGTTGTTGCATTGCTGGCGATAGGCATGTACTCACCTCGTCCTGAAGCCTGCACGCGTTGTGCTGGAACAGTATATGTGTCAGTCAACATCCGTACTATGCTTGTTGCACGGGCCGTGCTCAGGTCCCAATTATCCTTGAAGTTGCTCGTTCGTATGGGAATAGTGTCGGTATGGCCTTCCACCATTACACTGATATCCGAGTTGGCTCGCAGAACATCAGCGAGTTTGCTCAACGCTTCTTTGCCCTTGGGATCTACCTTGGCACTACCGCTGGCGAACAACAATTGCTCGCTCAAGGTCACGTATACTTTACCATCTTTCAGGGTTACGCTTAGGTCCTCAGCTTTGAAGTTGATCAATGCATCACTCACTTTTTTGCGTAGACGATCCATGGCTTCATTCTGTGCATTCAGGCGACGGTCCAATTCATCCATGCGTTGCGCTTTTGTCTTAAGCTCTGCTTGCGTTGCGCTCAATTCGCTTTTGCGTTGCTCCAATTCATCAGCCGTAAGCTTGGCATAGTCCTGCAGACCATAAAGCTGAGTGCGCAAAGCATGATCCTCAGCGGCCATAGCGGTACTATCGGCTCGCAAACGATCTACCGTATCAGTAGCCGAAACATACTTTCGTTTGCTGACGCAACTGGTCGCCATTAATGCGACAAGTACAAGGGTAGGGGCTAGAAGGCGCATGCCCTCCATTAGCGAATGGTGTGCCTGGGGGCTTCTCACGCTGAAGCTTACCTTATTTTTTAGGCTGAGCTTCGCTTGCATGCATTATTACGACTAGTCCACCTTATTCAAAGAGTGAGGTGGCGATGACACGGATGGGGCAATCCATTCCCCTTTTGTTGTGAAAACGGCATGGATAAAGAATTAAGCTTAGCAACGGGCAGCAGCGTGGAATGCCGTCATAACATACTGCGTATCTGGACGGTCCTATTTAATGTAGTGTTACACGACCCTTTTCATTGGTCTTCAGCGCGGCATCCTTGTTGCACGCAACCATCACCATGGAAAGTAACAAGCGTGCAGCCAAAAATACCGATAGGCTCTGGGGAAGACCCAGATGGCGGGGGAAAGAACTGAGTGCGAGAACGTTCTGGCTACTTTGCATAGGAGTGTTCGCAGTTGCGATAGTCGCCATCTATTACTTCTTCAAGCTTGACGGGCCCGTCTCATAAAAAGGATGTACTGATCACGACAGGATACGGTGGATAGCATCGCTATATCATTCGAATGACCATCTAGGTTCTTCTGTCGGAAGTCGTCTTCAATTCAACTGAGCTGCTAATGGCTGCATCACTGGAACTGGGATCAGGTTAAAGGTGTCCATCCAATAGCCAATTCGTCGAGGATTATCTTGTTGCTAGCATTTCACGAACGATCAAAAGATGTGCTCGGGTTCATTTATCGATCTCATCATGGATCATTCTTCGCTCGAATATGCCCATGAAGTGATTGATCACCCATGCAAGTAGTGCCACGCCAACAGCAAGAACATATAAATGAAGCGCTACTGAGATGCCGATACCTGCGCTTAGGAGAAGTGAAGCCGCTGTGGTCAAATTCTGCACTCCATTTCCATTCGAGGATCGCATTATGGTGCCGGCCCCGATGAAACTGACCCCGACCACAATAGCCTCGAACACACGTACAGGATCAGTGGTGATCTCCACATTTTCAGATAGGCTGGTGTCGTAGATGGTAATGACGATCTTGCCCAGTAGTATGAATAGTGCAGCAACCGCACCGATCACCATATTGGTGCGTAGGCCAGCTGGTTTCTTATCGAGTTCGCGTTCCAAGCCAACTGCGCCCGCGAGCAGTGCTGCAATGCCTACATCAAGCAATATCCAGAGCTCTCTTTCGTATGCATAGTCCATGGTCACAGACCAACAAAAAGCCGACCGCAATAATAATGCAGCTCGGAATTAGTCCATGAGGATATACATCAGCTGCGTGGTTCAAGATCGTATGGATAGTTCAGGCAGGTTGTATCGTGAGCGGAAAATGGGTCGCGGTACTGTGCACCCATCGTTGTCTTATAGTATCTGAAACAATACCGATGGTAGTACTCATAGAGCAGAGGTTACCGCGATCTTCCGTTTCGATATCGGTCGTGCATGGAATGCCTTATCGAACCCGATGAGCTAGCACGCTTCATGATGAGAACGCGCACGTAAACAGATCGGAAGGGAAGGGGTTGCAGTGTTAGGATCGGGAAGTGGAAGAACAATTCCTACGAGGAATATGGTCGTGTGCTGAAGGTCCGCGAACCGGAGCTTTTGGAGTATGTGCATTTTACAGGATCAGATACTTAACCGGAGCGAAATTGGTGCTGATAGAGCTGCTAGAAGTTGCGCGCGCTACCAACTTACCCCACACACTGCACAACGATCTTACAAAGATGGCGTATGTAGAAGTGGAATTGAATTGGACGTCCATTTTCGATGCACTAGAACGATCTGTTGGTGTAGCATCGGTCTCCGACCCTGTGAAGGCACTAGTGGGTGCTTGCTGAATTGTGGAATGATCGCCACCAGTTGTTCCTTTCATACCCCAACGAACAACGGGCAAGGTCTTCATGGATAGTGTTCCATGCGCAATGATCACGGGGGAACTAGGAAGTTTAAAGGCCATTTGGACCGTGGCGTGAAGATTGCTATGCTAGCAGCATCATGAAACAACTTAGACCACTCGGGTTCCTATGTGGAGCCGCTCTGCTCACCATCTTCGTTACAGGTTGTAAGAAGTACGATGAAGGTCCACTGATCAATCTTACACCACGCAACGAACGTGTCGCCAATACATGGGTCATAGAGGAAGCTACTGCTGATGGTGATGATGTGACAGCGGATTTCGACAATTACGTACTCACCCTTACCACCGGTGGAGATGCTACGCTCTTGGCAACATACACCGTATTCGGTACAGATTTTACGTATGATACCAATGGTACGTGGGCTTTCCAGAACGACGATGAAGAGCTGGTGCTTGACTTCGAGGACAATGCTGCGGATGGTACCTATCAGATCCGTCGACTTACTGAAAGCCAACTTTGGTTGCATAAGGTGGGTGATGACCTTGAACTTCACTTGAAATCACAGTGACCCGATCTATTCAAACTAACAGATAAGAACTTGCATTATGATCAATACACGCACAACACTTCTTCTTGCCTTTACGGTGACCTTGCTCGCCACGAGTTGCAAGAAATACGATGACGGCCCAATGTTCAGCCTGCGATCCAAGACCGAACGCATATCCAATACTTGGCGCGTTGATAAGGCGACCAATGGTGGCAATGATGTTACCTCCTCATTCGATCAATATGAACTTCAGCTCCTGAGTAATGGTGACGCCACCTTGGCGGCACTTTACAGCTTGGGATCGCTAAGTTTCGAATTTGAGACCACCGGAACATGGTCCTTTGAAGATAGCAAGGAAGACCTGCGCTTGGATTTCGAGAACGACGCCGCCGATAGGACGTATGAGATACTACGCTTGAAAGAGGACGAGCTTTGGCTGCAGGACAACGGAGGAGGTCTCGAACTGCACTTGGTATCGCGTTAAAGTTTCCTTTCGATCAACTGGTTCTAGCCGTTGATCAACAACAATTTACGAAGAACGAACCCCGGCGCTGTCCGGGGTTCTTTGCGTTCGGGAAGTAAGGATGGTAAGCGTTTTTTATGCTAGCTGGATGATTGCTATTGCATCCAGAGAAACCCATGACCATTTCTAAATTGACACTATCAGTCCTTCTCTTTCTCCTTGTGTGAACTGGATTTTTTGCCGCCCCGTATGTTGGCATCGAACCAAGCAACGAGTGTCTCCTTCTGCGCAGCCGTCAACTGTGCATGGCCGTGCATGACTTCGTAGTTGTTCGGCGGCATCTCACCTTCTGCGACGGTTTCTCCACTCTCCGCTGCCTCGTGGTTTCCTGCGAATTGGTCCCAGCGCGAGTAGTTCACCTTTTCGCGCCCTTCGTTGATATGGTCCTGTACCCAGAAATTCACGGGTGTGATGTAGGCCCACATCGGATAGTTCACCTTATAGCTATGGCAATCATAGCACGCACCGATCACGAGCTGCTGTATCTCCGCAGGAGCCCCGGTAACCGTCAACATGTCCTGTGCTGGATCGATAGCGGGAACGCTCCGATCCGGTTGGGCCAATTGGGCCACCAAGAAAATACCGAGTGCAATTAAAAGGACGCGCTTGATCATGGTTTCGGGTTGTATTCCACTAAAGTTATGGCGCGTTGTTGCTTCTGATAATGACCAATGTCATGGTCAGTTAATAGTAGATGCACCTTAATGTGATGCCCTCCCAGGATCCGGCTTGAAAATCGATCGGTCAACGATCAAATAGGCTCTTCCGTGTCATCGGAGTACTAAGGAGCGGCCATCAAGGAATCCTCGATTCCTCCGAACCTTCATCTGGCCCTGCCGTAGAAGGCAACGTGAAATTCCGGACCATCCTCTTCAAGTACCTACATGACACCTTCATTGCGTGGCTTTTGCTAGGCTTTGTTATGTTCAGCCATGGAGTTGTATTTGCACAAACCGTTACCAACCCCGGCTTTGAAAGCGGTACTACGGGATGGACCTGCGATATGGAGGTCAACGCAGCCAGTGTTTATGGCGGCACCGGATCGGACAAAGTAGCCGAGGTGGACGGGCATACCAATGCAAGCTCTACAGCAGACGATCGCTTGTTGTGCCAGACCATTACCGGTTTCATAGTGGGTGCCGTCTATGCCCTCGAATTTGACGCAACGCGCCGGGCCAGTCCCAGCACGCCCACTACAGTTTCCGTAACGGTATCTGTTGCAGGTGCGCTCAGTGCTGTCGTTACCCGTACAGGTGGGTGGAACATGCTACGCGAACGGTTGTTCTTCACCGCAACATCCACGAGCCATGCGCTACGCATCAAGCCCGACTTCACCACATCGTATGGCATGTTGTTCGACAACTTCAGTGTCTACGTGTCCAGTCCGCTCCCCATAGAACTGGTGCGTTTTGATGCCAAGCCGGCGACCAACGGGGTTGCTATCGAATGGGCAACAGCAAGTGAGCATAATAATGCCGGTTTCGAAGTGCAGCGAAGTGCTGATCTCGTAGTGTGGGAGTCCGTTTCTGAAGTGGATGGAGTAGGCGATGGCCAACTGATGAATACCTATGGCACACGGGACCCATCACCTTTGGAAGGCGTTTCCTATTACCGCTTGAAGCAGATCGATCATGACGGTACGGAGGCCATTTCCGAGGTGCGTTCCGTAACCTATACACCAGACCGGAACACACTTTTGGTATGGCCTAACCCAGCCTCTGATCAGTTAACGATCCGGCTGGATGAGTCGGACCCTTCTGCCCAGATCTTCAATGCGCTCGGCCAGTCAATGGCCATTGCCCAAGAACGGATCGGTAGCACCGTTGACCTCAACATCGCATCGCTACCCGCAGGATCGTACTGCGCGCGCACCATGGGTCCGCAACCGAAGGCGTGTTGGTTCATCAAGCAGTAGGCTTTCTGAAAGCAGATCTGTTCCGCCTCTGCTCCATCACGCATGCGGACAAAACACAACGCTTTGTTGCCAGCAATTATCACCAGACCGGAATCATTCTGATCCGAAGATCCGAGGCCATACGCCAACTGATGGCGGCGGACCATATGCTCTAGTTCACGCTCCGCCTGCTGATGAACGTCAGCCCATAGATCATCGTCGACTTGTACTTTGCCCGGCGGCAACGAGCTACTGCCGCAAGCGAACATGACCGACTCAGCCCATCTTCCCCAAGAACTCGATGTGCGCGTAATGGTGCCTATGGACCGCCACCGTACCCTGTTGAAATTGTTCAAGGAACTGCCCGTTGGTGAGCGCTTCATCTTCATCAACGACCACGACCCTTTGCCACTGTACTATGAGTTCCGTTCCATCCACGGCGATGTGGTGGGTTGGGAATACCTACAGCGTGGCGGTCGCGATTGGAAGGTGATGGTGACGCGCCAAGAGGACTCCGTGGGACGTGAGTTCACGGACATCTCCACACTGATGGACCTGCGCAAAATGGATCCGTCGGACCTGCGGCACGTGGTCTTCCACCGTTACGGCATGATGGAGGAGGGGCACATCATGGAGCTTATCGCGGCCACCGATCCCACCGAGATCCACAACATTTTCTGCGACAGTTTCGAAGGACAGTTCAGCTGGACCTACCTCAAAAAGGAACCCGGCGAGTACGTGGTGCATATCCGCAAGGAGATAGGGAAGAAGCCCCCGGAGGAGGCAACGAGCATGGTGGTGAACACCTTCGATGTGCGCCCGTTCCACCCGGCGAAGCGCCATGACATGGTCTTCGATTCGTTCGCTGAATTGAAGCCCGGTGAGGCCTTTATCTTCACCAACGACCACGACCCCAAGCCGCTCTATTACCAGATCGAGGCGGAGAACAAGTTGCCCTTCACTTGGGAGTACTTGCAAGCCGGGCCGGAGGTGTGGCAGGTGAAGGTATCGAAGGCCTGACCGAAGCACACTTTTTTTGACTCCTCAATGCGTATTGATCGAAGGTCGTCGATCGGTCCTTCTGCCTCGTGCCGGATAAAAGCATTAAAATACTTTTAATGACTTTTACTTCCTACCTTTGCATCCGCTACCGATCATCAAGCAAACCATGGAAACAACAACCGAAAACATCCTGGACGCTACCCAGCTGGCGCCGCAGGTGAAGCACTCCACCATCTTCGCACGCATTGCCGAACTCAAGGAAGGTGAAAGCCTGATCCTCCACAACGATCACGATCCAGCACCGCTGCGCCACCAGTTGGGTCACACGCACCAAGACACCATCGGCTGGGAGTACTTGGAAAAAGGACCTGTGTCGTGGAGGGTGAAACTCACCAAGCAAGCACCCCGCAACAACGAGGCCGGCCGGAACATCTTGGACGTGACCCAGCTGCCACCGGCGATCAAACACTCCACCATTTTCGGGCGCATTGACCAGTTGCAGGAAGGGGAGAGCCTTACCATTCATAATGACCACGACCCCAAGCCGCTGCGTTACCACTTGGAGGCCGAACACGGCGATGCCATCGGCTGGGAGTATTTGGAGGAAGGACCTGAATGGTGGAAGGTGAAGATCACCAAACGCATCGCTGGTGGGAACACTTCCGAAGGGAACAACTTGGACGTTACGAAGCTGGCGCCACGGGAAAAGCACGCCACCATTTTCGCACGCTACCATGCCCTGAAAGAAGGGGAGAGCCTCACCATCCACAACGACCACGACCCTAAGCCCTTGTACTACCAGATGCAAGGCGAGATGGGCGATGTCTTCACCTGGGAATATCTGGAACAAGGCCCTGCGTGGTGGAGGGTGAAGATCACCAAGCGGCCTACCGGCGTAGGATCTGAAACTCTTGCGGAGATCGTGACCAAGGACATGGGGAAGGCGGAGGTCTTCAAGAAGTACGGCCTTGATTTCTGCTGCAACGGCCACCTCACCGTGCGGGAAGCATGCGCTGCCAAGGGTCTGGATGTCGTCCGGATAGAGCAGGAGCTGCGCGAAGGGAACCACGCGAACACTTCAGCTGCGCTGCCTTACAACGATTGGAACATCGATTTCCTGGCGGACTTCATTGTGAACACGCACCACGCCTACCTGCGCAAGACCATCCCCGACCTGCAGCAGTATGCGGCCAAGGTGGAGCAAGTACACGCGCACAACCATCCTGAACTGCACCAAGTGCGCAAGTTGGTGGACGAGGTGGCTGCGGAATTCAACGCACATCTGCCCGAAGAGGAGCGCAACATGTTCCCCTACATCAAGCAATTGGTGGCTGCCAAGAACAGCGGACAGCCTTTGCCCGCGAGCACCATGGGCCGCTTCAAGGACAACATGGAAACCTTGATGAAAGAGCATGCTTCGGTCGGCGGAAAGCTCGACGAGATCAACGAGGTGACCCAAGGCTACACCTTGCCGAGCGACGCCTGCGCGAGCTACACCTTGCTCTACCGCACGCTGCACGAGTTGGAGGATGATACCCACGTGCACATCCACTTGGAGAACAATATCCTCTTCCCCAAGGCCGCGGAATTGGAACGTTCGATGCACTGAACACATGAAAAGGATCAACACCGATCAGCCTGAAATGGACCAGTTATTGAGCGGACGCTACTGTCCGACATCCATGTGTATCAGCGTTCATCTGCGGTTCGATCTTCTCTTATGATCACGATCAACGCCAATACCAAGATCGCAACGCTGCTGAAGGAGCACCCAGCGGCCTTGGAGGCGATCATCAGCCTTTCGCCCAAGTACACCAAGCTGCGCAATCCGCTGCTGCGCAAACTGATCGCCTCGCGCGCCACCATTCGCATGGCCAGCAAGATCGGCGGCGTAACGCCGGAGGACTTCTTCGCCAAAATGGAACCGCTGGGTTTCGGCATAGACCGATCCGTGAACGGGGAGGAGGTCAAGACACTTGCGCCCATGCCGGATTTCATGAAGCAGGTCACGCCGGAGAACGTGCTGGAACTGGACGTGCGGCCCATCCTCAACGAAGGCAAGGATCCCTTCAATCTGATCCTTGGAAAGGTGAAGGCCTTGGAGCCCCTGCAAACGCTGAAGATCATCAACGACTTTGAACCGATCCCGCTGATCCTGCTGTTGGAAAAACAAGGCTTCAAAACCTACTCGGAAGTGGTGGACGACGGTACGTACCACACGTGGTTTTTCAAGTCGGAAGCCAGCACCATCCCCGACGCCACCGTGAAGGGCAATGACGATGACTTCGAAACTTGGGTGAAGAAATTCGAGGGCCACACCACCACCATCGACGTGCGTCATTTGGAGATGCCTTTGCCCATGCTCACCATCTTGGACGAGTTGGATAAGCTTCCCGAGGGCCAAGCGCTTTTCGTGGACCACAAGCGGATCCCCGTGTTCCTGCTGCCCGAATTGGAAGAACGCAAATTCGAGTACCGCGCCAAGGAGATCAGCGAGGGCAACGTGAAGCTCTTCATCTTCAAGCCCTGAATGATGGGTCCGGCCCTGAGCAGCAATGTGGCCCGCACCACCTCGCACAAGGTGGTGATCCCGTTCTATGTCTACGGGGCGGTCTCGTTCCTTGTGGCCACCTTACTGCTGCTTACTTCCGGCGATGCGTTCACCGGGCATTATTTCCAGCCGCACATCTTGGCCATTACCCATGTGATGGCGCTGGGTTGGGCCACCATGATCATACTGGGCGCCAGCCATCAGCTGGTGCCGGTGCTGATCGAGAACGACCTCTACAGCACCAAGTTGGGGCATGCGTCCTTTGCCTTGGCCGCCGTGGGAATCCCGCTGCTGGTGTATGGTTTCTACACCTTCAACTTGGGCTGGATAGCGCAATTGGGCGGCTCGCTGGTTACGGGTGCCGTGCTTGCTTACAGCATCAATATCGCCTTCAGTATTTCGGAGAGTAAGCGGATGAACGTCCACGCGGTGTTCGTCTTTACGGCCACCATTTGGTTGCTGCTCACGGTGTCGCTCGGGCTCGCGATGCTGTTCAACTTTACGATGTTCGTGCTGCCCCAAAACTCGCTGTACTTCCTCTCCCTGCACGCGCACCTTGGTCTGGTGGGCTGGTTCCTGCTGCTGGTGCTGGGCGTCGGCTCGCGGCTGATCCCCATGTTCCTGATCTCCAAGTACAGCTCTCCGAAACTGCTGTGGGTCGTGTACTTGTTAGTGAACGCGGGACTGGTGCTCTACGGTTTGCTGTTCCTCTTCCGGTGGAGCCCAAGCCTCAGCTTCATCCCCGCAGGCATGGTGCTGCTGGCGTTGCTGCTCTTCGCCTACTACTGCAAGCAGACCTACAACGAACGCATCCGGAAGAAGGTGGACGACCAGATGAAAACATCGCTACTGGCGGTTGCGCTGTTGCTGCTACCAACGCTGGTGTTGCTGGCGTTGATCGGCGTGCTGCTGACCACCTCTGGAGCACAGACCAACGTGGTGCTGCTCTATGGTTTCACCATCTTCTTCGGCTGGCTTACCGCGATCATCTTGGGTATGACCTTCAAGACGCTGCCCTTTATCGTGTGGAACAAGGTGTATCGCCACCGCGCTTCCATGGGCAAGATGCCCAGCCCGAAGGACTTGTTCAGCGAACCCGTATACCAAGCCATGGCGCTGGCCTATCTGTTGGGCTTCGTCCTCTTCGGTTGCGGTATCCTCTTCTCCTCCAAGATCCTGCTCTCTGCTGGCAGTATCGCACTGCTGGCCACCGCCGTACTTTACAACTGGAACGTCATGCAATTGGTGATCCACAAGCCCTTCCGGAAATGAACATCAAGACCAACAACAACGAAAAGTGCGAAACCGGCCTCGAGGCCTTGCGGTTCGTGGACGACCCGGAGATCGGGTTGAACATCGTGGACCTCGGTCTAGTGTACGAACTGGAATTCGGTGAGAACGACGCGCGCAAAGTGACCTGCACCATGACCTTCACCACGGAATTCTGCCCCATGGGCGAATCCATTCAAGCCAACACCATGGAAGCGCTGAAGATGGCGTTCCCGGGCTACGAGGTGACCGTGAACATCACCTTCGATCCACCCTGGACCCAAGAAATGATCTCGGAGCTGGGTCACCTGTTCCTGGGCAACTAGTTCAATGTTGAGCCTCAGCTGCAAAGCCGCCATCAAGGCCGTGGTCTTCCTCGGCTCCAAGCTCTCTTCCGGTGAACGGGTGAGCCTGAAGGATGTGTCCGTCTTCATCGGTGAGAACGAACACACCGTGGGCAAGCTGCTGCAACGGCTGGTGAAGGCGGACCTGATCTGCAGCCTAAAAGGACCGCGTGGCGGATTCTACATCTCACCCGAACAGGCGGACCTGCCAGTGATCCGGATCGTACACACCATGGACGGCGATGACGTTTTCAAGCAATGCGGCCTGGGCCTTAGCAAATGCAGCGACAGCCATCCGTGTCCGTTCCACGATGGCTTCAAGCCCATCCGCGAGCAGTTCCGCAATCTGTGCGAGGAATACCGGGTGCGCGACCTCTACGAAGGCGTGAACGACGGGCTGACGTATTTGGTGGGGTGAGGGGGCGCGATCTTGGTTGTGAATTGTAGGCGTGAGGGTTGATCCCGATATTCGTTCATGTCCAACGAATTGCCGCAACGCCGCACCATCCGCATGCGGGGATACGATTACGCCCAACAAGGCGCGTACCTGCCTGCCGACAGGTAGGTTACCTGACCATCTGTACCGATGACCGACGCCATTTGTTTGGACACATTGCGGATGGTGTAATGCATCGATCGCCCATCGGCGAATTGGCGCAACGGTGTTGGGATGCCATACCGGAACACATGCCGCATATGGACATCGATGCGTTCGTGGTGATGCCCAACCATGTGCACGGGATCGTGGTGATACGGGAACGGTTGCAACAACCGGAACGCGTAGGGCCCGATCATGATCGGGCCGATACCATAACGTCCGACACCATAACGTCCGACGTCGTGACGCACGATACGGCAACGCCCGATGCAACGCCCGATGTACCACCACCCGAAAACGCGGATCACGGTGACCATGGAACATCAACGAATGATGACACCGGGAACGCGCCCTACGCACAAACCCGGACCGATCATGATCGGTCCCTACGCCTGCCCACGGACCCACCGGCACCGACAACGCGTGTCATGCCCATCGTGGCCCACGGTTCGTTGGGACGGATCGTGCGGGCATTCAAATCGTCGGTTACACGCATCGCGTACCGCGATGCATCGTTACCCCGTGGTACACCTGTATGGCAACACAATTATTGGGACCGCATCATCCGCGATCAGGCGGAATGGATGCGCATCGCGAAATACATCCGGGGCAACCCGGCGAATTGGGGGAAGGATCGGTTCCACCGGTAAGGGTCGACCATGGTCGACCCGACATGGCATGCCATGAACGGGATGCCGCAATGCGTACCGTTGTGCGAACACGTTCCGCATGGAACCGGACCATATCGTGCGAACGAATGTTTTGGGATATGCCGGATCATCGGATATCGCCGTATTCCGCGTGAGCGATCGTAGCGGAAAGCCCACAAGCGAGGAGGAACGACGAGTAGTTTATTGTAGTACTTTGCCATGTCAGGGTCCCCTATAAACGGGAGACCCTGCCAAGGTTTAATGTCGATCATCCGAATTGGGAAAGTATGACGGTTGGTACCTTCTGTTGTGATGACCTTACTGGTACGAATGAGGCGAGCAGAATGATGCGGCAAATCGGAAGGTGCAATCGCTTCGTCGCCTCTCCACAGTGGAGGCTACAATCCGATGGTTGGCATATCAAGCGATCACAGATGCGCTTCCGCATTGCAAAGGAACACGGTGTATTCCGTGTCTATGTGCAAGGACACCGGGCGAAATCGCATCAGTCCTTGGAGGATGCTAAGTCGAAGATCTTTAAGATTCTGGATGACGGGACAGCGCACAAAGTGCTACGGGAAAGAGGCATACCGTTGGAGGTGTCTTCAAGGAAGGGTAAGAAGAGATCCATGGTCGTGGAAGAGTCTGCGGCAGTAATAGATCATGTCGCTGTCACCGTTTAACTAGCACTATGTCATCATACAGAGAACGATATGCTAAGGCGTTCGATCGAACCGCTCCTAGCGTCAACAGTTGGTTCAAGAGACTGTACGTCGTTGCGTTCAACGTCTACGCTTGGTTCTGGATTGTCAGAGAGATTTTATGGCACCATGGTACTGACTGGGAGAGCTACGTCCTATGGTTCTTCACAACGGCAGGAATGTACTACTTCGTTTTCGATAGTAAGGACATCTGGTTCAATGGACAAGAACCATACAAGCGCTGGAGGAAGACCTGACCTCCCAAATCAGGACAACCCCGCCAATTGGAAAGGGGACATGTTCAACCGGTGACCGTCAGTATTTTGGACATTTGGCTTTCGTCTTTCGATCGGGAATCTATTCGTTCAGTTCGTCCAAGGTGAAAGCGTAACCGTAGGTCATGTTCTTCGGGTACGACACGATGCCTGATTGCTTTACACAAATCCAGCCTAAAACGGAATTGTCAGTCTTGCTCTTGATTTGATGGTCTTCGAGTTCGCGACCAGCAAGGTAGTTGTTGTATTTGGGCATGACAGGGGCGCGTTACTGTGTGACTAAGGCAAGCATCTTCTGAACCATCGCACTCTCCTTATTGCTGACATCGCGTTCGATGTAACCGTCGTTCGTGTAGATGCGCACCTTTGCGATTGTGTCCTTGGACATCTTCGCGATGTCTTCCTCGCCGATTGGATATCGTGTGTGCGTTCCCATTCCGGTGCTTCCAACGAAGCCTGTGGCTCCGCAACCCGAACACGTCAACGCGAACTCGTTATTGTGCAGGGTGACCACATCGCCATTGGCAAACAAGAACATGAGGTTGGCGCTTTCGTCAATCGAATAGACCGTGTTGCTGCGGATCATCTTGAGTTCAATGACAACGCGTTCGTTGAGCTTTGACAATCGAATGTGCGTTGAAAGCGTAGCCATGCCTCCACCACCAACAAACTTCTCCCAAGTGGTTCGCTTGATGGCGACCTTGGTGAATTCATCCACTTTGTCTTCGTCTAGCTTCTGGGCCGATGTCGTCAGAGTGCAAGTCACGAACAGTAGGAGGAGAACGAGGCTTTGGTACTTCATGATCGCAAAATAGTGACGAATTCCGCGTGAGCGATTGCAGTGGAAAGCCCGGAGCCGGTATTCCGGCGAGGACTTGGAACGAAAAGCGCGACCCGAGGCTTTGCGCGGTAGCACGCCCAAAGTCACTTGGTCTTGAGCATTGAGCGATAACGTTCCTGCTCAGCAGAACTGAGGTTGATGAACATCTTGAGGATATCGACCTCATCGACGGTGGAGAACGAATGCCCAAGGTCTTTGCGCATCTCCATGTAGACCCCGGCAACTTTGAAAAGTGTTTGCTCGGGTGGACTATTCGCGAAGTCCAGATTGCGTAAGGTTCCGTAGCTCTTCACAACACCGTCCGAGGCATAGAGCACCGATTCAAAGGCGGCATGGACACCTTGTTCGATTTCCTTCGGACTGAGTTGATGTTCTTGCTTGTTGGCTTTGTTTGAAATGGATTTGACGAGAACATTCTGCCACATCGCCATGAGGTTCTTGTACACCTCGCGCTTCTTTTCATGCAGCCGTGTTCTGCTTTCTTTCCATGACTCAATCAGTCGGCTCACCATGTACCCAATCCCGCCGGCCAAAAGTGTGAGCAGGGTAGGAGATGCACTTGCCATATAGGATGCTCCCCAGAACCCCAGGGCGATGAGCGCTAGAATTCCAGCAAGAAGAACAATGACTGCAAGAGTTGATTTCTTCATCACGTCTGCAAAACCCCCATATTAAACTCCCTCGTCGCCGGAGATTGCGCCGCAGCCTCAATACCCATCGAAATCCAAGTCCGCGTATCCAGCGGATCAATGATCGCATCCAACCACAACCGTGCTGCGGCGTAGTAGGGTGTAGTGCTGTCCAAGTAATTCTGGCGGATGTTGCCAAGGATCTCTTCTTCGCGTTCCGCGGTAATGACTTCGCCCTTTTTCTTGAGCGATGCGACTTCGATCTGCAACAAGACTTTCGCGGCTTGGTCGCCACCCATAACCGCTACTTGGGCGCTGGGCCAACCTACTATCAAGCGCGGGTCGTAGGCTTTGCCGCACATGGCGTAGTTGCCGGCGCCGTAACTGTTGCCGATGATGATGGTGAATTTTGGTACGACGCTGTTGGCCACGGCATTCACCATTTTCGCACCGTCCTTGATGATGCCGCCATGTTCGCTGCGGCTGCCCACCATAAAGCCGGTGACGTCCTGCAAAAAGACCAGCGGAATGTTCTTCTGGTTGCAGTTGGCAATAAAGCGCGTGGCCTTGTCGGCGCTGTCGCTGTAGATCACGCCACCGAATTGCATCTCGCCCTTCTTGCTCTTCACCACTTTGCGCTGGTTGGCCACGATGCCCACTGCCCAGCCATCGATGCGGGCATAGACGGTGAGGATGCTTTGGCCGTAGCCCTCTTTGTATTCGGTGAATTCGCTATCGTCCACCAAGCGTGCGATCATCTCGCGCATGTCGTAAGGCTTGGTGCGCTCCATGGGGAGTAGGCTGTAGATCTCCTTCGGGTCGGCTTTTGGAGCAACGGCCTTCTCTCTACTGAAACCCGCGTCCTTCGGCTTGCCCAGCTTGTCCATAAGGCTGCGAATGGTCTTCAAACACTCCGCATCGTCCTTGCACTGGTAGTCAGTAACGCCACTGATCTGGCTGTGCGTAGTGGCACCGCCGAGGGTCTCGTTGTCGATGTCCTCACCAATGGCGGCCTTCACCAAGTAGCTGCCCGCAAGGAAAATGCTGCCGGTGCCTTCAACGATCAGGGCCTCGTCGCTCATGATCGGCAAATAGGCGCCACCCGCCACACAGCTGCCCATCACGGCGCTGATCTGCGTAATGCCCATGCTGCTCATCACCGCGTTGTTGCGGAAGATGCGTCCGAAATGCTCCTTGTCCGGGAAGATCTCATCCTGCATCGGCAGGAAAACGCCCGCGCTGTCCACCAAGTAGATGATCGGCAAGCGATTCTCCATCGCGATCTCCTGTGCGCGCAGGTTCTTCTTGCCGGCCATCGGGAACCAGGCCCCGGCCTTCACCGTGGCGTCATTGGCCACCACAATGCATTGGCGTTTGCTAACGTAACCCATCACCACCACCACACCTGCACTGGGTGCGCCGCCGTACTCTTTGTACATGCCATCGGCCGCGAAGGCACCCACTTCAATGCGCGGACTGCCTTTATCCAGCAGGGTATCGATGCGCTCGCGGGCGGTCATTTTGCCTTGCTCATGCTGCTTGGCTATGCGCTTTTCACCACCTCCTTGGTGGATCTTATGCAATCGCTTGTTGAGGTCGCTTACCGCAAGCTTGTTGTGGTCTTCGTTCTTACTCGCTTCGATATCGATCTTCTCTGCCATAGGTGCGAAAGTAGAATGCAGGCCTCAAGCGGAGGCGCTGAGTGTGTTTTATAATGAAACCTTGATCAATTGACACTTGTTCCTTGTGACATGATCCTTCCTCCGGTCTTCGTTCTTTGAGGCTTCGATGTCGATCTTTTGGGCCATGGTAGAGGATCAGATAATTAGATGGTCAGAAAATCAGATGATCACTGAGCGGCTAGGGTGCGAAGATCGGTGGTTGAAGTGACAATGGATAAGGGATCATTCCCTGCGCTATATTCGTTACAAGATCCAACCACATGATGCGCAGCTCCGTCCTTCTTTTCATGCTCTTCGCAGTTCTTGGCCTTCGTGCCCAAACGGTCTTCATCCCTGATGTGGACTTCCGTACAGCACTGAACGATTGGGCGCCGGGGCTGGTGGATATCGATGGCAACATGCCCACCGACAACGCCACGCTGACACCCAACGAGTGGGATCTCGGAGTGGGTTGGTCGCCCTGTGATCTTACCGGATTGGAGTCCTTGGCGGGGTTGGATATACTGCGCATCACTTTCTTCGATCCAAGCATGGAGCTGACATGGACCAGTGTGGGTGCCCCATTGGAGCAACTGGTCTTATATAGCTATCCCTCTGTTGAACTTCCATTGGTATCAAGCAGTACGCTGCAACGGCTTTGGGTCAGTGATGCTCCACAATTGACCACATTGCCTGCGTTGCCTATCGGCCTGCGTAATTTGATGGTGGAATTTGCACCGTCGTTCGCTGCACTGCCTGCCATCCCGAATACAGTGGATTCGCTCGTTATGAACAGCACCGGGCTTGTCTCCTTGGCGATTCCGGAACTGAGCGATGCACAGGTGGTCTCCGACCTGAACGAGCAATTGGAGAGCGTCGACCTGGGCACGGGGGTGAACTCGGTATCCATTTATTACTCACCTCTTCTCAGTGAATTTGTCGTTGGTGCGGATTGTAAGTCTATCGTGATCTCGTATCTCGATGCCTTGAGCGACCTGGGCGCAATACCAACCGGATTGGAGGGGCTCTCGATCCAAGGATGTCCACTCATGCCACCTCCGGTGCTGCCCGCCAGCTTGGAGTTCTTCGAGGTCTCGGACATGTTCTGGCCCGAGCTACCCGCGTTGCCTTCTGGCCTTTTACTATTGCTCATGCAGTCCAGTTCAATGGACATTCCAACCGAATTACCACCGTCGCTATACACACTGAACCTGAACGGATGCGAGCAGATCGACACCCTGCCACCATTCCCTTCCACATTGTATTCGATGTTCCTGTACGACTTGCCGGTGACGGAGCTGCCGGAGCTGCCCGAAACCTTGGAGTGGTTGGAGATCACGAACCTGCCGTTGAGCTGCCTGCCGTCGATACCTCCCAATATCAATGTGTTCTACCTCACCAACGTGCCGGTCAGCTGCCTACCGAACGAGCTGTTCAACGTCCAAATGACCTTGCCGCTTTGTTCGATCACCAATAGCACATGTCCCGACCCGTTGCCCTTGGTAACAGGCACGGTTTTCCGCGATGACAACGGGAATGGTATCCAGGATGGCGGTGAACCACCGATCCCGAACGCGACGGTAGGCGATTTCACCGAACAGCGCTTCACGGGCACCGACAGTCTGGGCCATTACGCGCTTGGTCTTCCCTTCGGGACCTATTCGATCACTGTACAACCGAACGTGCCGGAGGTCCTGAGTATTCAACCCAACTCATATCCGATCACAGTGGATACCTACGAGCAGGTAGTACCGAACACGGATTTCGGCGTTCAGGTGAACATCACGGAACACGACCTCTACGTGCAGAACGATTGGACAGGTGGGGTTTGGCCTGGCATATCCATGGCGCACTTCGTGTACGTCGGCAACCTGGGCGATGTGCAACACAATGTCGAGGTGCTCCTGCAAACACCGGGTTGGTTGAACTTGGTCACCTCCAGCCCAACGGCCACGGTCCAAGGCTCGACCTATGTGTGGAATTTGGATAGCCTCGCTTTCGGCGAAGAGCGTACGTTGCTTGCAGTGTTCAACATTCCCTTCGGCATGGCCAATGGGACTGCGTTGGATCTGGTTGCGACCGTACTTCCTACGGAGGATGATATCGACCTCACCAACAACGTGAACAGCTATTCGACGTTCGTGGGCGCTTCTTTCGATCCGAACGACAAGCATGTGTACCCAACGTCCTTGACACCGCAAGAAGGGGTGGATGGGCGTTCTGCCGAATACCGGATCCGCTTCCAGAATACCGGAACGGCGCCCGCGCTGCGGGTGTTGATCACCGACACGTTGAGCGAAGACCTCGACCCAAGCACTTTCCATTTGCTCGGATCGAGCCATCCCTGCTCATGGTTCTTCCGTGATGGCGCCCTACACTTCCTGTTCGACCCCATCTTCTTGCCTGATAGCACGTTTGACGAAGCGAACAGCCACGGACATGTCCTGTTCAAGATCGACACACGACCCGGTCTCTCCGTAGGTGAAAGCATCCCGAACATAGCCAACATCTACTTCGACCTGAACGAACCGGTGATCACGGAGCCGTGCATCTTAAGTGTTGAGATTCCGGATGCGATCGAGGAGTTGGAGCAGCGCAGTGTACGTGTGTTCCCCATTCCGAGCAATGGCATCGTAAGCGTCCAGCATGATGGGGCATGGACGAACGCGATGACCAGTGTGGTGGATCCCCGTGGTTCGGTGGTCATGGAAGGTCGTATCGAAAGGTCGACCACGGACTTCGATCTGCGTTCTTTGCCGCCCGGCCTCTACGTGCTCCGCTTGCAGAAGGACAGCAGATCCTGGAGCGAGCGGTTCGTGTTGGAGTAGTCTGGCAGGCTTTCCACTTCTATCCCTAACGCGGAATGCAGCATTCACCATCAGAAAGGAATGGAGTTGTTCCCTCGCATGCCACTGCCTTTGGCGACGATCTTGCCCTTGCGGTCATACTCGAAGAACTCACGGTTGTTCATCCACCAAACCCCGACCCGGATATCCTTCCGATATTCACCTTCCATCCGAAGGGCATCCTCATGACGGAGATGACACCAGCGTCCTGTTTTCCTTCCTTTGACATCTCTATGGCCCAATGCGACGATTGTTCCATTCGAAGTGATCTGCTTCAATTCGTACTGTGTTCCAAAAGCAGTCGTGTCACAAGCGACTTCAAGCGTATCGGTTTGCGCCAAAGCATACAGAGGGATCAAGAAAAGCAAGATGATCATCATATGGCTAAACCCCAACAGTGACTTGCAAATGATCTCGTTCTTGGGATACACGATATCTACCTTTTTTGACATAGTAGTTGGGCGATTAGCTGATCAGCTAATTATCTGATTAGCTTATGTGATCCAAGTAGTGCGAAAGTAAAGAGGTTTACCACAGCATCAGCGTTGGCACTTGCGTTGATCATAAGCATGGATCGAGGCCCGATCTTTCCTGCGTAAGTTAGTCCTCCGAATGGCTAAGACCCTCACCGCTTCCCGTTCCACATCCATCGATCTGCTGCGCGGCATCGTGATGGTGATCATGGCCTTGGACCATGTGCGCGATTACTTCCATGCGGATGCGTTCCTGTATAGTCCTACTGATCTGGAGGCGACCAACATTCCTGTGTTCTTCACGCGCTGGATCACACATTATTGCGCGCCCATTTTCGTGTTCCTGGCCGGCACCTCCGCGTGGTTCGTCCACCAGCGGAAGACCACACGAGACACATCGCTCTTCTTGCTGAAACGCGGGCTTTGGCTGATCGTGGTGGAATGCTTTCTGGTTGGTTTCGGTTGGATGTTCAACCCGACCTTTCCGTTCTTCGGGCTACAGGTGATCTGGGCCATTGGGGTAAGCATGGTAGCCATGGCTGCCTTGGTGCATTTGCAACTACGCTGGGTAGGACTGATCGGTGCTGTTCTTGTTTTTGGACACAACGCATTGGACAGCATTCATGTTGAGAACGTATGGTGGTATTTCCTGCATGAACGGGGTAGCATTGAGATGTTCGGTCGCACTGCGATCTTTGCCTATCCCGTAATTCCATGGATCGGCACCATGGCTTTGGGTTACTGCTTCGGCGTGCTCTACGGTAAAGGCTATACTTCGGAGGTCCGTACACGGATGCTGATGCGTTTGGGTTTGGCCACCACGTTCTTATTCATCGCCTTGCGTGCTTTGAACGATTACGGTGATCCACATCCATGGGAAACCCAGGCGTCCAGATCATTTACCGTGTTGTCCTTCCTGAACCTTACGAAGTATCCACCGAGTCTATTGTATCTGCTGATGACCATGGGACCTGCGATCCTCTTTCTAGCTGCAACGGAAAAGGTGAAGGGCTGGTTCGCTTCGGCATTGATCGTCTTCGGACGCGTGCCGTTCTTCTATTACATCCTGCATATTTACTTGATCCATGCGTTGGCGCTGATCGCAGCGCAGCTCACCGGTTTCGGTTGGCAGAGCATGGTGTTGGATACGCCCGTTTGGTGGTCCGAGGAATTAGTGGGTTATGGCTTTTCCTTACCCGTGGTCTACTTGGTCTGGATAGGTGTAGTGGTCGCACTTTACCCGCTGTGCGTTTGGTTCAACAAGCTGAAGAGCAATAACCGACAGTGGTGGTGGTTGAGTTACTTGTAGCAGTGAAAATCACCAACCAGTTGTGTGTCCAACGATCAATGGAAACTACCAAGTGAGTATCCGTTCCATGCGTGCGTGGTATGTCTCCGCCGATCAGGCTTAGCTGGAAGTTGAAGAAGGAAGTCGTCAGGTATTCACTGCACCACGAACCGCAACACGTGCGCGTAGCCATTCACCATCGCCTTTGCGATGTACACGCCAGCTGGCTTTCCAGCTACGCTCCACGTCCGTGCGCCATTGCCGAGATCGCTCACCATGCGACCACTGATGTCCTGTACAGTGAAACGATCCACACTTCCACTAGTGTTGAGTGAAAGTTGTTGTGTCGTTGGGTCGTATCGGAGCCAGTTCATGTCGGCTTCATTCTGGGCTATCCCGGTGGAAGGCGAAACGGTCACCGTTACTTGATCTGACGTGATCCCGCACGGGCCGTTGTCGCAACTCCACTGGAATACATTGGAACCTACGGTCAAGCTGCTGATCATTGTGTTCGGATCGTTCGGACTCACGATCGTGGCCGTTCCGGCAACTAGGGTCCAGGTACAGAACACAGGTGGGTTTGGATCAGGAGAACCTTGCAATTGAGCACTGGTGCTTGGAAGCACTACGGTGATGTCCTGGCCAGCATCTGCAGCGGGTAATTGGTCATCGAACACAGTGATCGTCATTATGTCGGAAGTTGCACCGTTGGGTCCGAAGATGGTCCATTGCCATACGTTCTCACCCACGCACAAGCCGACAACAGGTGTGAATGGATCGTTCTGGTCCGCAACGTTACCACAGCCGGAGATCAGGCTCCAAAGACCTGTAGCTGGTGGTTCTGGAACATTGGCGAACATGTCGAAATTAGTACCGCAGAGGTACGGACTCGGGCCTGCGTCTGCAACTTGCCCGTACAAGTTCCAAGAGGTGAGTAGGACTAGGATAGAAAAAAGAGTACGGTTGGTCATGGGCAAGTGATTTGTACAAACTTAAGAAGCTCGAAGAAACGTTAGAAGCGATTATCAATTTGAAGAACAACCAATTGCCTTCCCGTTGACACTTTGAATGATGGTTATTCGACGCAATTATCCATGGTGAGGTGTGATGATAGGTTCTCTTGGAATGGCTGAAAGTAAGACGCCACTACTTCAATATTCTGGCAACGGAATTCATGAAAGCTTCCAATGCTCTTTGAACATCCGCCAATGCTTCCGCATCGGTGATCACACCTTCTGAGTTGACTTTTGTTCGCGCAAATTTTACCAACGCTGTGGTTTCCGCATCGAGCAAAGCCTCGATCACCTTTAGGGTATCGATCAAAGAAGCTTGCGCCTTTTCACCGGAGAGCGAGGCAGTGACAAGCATCACCGGCTTCGCGCGGAAATCAGCAGTTGAAACGGTCCAGTCCAAGGCATTCTTCAAAGAACCCGGCACGCCCATGGCATATTCCGGCGTGCAGATAAGTATGCCATCCGCAGTCGCAAGTAAGGTTCTGAAATGAGATACAGGAATTGGTGCTGGATCCACATCAAGGTCAGGGTTGAACTGTGGAAGGTCAGCAATGGAAGGGAATACGGTGAAGTGCGCAAGATCGGCCGCGAGCTTGATGATGGCCTTGATGAAGAGTCCATTAGTAGATGCTTCGCGCGTGCTACCGTTTATGACAAGGATGTTGGGCATGGTGTAAATTCTGGAGTCTAGTTCTGGAGAGCGAAAGCCGATTTTGCCTAGGGAAATATCTGCATTCGAAATGTCGTGTACAGTTATCGTTCAAGGTGAATTCAACTGAATGATGACGTCATTAAGTAGCGCATCCGTTGGCTGTGTATTTCCAACGATCAGGTAAGCCGCATCACCATTCATTTTGCGAACAGCTTCCAGTTGACCTTGCTTTTCACCAAGTGAACCCCACTTCTCCAAAGGACCACCGATCACAAGTATGTTCGGAACCACAGCGTTCCCGTAGAGCTCGCGTTGCCAATAACGCCGCTCGTATCCGAACAGATACGTTGGTGGCAGTTCATCGATCATCGTAGGGTACATGTATGCACGGAATTGCGCCCAGATCCCGGTTCCCAGTTCTTTTGGTACTACGATCAGATCAACGTTCCGTTCGATGCAGAGTGTGTTCAATGCGATGGCATCTTTGATCAGGACATCGTAAGGTTGAACGGAAAACCATTTGGTCGGAGCGGCAAATTGTCCTTCCGCAGTTGCGCGTATGTTGGAGATCTTGTAACAGACCACGGATGAGGCTATGAGGAATGATACGAATATGATATTACCGGAAATACGAACTTTTCTGAATAACATGCTTGCTGCCCACGCCAATAGCAAAGGCAACGCTAAGAACATACGAGACAACGGGTAGAATACTGAATCCCAACCATCTTGCACTTTTGGCATGGAGAAGGATGCAATGATCGCCAGCACTGTAAGTGTAAGGGCTATCGCCAATGGCCATTGATTTTTCAAATAAGCTATCATGCAGAGCGCGATCAGTCCGATGCCGATCATTTCAGGATTGCTCCATGCTACAGGACAAAGCCATTGAAAGTGGTCTCCCAAGTGGCAAAGGCTATTCCACGTGGCCTGCGGATCGAAGTGCCAGATATCGACCGAAAGCCGGTGAATGATCGCGTCACTGTGATCATTGCACCAACTTTTTGCGAGCACATGCAAATAGAATGGCGGCAACGCACCGAGACAGATTGCAGCAACCGATTTGATCACTTCAGGTCTACTAAGCACGAACCAAATACCGTACGCACAAGAGAAGATCAGCGAATTAGGATTGATCGCCCAAGCCACAGCAATGATGGAACCAGTGAGCAGTGACCTTATCCACGTGTGGGTCAGACCGTATATCCACGGAAGAAAAGCCAAGGGTGCAAGTCCTGTTACGAAACCGCGTGGTATGGTGGTGATCATTCCGAATTCCACCGGAAGGAGCAGCGGAGTTAGCGCGAATGCCAACGCTGCCCATACCCTCCCATGCTTATGGTTCCAAAGAGCAAACGACCAATAGGGAAGCAAGGCCAAGCAAGAAGACACCGCCGGCATTGCCCAACGCAGCGGAACGCCAAGTCTCACGAACGGTGCAGCCACCAAGGCTTCCAACATAGGGCCGTAATCCTGACCATAGTAATATGGCCAATGAAAGATACCGTATGCATAGTCCACCGCACCGGCCCACATTATGGCATCATCGGTACTCACGTATTGACCACCGAAAAGGCCGATCAAGAAAGCACGATCGACCACCCCGATCAGCAAAAAGGGCCACGGCCCAATGCTCAATAAGAAGTGTTGGATCCGGCGGAAGTGCAAATGTTTTGCGGCGATCATGCTGGCACTTGTTGATCACGCTCCTTACAACGTCCGTGCGCGGAAGTGGATAAGATATTTGCGAGAATTTCTCAGCGGCTTACTATGAAACGCTGGGTTTGTAAAGCGCCATCGATATTCGCGATCACCACATAGGTGCCAGAAGGAAGACTCCCAATGTTCATTGGCCTTCCGTTCGTTTGGTCTGGCAGTTGAATGCGTCTTCCCGATCCATCGAAAAGCGTTAGGTCATCAATACCAACGTCACTGTTAACTTGCAACAGACCTGTAGTTTGATCATACCAAATTGATGTGGGTTGTGAAAACTCAATAGTACTTACCGACATGGCCGTTTCTACCCAGATCGTAACTTGGTCTAAATTGCCCGGTACACTGCACTCACCATCATCACAAGTCCATTGGAAAATATTTTCTCCAACGCCCAGTGAACTCACACTGGTCTGCGGGTCATTCACATTGGTTATGATCCCGGTTCCGGAAACAACGGTCCATGAACAGACTTGTGGGAACCATGGAGTTGCGGCTTGCATTACAGCTGTTGATAGGGGGGTAAAAATGGTCTGGTCCGACCCTGCATCTGCGATAGCCGGATCAAATTCATATCGAATTATGCTTACTTCATCGGTTGTAGTATCTGTACCATTGATGATCGTCCATGAAAGCGTGTTTGCCCCTACATAGATGTTGGTTAGCTGACTCGTCGGATCTGAATCATCCGCGATCGTTACATTACCGCTCAACAAGGTCCAATAGCCGGTAACATCCGGCATCAGCGCATTTGCCTGTAAGGTGGTATGATCTAGACAGAGTTCTTGGTCAGGTCCGGCATCCGCAATTTGCGCGTTCATTTGAACAGAAGAACCGATCAATAAAAGTGCAGGAAAGAATTTGAAGTTGAACATGCTGATAGATTTCCCATCGAATGTCGACAGAAACTGGGTCAACAAGATCGCGACTACCACAATGATCGAACAGGAGATCGTGTGTTCAGATCACGAGGTATTTCAACCGTTCACTATACTAGTGACTCGTTGGCTTTGTTCACGAGGCCAACAGATAATGGAGGCACTGGCGATCCAGGAACAAGTGAGGTTACGAACTAACCTGCAGGCTTCAGCAGCAAGTTGCGCTTATTGAAATCAGCGGCACCATTGATCACCCCGCGATAGGCCTCGTAATATTCCACCGGTACGTGCGTGGTGCGGTAGTACTCCACGATCTCGATCGTAATGATGCCATCATTCTGGGTTGCACTGGATCGGAACTCGGCTTCGAGCTTGCCGTCGATCTCCATCACCTTATGGACCTCCATCGGTGATAGGTCCGCACAGGTCCAGCCATCGGGTAATTCTACAATGATCTTACGGTCATAATACCGGTTGAAGGGGGAGTCGCTCGGTAGCTTGCGTTCTTTTTCAGCGTAGAGTTCCATCTGCGGGCCAATGAGTTCACCTACACGCAGCAGCACTTCATTCCCGGCTTGGTTGGTGAATTTATTGGTGGTCACTTTGGCGTTGATGGTGAAGGGCTTCATACCGAACTGATCCGCTTTGGCGTTTTCAACTTGAAGGTCTTGTTTGATGGCCCCCTCGGTCAGATGCCCCATGTGCCCTTGAAGAATGTCCTTTTGCTGCTCTTCATTCATGAGTGAATAGAATTCCTGGATGTAGCGCGCGTAGTAACCTGTTAACTCGTTCTTCACGACAACATCAGCTTCGGTGGCATCAACACTAGGATTGATAGTGATCAACAGGTCGTGCCGCGTGTCTTCCGCTGGAAGGTCGGGGATGAAGCTCACTTTGCCGATGCCAACAAAGGCGCCACCCAATTCTTTGTTCTTGATGAACAGACCGTGGTTGCCCATGTATTCTGGCGCCAGGTAGCCAAGGCCCAGACCGAATTCCGTTGGGTCGAGGTATTTATCCGGTCCTGGAAAGTAGAAGACCACGTTCTGCAGGTAATTCCGGGATTCGAATTCCGGATCGAAGGGTGTTAGGGTACGATCGTTCGTAAGCACCACTTGATGTTCGATCCCGGCCTCACGAAAAACGTTGGCGTAGAGTCGCTGCATCCCGAATTCATTACACGTTCTGGTCTTCATGATCGCGTCCAGGTCCGAAAGCTCCGCAGCGCCGCTCTCTGCATACTGGAAGTTGCCGTGTATATACCGGTCAATGGTTCGCAAACGATCCGCTTCATCACGCGCGAACCCTATTCCTATCTTTTTGACCAGACCAGCGAGTTCCTTCTTGGTCTTGGCACCGAGATCCGGGTAAAGCGCATCGTGGTAGATCTTGGTTGCGCCATTGTAGTCGCTGATGTGCAGTGCGTTCAGACTGGGGATAGCATCCAGCTTATGCACTAGATACATCCGGTATTTTTCGGTGTCCGCGTTACTTTCACTTTCCAATGCCGCGACATCCGTTAACTCCAATTTATGCAGCAGATGGCCGGCAAGGGTTGAGTCCGCGGTAGGTTCGGGAAGGCCGTTATATCCTTTGAATTGGTAACGCCAGGAATCGGGCACCAGCATTTCATAGGTTTCCTTTTTGATGGGCAAACTGAACTGGAGTCGCGTAACAGCACCCCTGTATTCGCAGGTCTGTTTGGAGAACATCAGGTATTCAACCACGCTGCCCGGTCGCAACCCTTCGAACGCGAAATAGGTGCCTTTGCCTTTTTCGTTGTCATCCGCACGCTCTAAAAAGGCGCTTTTGGGGAGTTCGGTAACCGTACCGTCCGGTGCTATGGACCTTGCTTTCAAGGTGTACATGTCGAAGATGGATCCTGTATTGATGTCCAAGGTCTTATTCTGGTCCACAGCCGCATCATCACCCAAGTATTTCTGGTAATGGAACACATCATAGAAGTAGATCAGTTCTCCTTGATCCTCGAACTGTTGGATGTTGTTGCGCAACAGGATCACTTCGTTGGAGGACCCGAAGCCGGTGGTGTCCGGCAGGGTTGGCGCGGGGTCCCAATCGTAGTTCTTCAGATGGTCATGCTGGGCATTGGCCGGTGAAGGAAGCATTGTGTTGGCACCGATAACGGCACCGATCAAGAGTTTGGAAAGATTCATTCGCTGGGTAGGTCTATTACTACGGTACGGCCCAAGTCCTTCAGGAGCGATTTGTTCATGTCCCGCCAATCATTGAGTTCTTCATCCATGATCAAACGGTTAACAACGAAGTCAGCGTTGGTGGTTATCGTGCGTTGATCGCCATTGGTCATAATGCTGTAGCTGGCGGCATTGATGTCCATTTTCAGTTCTGAAGAGGCGCCATCCCATTGTGCTCCTTCCGGAAGATCCAATGTCACGGTGTAATGGCGTTCATACTCGTAGGGGAATTCCAAGGGTAGGACGCGTTCTTCCGCAAACCGAAGGTCTTTCCAAGGGTCGCTTAGCGTTAAGGGCAAATACACACGGTCGCCATTGCGGTGCATGTGGTCCGGTAATCTGAAGGTGTAGGTAATGCTGAGCGGTGCTTCTCGATCATTCAGACCTTCCACGTGCGTGCTGTCCAGTTGGAATTTATTGGAGCCTTTCATCAACACGCTGCGCAGTACGTCGTTCACTTTGTTGGGTTGCACGGCGCGTAAATAATGCGTTAGGTTGTGCCGATCATATCCGGTCAATGTGATCCTGCCGGTGCCGACCAACTCGTTCCCTACGAATTTCAGCCGAACGTCATCGCGCAGCACGCTGGCCGCAGCGGGCATAACCGGTACGGTGCTGATGTTGTACGTCGCGCTGTCCATGGCGATCAGCGCTTCTTTACCTTGAGTGAATCCACTGGGAAAACCGAACGCGTTCACATTCGCAGTGCCATCCAGAAAGAGGGTGGTGTCCGCCAAGTACAAGGCCACGATCATATGGTCGCTACTTCCGGCAGCGGGTAGTTCATTGAACGTATAAGGTCTGTCCCGCGTGCCGATCCATGCCAGATGGGCATCAAGTCCAGCAGCACGAAGCATTGTCTGCAGCACGTTGCTCATACCTTTGCAATCACCATATCGAACACGTGAAACCTCTTCGGCAGGTGCTGGAATGAGACCATTGAGGCCATCCTCGAATGCAATGTAGCGGATGTGGTCCTGCACCCAACGGTAGATCACCGATGCTTTTTCCTGGGGGACCAGTATGTTCGCCGTTAACGAATCCGTAAGTGCGGTTATGGAAGCATCGGCCGGATCTGAACATTGCCCTACATAACTGTACAGCCATCCATAGAGCTGGTCCACTCGGTCCGTGCTTTCAACTTTCTCAGTGTTCACGATCAATTGAGCATGGGGCGTGTAATAGCTGAATGAAGGTGCATCACTAGCGAACTTCATGGGCGGAACATTGCGCATGGTGTACCGTTGTACGGTTTTGCCTTTCTCGGTGGATACTGACCGTGTATAGCTGCCATCCGGCATATGGAAGGTGCGCACGTCAACGTCTATGTCCGCGTCACTGATCACGGTAAGAATGCTTTCTTCCACAGGAAACTCACTGGCGAAATAGTGGCCGGTGGAGAAGCGGGCATCCGGGAACGCAACCACGTAACGTAAATGCGCCACTGCTCCGGAAGCCAAGGATGGCATTGTAAAATAGGCTATGCGCGAATCGTCGTGGAAGATGCTGTTGCTGCGCTGATCACGGTGTTCCACAGCACCGATCTTTATCCGTTTGGAGCCATTGCCCTTCGGTATGAGGGTATAGGCTTCGATCTCCTTCAGTGGCATTAGGTCACTGTAATACACGCGCTCTTCCTGTACGTCCCCCACGATATCTTTCAATAACATACGGTCATTTTCGATCTCACGCGTGGAAACAATGCCTTTCTCAGTTCGCACAATGTGGTACGTAGTGTTGTTCCGAAGGTAAACGGACGATTGATCCTGGTACGTACGCCGGAGCAGCACAAGCTGCTCGGACATGTTCTGTCCGAATGCTTGCCCACAGAACAACAATGCGATCAAATACAACGCGGCCCGCATTCGGTTATTTGATGATCTCGACAACGTCATTGTCCCGAACGTCGAAAGTTGCAAGTAGTTTTCCTGTTTGGTCATGGAATGTTCGAAGACCCTGTTCTTCTCCGAACTTGAAGTTACGTTTTTCTTTCACCTTTCCAGTGTTCCAGTAAGCGATCTGCTCCCCGTGTTTCAAACCAGCAACGTAGGGTGTGGTCTGTTTTGGAGTGCCATCGGCGTAGAATTCTTCATGCTCGCCAACAATTTGACCAACTTGGTATTCCGCCGATTCCATGACCTTTCCGTTGGCGTGATACTCAATGAACTTTCCATCGATCTCTCCGTTCCGGAAATTGATCTGACGCGCCTTCGTGCCATCCGGGAACGTGGAGGTACAGTTCGCAATACCGCTGCTTACATGTATGGTGTCCTTTACGGTACCATCAGCGGTGGGGGAACCATAGGCGTACAAACGCCCTTTGTGATAGAAGCGCACCATTTGTGGCTCGCCATTAAGGGTGTAACTTGAATGATCGCCGTGATAATTGCCATAGCCGTAATTGCGCTGGAACGAGATCTTGCCGTTATCATGGTATTCTTTGGCCAACCCACTAACATATCCGGCCACGTAAGGTGTTTCGCTTTGCATCGTACCGTTGGCGAACCATTGGGTATACTGACCAATGCTATTGCCCATTACGTACTCTCGTTCATAGCTCTTTTTGCCATTCGTGTGGTACCCGGTCCATTTGCCATGACGGTCCCCATTCAGGAACTCGCCTTCCACTTCCACGGAGCCATCCGGATAATACCATGTTGCCTTACCGTTCAACATAGCGTTCATCACAGCCCAACGGGAACGAACTGCACCGTTGTAATGATGCTGGACGAACTCGAATGCACCGGGCGTTACGACCACGGTTTCGTAAGCGTTGCCATCCCGGTCATAATTGATCTGTTCCATCATGGTCCCGTTCTCATAACGCGTTGCGTAGATCTTCTTGCCGTCCACATCATAATACACCTGCCAGCCGTGGAACCGGCCAGCTACGTAATAGAGGTCCTGGTCCAATGTGCCATCCGGATAGTATCGACGATAGGCGCCGTCATTGTTGTCGCCTTTGATCTGTCCTTCGTAGAGCATTTTGCCATCGCGGTAGTAGCGCTCGAATGCGGTGTACGTAATATCATTCCGCGAGTAGTTCTCGTCGAAGCCGAAATTCGATCCATCTTCTGAATAGAAGAGTTGCTTTCCATCCGGTTCTCCGTTCTTGAAATTCTCTTCATTCTCCAACGTGCCATCGGCTTGGTAGTACTTCCATTTGCCATCTTTCTGGCCTTCATCCAAATACACTCCTTCCACGCGAAGCCCGCTGTCCATGTTATATCCTTTCAGATCGAACCTGCCTTTGGAACGTGTTCCTTCTCCGATGACCTTACCCGTTCGATCGCGATAGGAATACCGGATAAGCAGATCCTTGTTGTATTCCATTTCAACGAAGGGGTTGCCTTCGTCATTGTTCTCTACGCGTGTTCCCTGGGCGCGTCCTTGTTCATCGAAACGCATGAGTACGTCCAACGTTCCCCATTGGTCGTAGGTCTTCCGTTCGCCAATGATCACGTTGTTCTTGAGCGTACCTTCTTCGGAGAGCATACCGTCCGCAGACCATTTGGTGTATGCACCGTTGCCTTTTCCTTCCGTATAGCTGTATGAACTTTTCTTGGCACCATCAGGGTACATTTCGTTGTGAGTACCGCTGCGCAGGTCGTTGATATATTCACCTATGAACGCCGTTCCGCCCGTATTGTACTGTTGCTTCACGGTGCCTTCCGTGATCCCTTCCTTCAGGGCATATGTCCACTCCGGTGCGCCATTCCGGTAGTACTCGGTAACAGGGCCGGTCCATGCGCCAGCTACTGTTGTTTTGCAGTTGCGAAGGCCTCCCATTTCGTAATACATACACACTTGGCCATTGCGTTTGCCATCCACAACATGAATGCTATCCGAGAGTGCACCTGTCTCATGATAGAACAGAGCAAGTCCTTCGATCTCGCCGGCTTTGTATTCTGCCCTGCTGGACATAATGCCGGATTCATAGCGGTCGGACCAAGTTCCAGTGCGTTTACCATCGTTATCCAAATTACCCCATGATCGCTTTGGCCCATTGCTGTAATAATAATTCCACTGGCCCGAGCTGGCCGAGTTAATTGGATCCCCCGGACCATAACCCACCATATCGCCATCATTGTTATAGATGTGCATCACGTTCGCTCCGCCTTCTTCCTCTGGGAACATGATGTAATGCTTTTGCATCACATCTCCCATTTTTGCACGGAAGGCTTCTACTTTGCTCTTGTTCTTCGATGCAAGGGACTTGACCCCTTTATCGGTGCTTGAGAGTAAGCAGTGATAGATGAACCCTTCGAATAAGCCCTGGTCCATGATCTCATTGATCAACGGGCCGTAGAACTCGCTGTAGAACCCCTTCAATTCACCTTTCTTTTCATGGATGGAGGTGAAAAGTAAATGAGACTGCCGACATATGGGGTACGTAAGATCCGGCTTGCACTTGTAGTCTTTGTCCATGGCCACCTTGCTACGGATCAACAAGTCTTCTTCAGAAAGGTCATCGCCCGTAACGCTGAGGTCGTATCCTTCCGACTTTGCTTCAATGGTAGCCCCTAGTGCACCGTCGTTCTGGCCGAGTAAGGTGTTTGCGAAGTCATCGTCATACCGAACTACTTGGGCCATAGCGTATGCCATCGCGGCTTGTGAGACAAGTCCTTCGTTAAAGGCCAACGTTCCCAACCGAACGTGTGCTTCGCGCCTGTACGGGAATCGCTTCGCATTGTCCATGGATTGTTCCAGTGCTTCTTTCTTTCTACCGAGTTCCGCCAGCGAAAGAGATCTCAAGTGTCGTGGACGATACAGTCCGGGTAACGCTACAATTGCCGAGTCAGCTGCAGCCAATGCGTCCTCCCATTTTTCCAGATCCACAAGAATAGCGGTGTGCATCACCATGAACTCATTCCTGAGTTTACCCTTGGCCCGCATGCCCAATATGCTCAGCGTATTCGCCTCTTCGAATTTCTTATCGTCAACGAGAAGATAGAAACGTGTTTGCAATGCTCTGTCATACAGTGAATCGTTCGGATGCACTGTACCCAATAACTTCAACGCTTCAGCTTTATTATCGCTCCGCACTAGTTCGCGCGCTTGATCCAGCATGGCACTACCATGACCCATGTCCATCTTCATTTGAGCCTGCGTGATGGTGGAACCCATTGCAATAAGCGCGAAAAGACCTAGGTGACGGATGAGGGTGGATCGAAGTGATGAACGAGTTGGTCGCTTTTGTTCCTGTAACGGGTAGATCATGTGGATCGAGTTCATTTGCAATAGTTCTTTCTCAGGTCGGCCACTTCAGGACCATACTCCGTGGTGAAACCAAGCGATAATGCCTTTTCGAAGGCATCACATGCTTTGGCCTTGTTGTCCTTGGCTTGCCATATCAAACCGGCATTGCGATACGCATAACTGTTGTTCGGGTTGGATCGTATTGAGCGTTCAACACTGTCCAGTGCATCGTTCAATGCGCCTTGTTGCAATTGAATATAGCTCAGGTTGCTGAGAATATAGGCGTCCTTGGGGTCAACCTTCAGTGCTTTTTCATACCAGGACCTTGCTTCGTCAAAATTCTTCATGTTACTGGACTGATAGCCTAAGTTATTCATGATGGCGACATCAACGGGGAATAATTCGTGGAGCTTTAGTGTAATGGTATATGCCTCCTCTTGTTTTCCCAATTCATCCAATGCTGTTGCTTTGTTCAATAGCACTGCCATCGATGTGCTGTCCAGCAAGAGTGCTTTGTCCAAGGCGGTCAATGCCACATCGAACTTCCGGACGGTGAATAGTGCACTGGCCTGGTTCACGAAAACGGAAATGCTGTCTTCGCGGTCTCTGGCACGGACCAGCGCTTCGTCGAGATCGGAGAGTGCACGATCCGGCATTTTGGCTGTGATGTAGCATGCACTACGGTTCAAATATGGAGCAATGCTATCCGGTTCCAACTCCATGGCTTTTGCAAGATCCATGAATGCTTCCTGATAATCATGCAGAACTACGAAATAGGCCCCACTCCGAGCCATATAAGCTTTGTACGCCCATGCAGGTTCGTTGGTAAGATCGGTATAGAGCTTCACTGCTTGGGCGGTCTTACCTAGGCTGTCCAATTCTAATGCACGTGCCCATTTTACAGCATCAGCCGTGGATCTCTGTGTTTGTGCTTGCACAGATAGTAGGTTCGCTATGATCAGGGCCAACAATGAAATGATGCGCATTCCTTGTAATAATTGGGCAGAAAAATACAGTGTTGCTTGGTAACTATGCCCAAGGGGCCATCAATAATGATTATTATTCTTTGATATGATCTTGCTGGAAGTTTTCTTCGGCCTACATGAAAGTATTGTCTAACACCCCACAGATCAACCCAATACGACTCGTCGTGCATCACGCCCGCAATTGCACACGAGATCGATAATGCTCAACCCCGGAATGAACCCATGCCTATCCGCAAATACCTGAGTGTAGGTTGGCGGAGTCAAAAGCGGATCGGGCAGTGGTTGTTTGGGATGCAGAGCAGTGCGGAGATCCACGAATTGGTTGTTGGTCGTCTTTCGCGCAAGATCGCTTCCTACCCATTCACCATTCACCTCTACGTAGGTTTCACTCAGAACCAATTCCGTTCCCAACCCCAACCACTTCATCGCAAGGCGCATCGTTGCTAGATCCAACTCCACAAGTCGGTCATAGCGCTTGCTCAATAGATCATTGAGATCATCTTCGAAATGGATGAACCATGGCGTTTTTCCATAAGCACTGCGGATCGCATGCAGGTGTTGCCGGGGCCACGTTTCAGCATAACTGAGGCCTACTTCGCGCATAGGCATTTTCTCTCCGCTTCTGCGCGCAATGGGGACTACAAGGTCATTCGTTCCATTGGGGCCGATGACCGTTGTGCGATTGCGATAACTCTGCCGTTCGTAATGCTCGCCGAGGTCAATGATCACCTTCGGATGCTTTGCCAACACACGATAGTGATCGATCGTGCCGAAATAGAATGCGGATAGAACAGGGATCATTCGAAGCGACAAAGGTGATCGAACTTTTTCGGTGGTTCTTGATCAGGTTGAATAATTATTAGTCCTTTCCACGTGCTGGGCTATTCCTTTGCACCATCATGAAAAATGTATTGGCGATCGTGGTTCTTGGAATTATGTATTCCGGTTGTACCAACCCTGATGCGGGATCTGTGCCGGAGTTCAAGGAGCAACCTACTTCTTCCACGGAGCAAATTCCTGATGAAACAACTCCCACGAATGCAGTGGACGACAGTACGGTAATTGGCACCTACTCCTATAGCGATGGTGCGCACAGTTTTGTTCCGTGTGGGTCAGCTTTCAACAAGCCGGTAATTCCTGGTAGTGCGCAGGATCGGTTGATCGCTCTTGCAGTAAAGCATGGCGGCTCCGTGGTAGTAAAGCTTGAAGCGCATACCGTAATGGGCGAAACCGCAGAAGGAGACGATGCAGAGGAATACCTGGCCGTTGACAAGGTTCTGGAAGAAGCGGTGTGCCCTTGATGGACTTTTGCTAACGGCAACTGTGATCTGCCTGTATCCTCACAGGACTTCAAAGCGCCCAATAGCAGCCGGCTTCCAACCCAACGCTCCAGAGTCTGCCAGTTATCGGTGTGTCGATGATCCGTTATAGACCGTAGCGTGCAACAGGTGCAAGTGTAAACCTCAGTCTAGTGCCCACTTGCATCGCAATTCCCGTTGATACCATCGGTGTTAGGTTCCATTGGGAGAATTGTTCGGTCTGGTCAGTGGTCTTCCGTTCCCAACCCCTGTCCGAATATTTGCCAACGAAGACGCTCGTCGCGTGATTGAGCATATCAACGCTCATGCCGATGGAACTGATGGATCGTATCTTACCCTTGCCTGCCACGTAACTCAATTGGACCGGAATTGTGATGTACGCAAAGCCATACACATTGCGTAATTTTTGAGGAATCGCCGGGTCGTTGGAGGAATAATGGACATTACCCGTTATTGGGTCGATGACATCGCCAAAGGTCAATGGCTCGATATCCACGATGTTTGTTCGGTATCCCTTCTTCGAATACCCAACACCGATTCCAACTGACCAATGCCTATTGAATTCGTAGGTCATGCTCAGCGTAGCCGAATACCCGAATCGAGGGATCTCGTGATCGTTCCTCCCATCAATGATCCACCTATAGAGATCACTCTGTTCATTGAGCAGGAGCGTGCGATACGCTAATTCCGAAGCGAACGAAGCCCCCAACGAAAAATGAGGTGTAATAGACAAAACGAATGGCTTTTGGGAGACGTTTGTCTCTAATGGACAAAACGAATGGCGAGTTATCAACCGTTGTTGGAGAACCTAATTGCGATTCTGATCTTTGGGTGTCTGGCGAAACG